>Ga0058701_10000646_pt1 | contig 23457 bp, 9 predicted proteins | sample AgamicOrMae_FD_97039 | JGI IMG/M metagenome (GOLD analysis project Ga0058701, IMG submission 97039) | Agave microbial communities from Guanajuato, Mexico - Or.Ma.e | ecosystem: Host-associated > Plants > Phyllosphere > Phylloplane/Leaf | place: Guanajuato, Mexico | collected 2012-06-04 | reverse complement strand
CGCGCGCAGTCGGTGGGGGAAGGCATTTTCCCCCTCCCAGTCGGCAGTTCACATCCCTACATGTGCGCGCCAAAGCCGGTCAGGCTCGCGCTCGTGTGCGGGGCCGGCGCGTGCTCGCGCGAAGGGTGCCTGTCGTGACATCAGTTCGAAGAGAATCCTCCGAGTTCTGCGCGAGACCGCCGACAGGGATTCCGATCTTGCCACAGAACGAAGCATCAGTTCAGACACCAACGAGGGTGGACAAGATCCGTCTCGCCAAATCAATTCTGTCTTGAACATTACTTCTCGTCACAGACAGCAAAGCCAGTGGTAAGGATATCCGTTAGAATCTATCGCCGGCCGGGGGAGCAAGACAGGCTGGCCACTCGGACAAAGAAGTGAGTGGGGAAAATTTCCCACTTTGGTGGCTTCTCTCCACTGCCTGGTTCTAAGTCTCCAATTTGGTTGAAGCCAATCTAGCAGAGCTAGGGTCCAAATCCACACAGCATATTGCACAGCGCTTGACACTACTACATAATCGGGGGGCTTTACACAGTAGCTCTGGCTTATGCTAACACAGAGAACTCCCTGCGAGCGCCAACTTAGCATACTAGAACGGTTCATGGCGACAGACATTCGCACACACGAACATAACTGGACACTCAATATCGAATGAACGAACAAGCCACAAGAGTAATCGAAAATTGGGCACGCACTTGGTGGTGTCGGCGAATTATGTCCATATAATTGGGTTTCATATGCACTGTTTGTATCATTTACATGTGTCGGATACTTATTAATTACATACACACATGTATGTGTATCTGTAGCCGCACTTGTTATTGGGCCTATTATTCCAAATTCTATTAGTCTCGCTTATCTATAATACCGCCAAGATTTCACTCAAAAGGCAAAAATCTGTCAAGCTCCGAAAATTGGCCAGGCAAATGTCCAAATCGTAAGTATTCATCCAACTCTCGTCCAAGGCCGATTGATCCTGCAAGGTTGAACGCACTATTCAAGTGTTACTTTCAATTTGTTCTACCATCCTGTCTAGGCCCAGATTGACAGAAATCTTGACCATAATTCATGCCACGATGAATCAATCAGATATTAATTAAACATACCGCTCATTTCTCAATCTTGCCTCTACTTTATCCAACACACTTAGATTTAGGAATAGTATCAGTAGCACCACTAGTGGTGTAGCCTCTACTGGCGAACCACAAACGGGTCGTGCTGAAGTAAAACTCAATGTCTATGATATGGTCCCTATGGCGAATTTCAATCAATACTCCTCGCCCATTGGATTTGGCGTCTTTCATTCGGGTGCCGAGATATACGGTTGTGAATACGCCTACGGTGGCCATAATAATTCACACAGTGGCGTCTTCGAGATAGCACCCCGTGATGTGGCCGCTTTGGGGGTCGATAGTTTCAGATTTAGGGAAACCATTGTGATAGGTTACACAGATTTCGATCAAGAGGATGTTAAACAAATTGTCGATCAATTTGGAGTTAAATTCAGAGGTGATAAGTACCACCTTCTACATCAGAACTGTAATCACTTTACAGATGCTCTCACAAAAGTAAGTACACCACACGCAAGACCCTGTCTTCAAAGCACTCTTCAGTCACATTAACCATAAATTTCATTGCTCAGGTTCTCTGTGGACAAGGAATACCATCTTGGGTCAATAGGTTGGCACAAGTCAGTTCTTCTCTTCCATTTTTGGAGAGATGGCTCTCTAGATATATGCCATTGGCCCCAAACGATAGGGACTTCCAAGACGAAGAGTATAGATCTAAAGAAGAAGATACGAAAACTACCACACCTAGCACATCAACAAATTCTTCCTTGAACGGTGCGCGTAAGAGTTGACTCATAGAGACTATTTATCAACACCCGTTAAAGTCTAGGAACGCACCACAACCCTTTTCACCACCCCTTTTACATGTGCCCAACCCAGGAAATCGAGTCAGTCAAAGGATAAATTATGTCGGAAACGAATACTCTTCCTCCTTATTTCAGCGAATGGATTACAGACGCTGCCGTTGGGAGAATCCTGTTGCACATGCACTGCAAGTGTCTCGCTCACCCATAAGATGATTGGACCCCCCTCCTCCCCAGAAATATGCATTTTTAACTCTACTATCGGACTCTTATCCAGCACGTCCAATGCACATAGGTTATATATCCATACTTCCATAATAGACCACTCCAAGTAAATATGGAAGACTGGTCATGGAACTACTGACTCAAATATCAACGGGGTATCATCTTCCGCTAATCATCGACTTCCACCGATCGATAATCATGTCTTCGAACAATAGGATTCCTCATGTGAAAACCGCGTAATTCGCATCCTGCACACTGTTCAGAAATCATGGCCATAAATCAGAGATTCTATTTTTGTAAATCAAACAATCTGGTCGTCACATCGGATAACTATCTCAAATAGTTCAAGCTGGCTAGGTGGCCTTCGGAGGCGCATGATTGAACTTTACAAATTTTCTACAGGACAATCTCAAAGATTCCAACAGATTATGAGAATTCACAAAGCTAGACAAGGAACTATAGAGTAAAATCACTTGTTATGACGACTACTAATACGCATCATCTGTGAACTACAAGTCAGACCCGTCGATAACTAACAAAAAAATTGACTCACCCAAACTCTGTTTCCAATAAGCTTGTAACTCATCTCTCTAGTATCCGTTATTCCAAGTGTAGAGACTCAGACTAGCTTAGATCTCCCCTAAGCTCGGGGAACTTGTCACGAGTGGTCTAGGTGAGTCAACGCGCTCGACTCCTCTGTCGTCAGCTAGAGATGTGGCTTGAATCTGCATTGCACCTTGCGCTACAGATTTGTTTTCTCTGCGTGCCTCAACGCGTAGTGCTAAGGCTTTCTCGCTTCAGTTGTGGCGAATTGCTCTCGCGCGAACCTAGACGATAACAACAACAAAGGCTGCTAAAAGTAACAACAAAGATATGGCGAATGATCCAACAAGCAAAATCTTCACCAAGAATAATGGATCAAATATTATATTTGCGTCATTTGTCTAACTGATCCACATAAGCCAGACTTATCATAAGTTCAAATTTGAAATATCCATTGATTGGAATAATGGATAATTCACTCCACAGATCATACTATAAACATCTAACCAACCACACCTGATAGTTTAGTCAGCCATCACAAAAAGCCATAGTTTCTCAAGATATTTGCATCAAACTTAGCATCATATCGAACTCCAATTATTCATTCGATAACAGGATATTATTGACTTTGTATGAATGCACAATATTCTGAGTACCCCATATCAATCTTGGAATCGATCAGAGCACAGGATAATATTTAGAAGTTCTTCGTCACAGGAGAAGGAAAAAATTAGGCTCCAACGATTAGGAGATCCATTCTGATTGAGAAATGCCTCTGTACATACCATGGTTATCCGAAACAATCAAAAAAAGGGGTGTCCGCTATTTGCTTCATCATTACCTTGGGCAGTTCTTCGAAGAAAAACTTACCCTCGAACAGCTGAGCATTGACATTTACGAAGGTAGGGGATCGATCAAGGATCTCTCCCTGGATGTCGATGGCTTAAATGATGAGCTGGACTTCGTCCCTTTCACTTTCCTTGAGGGCTGTCTGATTGGCCAGATCAGTGTTGAGGTTCCATGGAGCTGTCTAGCGACAGAAGCCTGCCGAGTTGAGCTTGATGGAGCAACATTCGTGTGCCGCCTGAAAACATCATCCGATGCCAAAGCGCATTGTACTGAATCAACACTTCTCAGTAGATCATTAATGACCTCGTCCATGCAAATGGCTGAGGAGATTGTCGCTACTGAGGATGACGACGAATACGACTCACCTGAGTCCTCAATGTTTAGGCAGAGCACTGACTCAAGTTCTCAGAGCAGTTCTTCACAGCATAATATTGGTGCTAAGAAGAACGCAAACCAAATGTTCGAGGGATTGGAGATGTTTGCTCAATTGATTGATTCGGTTCTCAGGAGGACAAAATTGACAGCTCGTAACACGCTATTCCGAATATTGCCACATGGTAACGATGTACCTGTATCAGATGGGAGCGATCTGTACGACTCAGATGCAGAGAGTGTTAGTCGGTCCGCCAGCGACGAGTTCAGAGAGCCAACTGCAAAGTCAAACACGAATAGTGATAGTAGTGAGTACTCACATAGGCATAAATCAGAAAATGACGAATCTAAAAAGACGGTTGAATTCTTCATAAAGTTTTTTCGCTGTGAAGAGATGGTTGATCAAACTAATGAAGAGAGCGCTCCGGCGCCTGATAGAGGCCACGTCCATCCGAGTCCAGGTGGTCAATTCGTTGGAAGCAAAGATGGAACCATAACGAAGCTATTAACATTGGAGGATGTCGAATTGAGAATAGATGGACTCCCGGTTTCTAATCTGATTGGAAAACACACAATAACTATCAAGTTCAATGGGCAAAAGAGTGAGATTTCCGTGTTTTCTGGATCACCCCTGTTAGCTGTGATAAGCCACAAGCAGCTAGAGACCTTTTTCACAGTGCTCGATAGTTGCGGTGGTGAAAGAAAGGGCGCCAATGCGTCGAATATCTCCGACGAAGACCAAAGGCTGATGAGCCCGGAAGATTATGCAAAGATTGAAACCCAACTGCTAGAGACTGCGTCCATTGGCGTCGGTCTATGCTCATCGAATCAAAGGAAGGTTGATATCAACGATGATCATAGCCTGACGGGTAGCAGTCGATACTTTGTGGCATCTCAGCTCTCATCGGGTGTTAGTGGACGACGCTGGGTTGATACCGGCAATCTCGAATCGGGTTCAAACTTTGCTGGTTCAGCTGCTAAATCTGCCTCTAGCATAGGAGGTAGACGGACCGGAGCGGCTGATTTTCAGAGTGATTACGAGTACGCGTCATCAGTCAATGCTCCAACATCGCGGGCCAATGAGCGTCGTGAATCGCTATCTTCAGTATCATCAAAAAAGTTGAACCATTTAGAGCCAAGCCTGAACAGTATCGAAGCTTTTTCCTGCGAACTGAAACTTCCGGGAATCTGGCTGTGTATTGTACGTGATGATGAGACACTACCACCTCTGATTAAGCCCTACTCTGATTCAATCAACTCATTTCAATCAATCCACAAGTTCATCGATCAGCATATCAAGGTTCCCCACATAAGATGTCTGGCATTGAAAGTTGCATTGGATATTACGGCAACCAATGGTACTGTGATTTTTCTTGGAGACCTAGACATATCAGAATACCTGTCGGATGATGAAACGAGAGCTGACCCAATCATGAAAATATTCCATAGCGATGTTACTTCAAACACTCCCATGAATGCCTCCAGAATCAAGGCCTCGATCAAGAACGGAAATGATATAAATGTAGAGCTACTCGCCAGTACAAAGATTCTCTTGGACCCCACCATCATAGATCGTCTTGTATTCGAGTATAAGTTGATAAAGTTGAATGATCAATCTTGTTCTATGAACGAAACGGAGTGCGCATGTTGTAAAGAAGATCTATGCGAGGGAAAACATGATCTAGGTAGTTATAGGGGTGGCTCTTTCTCATCGGAAAAGACGAAAAAGTCCCCGAGATCAGCTGGTGGTCGAACTGATAGGCTTCATACGTGCCGTAGGAATTCGGGTATTCGCTCGTTGAATCAGAGTCAAGTTTGCGGCTCGAGTGGTATAGATTTGAAATGCAACATCAAGGCTGAGAGTCTCAAAATAGAGCTCCTATGTCCCGTGCCAGATCTGACGCCTGAGGCTAACTCTAAACCAACTCTACTGAGAAAGCAATCGTTCCTATTGGATTCGAGAGACACCACCATATCCTGGCAGTCAGATAAGCTAAGTGTGGGCGCGAACAAATTCGACGCCTACGTCAAGGAGCAGTCCACACAGAGTGATAATGAAGCAGTGCAATTTTTTCAAGCAACAAGTAAAGGAAACGATAAGATCACTTTAGTCCTGGAACCGTCGCCTTCTAATTTGGATAGCGCATTCACAACAGATATAGAGCGAGCATTGAATGAATCGACATTGTATGATTCAATCTATGTTAGTCAAGCGACAGAGAGCAGGATACCCAAGACACCATTTCAAACGAAGCGCAAGGTTGTCCGTCCCGAAACGAACGAGACTCGGCCCCAAAGCCGAAAATCGATCCTAAACGACTGTGATCACGAGAACATTCTAGCCCCCGGTGATAGGCAACATTTATTGGATTTTCTCAATCAAACTTTGATATCCACAAAGTTGAGTCTTCACGCGCATCTTCCAGTTTGCGAGCTCGAGTTCCAGGACAAGGAACAGTTGGATCTTATATACAACAGATTTGGCAATGATTTTGTATTCTGGCAACCTAAGGCATTGAGTAGTAGGCCAAGTGGTCCTATTCAAAGTGAAGCCAATTCCAGTGGTCGTGGTAGATGTGAGAAGAAGAAACCAGAAGCATCAAAGGGTAGAGTTGGGAGAAATCATGGAGATGGCAATGATGATGAAGAGGAGGAAGATTACGAAAGTGAGAGTGTTGATTTTGTGCCACAAAGAATCAACCTTTACGGCCAGAGTCTTGACACCTCAAGTTCATTGGGCTCAGAATGTTATGACAACCAGGTAACTTGTAAGGTTCTCGTGGATGAGCTATTTGTCAAGTTCAACAATGCATCTTGTGATGGTTCGATGAAACAGGAGATATCTGCTGAGAATTTGCTCATGGGTGTTGTGATTGATATAAACAAAAAACCCAATACTCTGCTAAGCATTGTTGCCGATGATTTGGAGTTGGCCAACGAGAGCGAAAGTTTTCCAGTCCTAGAGGGCAACACTTATACGGATAAAAAATCAACATTTTCAATGGCGGTGGAAATCAAACGGCCCAGCAAGTTGCTGAAGGATATCAAACTTGCCATCCAATTGAGCGATGGATTGTTCAACGAGTTCAAGGCTGAAACTTATACTTGCTTTTGGAGAACGATAAATGTAACAGATGAGCCAATTTTGGGTTACAAATCGCCGCAAATAATCACCGAGCTCCATGTGGACATTTTGAATACAAATTTGAAATTGGTCAAGGATGGCGCAAGACCTTCGTTGGTTACCATAGACGAGCTTTATTTGACTTCAATGGTGATGGAACAAACTAGTCAGGTTATGATCCGTTTAATTGCGGACGAGGTTTCATTGTACATGAAACGGGATAAGCAAGGACAAGAGATGATGAAAAATTACATCTGTCTCATTGATTCGGGTTTGATTGATTTTGATGTTAAATTCAACTCCCACAATGGAAGGATGGAATTCCGGGTGATAAACAATGTGGTTTCAGTTAGGGTTTGCCAAGATTCCCTGAACGCAGTCTTCAAACTGTTCAACGTTTTGATAAGGAACAACAACAACAATCAAAAGTCGACAACCAAATGCTCGAATGCAAACGATCTGCCTCAAGAGGTCGAAATTGATCAAAATCTAGACAGAGTTCAATCCAGACTAGTGGACGACTGTGCAGACACAGTCGTCCGTTCAGGGGAAGAGTTCGACGACCAGTCGTCCAATTATAGGGAAGAGATGAATTTGCTCGAGGATGCAATGAACGATTATGCCGAGTACTCGTCTGTAAAATCGCACAATGGAAGCGACGAGAACGGAAAGGAGGACGAGGACGAGAATGAAGGGGAGGAGGATGAGGATGACTATTATGATCGTGATCAATTTGCATCAGTTCCCGAGCGGGACGACTCTCAGCCATTGGTGAAAAATGAACAAGCCAAGCGGGATGAAGATGAGCAAGATGGCCAAGAGAGTATGCGGCAAACTTCGGCCGGCAGACAAGGGTGCATTTTGGACGAGAGTAACTCTCTTCTTGGGGACATATTCTCGCAACCACTAGTGCCAACGAATCTCTCAGCAGATGATATAGACGATGACCAGTTTGCGGGTCCAAATAACGAGGAGGAGGAGCCCAAGGAGAAGGAAACGGGCCACATTTGTGGCAGAGAAGAGAAAGTTATGGACCAGAGTGGTTTCTTTGTGATTGGCGACGATGATGTTGGAGCGGGAATTATAGATAAGAATCGACAACATGAACCAGTGGTTCGCAAGCTAATTGATGGCCCGATAAGAATAATAGAGAATCATTTTAAGATGACAAAGCCACGCACATTGCCCGACATGTTGGCCAACAGTTTGGAGCGTTACGTTTTAGAGGAGATGACCTTGGTGGTGAATTTGTTTGGCGGCCATGATTTTGACGACCAGGATGAGGATGACGAGCCGGAGCTAGAGCAGCGGTCAGGTGGCACAGGTGAGGGGGGTGGCCAACAGAAGGGCCATGTAGCCGAGGAGGATGGTGGCCCAAAAGGGCCCACCGGTGTTGGTCAGGTGGCCAGCGGTCAAGGGGCGGCCAGCGCACTATTTGGGGCCGAGTCGAGCATGGCAAACAAAGTAAAATCGGAGGAGAAGTTCACCACTGCCAGCGGCAGACTTGGCTTCTCCTACTCCAGCAGTCTTTCCACGGGCGCCGCCGCTTCCGCCGCCGCCGCCACTGCTACTGCTACGCCAGCACTGGCGGCCAGACTAGATGATGCTGTCGAATCGATGGGAAATCATCATAATTCATCGCTGGCATCAGCAATGCGAGCCCGTACTGCAAGCTTAGTCTGCGGGACTGGCGCCGATTTGGCCAGCGGCAGCAGCACCACGGGCATCAGACGACTGGCCGAGCCCACTGGAAGCCTTGGCGGCGCCGGCGGCTCGCTGAAGCGTCGTTCACGCCGGAAACACTTGAGCGAAGGATCTGGAACTGATGGCGCCAAAAGCTCTGGCAGAATGGACGGAGCTCCAGAGCACCGAGTGCGTTTCGGAGAAGGTGCAGTTAATCTCTGGGAATCGCTTGATTTGATGTCCTCGCCGGATTTCCTTGGAGCCAGTAGGCCCAGACCGGCCAAGCAAGCATTGAGCTCGGATTCGAAACTCTTGGGTGGCACATGGAGAGAGAAGGACGTTTGTATCCAGTTGGTATTGAGCAAAGTGAAGTTACTATTCGAGCTTGCTGATATGAATAGCGACCAACAACTACAAACTGTCCGCGCAGACTTCCGCCAAGGGCCGGCCAATGCCAATACATCCGGCGCTGGCGCCGGCGCTACTGCTAGTGATAGTGGTGCTCTTGGTGGTAGTGGTAAAGGCTCCATTGGTAGTGGTAAAGAATCCATTGGTAGTGGTTCCAATGTGTTTGGTATAAATAATGAAAGAATCTCGCAGGAAACGAGCGCCGCAAGCATAACCGCAGCAGCGGCCACAAGCAATGCTTGCAATGTGGCCTCCTCATCTGGTGCTGCTCCCATTTCATGGCGTTTCATGCTATTTGTTCAGGACATTGAAGTTAAAGATAGAATAGCTGCGTCAGATATAAACAAGATGCTATATGAATATTGCACCGAATCTATGCCCAAAAGGAGTGCCCATTTCCTAACAGTTAAGAATGTTGCCACTATCAACCAATCTGACGGTTGCGAGGAATGTGACCTTAGGGTTTCATTGAAGCCGCTTCGTTTAAATATCGACCAGGATACCATGTTGTTTCTTATAGAATTTTTCAGCGCCTTTTCCAAGTCGCTGGCAAAGCAGCAGAAATTATACACCAACAAGGAAGTTGTTGTTTCCAATTGCGAGAAGCCGCCCCCAACCCACACTGCCCGTTTATCCAGCGACAGTGTGGGACTGCAAAGCGGAGGAGTAGGAGCAGGAGGTCCCAGTGGTTCGGGCAGTGGTTCGACGACTGTGTTTATCCCGCAGCGAAGGGGGCCAAACGGAGCCCAGTGCGCAAGGTCGCCTAGTGGCGAAGTTGGCCAGTGGCAAAAGAGCAACACTTCAAGAGGTGCCACCACCACCACCACCACCAAGGCCGGCCTCGATGGTGGTGGTCCTGGGGCGATCGGAGGCGGCAAGCTAATCGATGTTTGTGGGGGCCAAAATGAGCCCCCGGCCGGCGGCAGGCCAGCGCTTGGGGCCAGTTCAACTGCTGGGGCAGCTGCGAGGCTGGCGGCCAGCAGTCGAGAGCTGCGGGATGCCAGGCACGCGGCCATCACTGGCGCCGATCATCAGCTGGCAAGGCGAAGTGGTGGCGGCGGCGGCGGCGCCACAAAGATCGGCCCCCACCACGAACACGCCTCCTCCTCCTCCTCCTCCTGCTCGATGGGCGCCAACGCGTCGGCGGCCGCCCACAACTACACCTCCCCAATGGAGCCCACAACTGGCACCCCCGGCAGCTCATTATCGAGCCCAAGCGATAAGTGCCCGGATTCTGCCACAACACCAAAACTAGCAACACCAACTACAACCCCGCCCACTGGGGCCACTGAAACGGCTAATGGAGCCACCATTACGTCTGGCTCCACCAGGGGCCACTTTGAGGCCGCTTCCAGTGGCAGCGGTGGCGCCCCCAGCAGCTGTGGCGAGTCGCGTCCAATGTCGTCGGCGGCCATTGGCTTCGCTGGGGAGCAAAGGGGTGACAATGTAGCGGTGGCGGCGGCCAGCACTAGACACCAGGAGCAGCAGCAGCAGCAGCAGAGTGGCGCCCGCGAGACTGGCATTATCAAGCATCACCATGCGTCTGGAGCGGAGGCCAACCAGCAGCCCATTTATATCAAATCATTCACATTTTCACCTGATGTTCCCATTCGTATCGATTACCATGCCAAGCATTTGGATTTCGAACAAGGAGCCATCGCGGGAATCCTGATGGGCCTGGCCCATTTGGATCACAGCGAGCTAGTCCTCCGGCGGGTGCATGCAAAGCACGGAATGCGCGGCCTCGACCGAGTGCTCTTGTTTGCAATTAACACTTGGCTGCAGGACATCAAGAGGAACCAGCTGCCCAGTATCTTGGGCGGCGTGGGGCCAATGCACAGTGTGATTCAATTGTTTCAGGGCTTGCGCGATCTAATTTGGATGCCAATCGATCATTATCGCCGAGATGGCCGCCTAGTTAGAGGTTTGCAAAGGGGCGCCTCGTCATTCTCCTCATCCACTGCGATGGCTGCCATTAATTTAGTCAATCGTTTCATATCCATAGTGCAATGCACCGCACAGATAGCCCACGATATTGTCACCCCAATGCCAGTGTCTTCCATGATGGTCTGCGAGCCCGCCGGCTCAAATCATCATCGCCGAGTGAGGCACGTGACCGGCAAGACGGCACTAGGCGGCGGCGCCTCCTCCTCTGTGCATGGAAAAACTGGCTCATCCAGCAGGCAGCACTTGGCTGCTGGGGCCAACTCTGGGGCCGCTCGATCATCTGTGTCATCGGTTGGATCAATGCGCCAGCGTCGCTACGATCACACCAGAAGCACAGCTCATCGGCTTGCCAGAGGCGGCGCTGCCTCTGGAGGGCTTGGAGGGGCCAATTGCCAATTGCATTATGCGGCCGCCGATCGTTTGGAGCAGCCGAGGAACTTTTGCGAAGGAGTGGCCGTTGGTTTTAGTATAATCAAAGAGGGTCTCAATGATACTGCGCGCAATGTAACCGTTGGTATGCAGGCGGAGGATATGCGCTCGGCGGTGGGCGAACTCGTTAGACAGATACCATCCACTCTGCTTAATCCAATTATTTCCGCCACCGAGGGGGCCCAAAGTGTCTTGGTGGGAATTAGGAATCAAATTGCACCAGACGCGCGCCGGGAGGACCAGGAGAAATGGAAGGGCCGCGTTAGGGGCAAATGATAATGATGATCATGACAGTGCTGGTGGTGCTGGTACTGCTGATCCGTAATAGTAATAATAACAACAATGATAAACTTCAACCCTTCAGATGGTGGCCACTCTTGACTAGCTAGTCTAGCTTCTACACTCAGTCTTAGGCTAAAACAACAACAAATACTTTTGCCCCGTTTATCCACGAAAATATCCAATCGAAGGATATTCTCACACCCACACACTTTTGTGCGCGTCTCTTTGTCTCTCTTGTTTATCCAGTGGTCCTCTTTTGCCAATAATTGCCACTGTGTCAACAGCAGAAGAGAATGCCCCACTCATTCCGATTGCCCGTAGCTCGCCTTTGGCTACTTTTGTCCAAGTGACTCTTGGTCAGTGTTTCGCAATGAGCTCTGCTTGTGGGCCGCCTTGTGGGGTCGGTTCTCCGAGACGAGCAGCAACTGAGTAGAATCGGCCGGCCAGCCACCTCCAGTCTAGCTAATCACCGCATCAAAGGGGAATTTTCGCGACTCGCCTGCCTCCATTTGCGGCATATTTCAACCGCTTTTGAAGCCCGCTTGTAGACCATCTAAGTGGGGCCGTCCAAAAGGGACCGTCCTTCCCAAAGCGCAGGAAACGGAACTGTCTCGTTCTCGTCTGGCGTTTTTGCATTCGGCTGGCTTCGATTGGACTCAAAGGATTCAACTCAAAGGCAACCTCCTTTACCTCTGGCCTTTACACAGCAACCAGACAAACTCCCCCCGAGCAGGACCTGTTCTTCATTGCTGCAAAAACAGTTCACGGCGAGTTCTGTCCTTTTCCAATCGAGTTGTTCCATTGAGCGTCTCGCGAGGAGCAGAGTTTGTCTTGTCTTTTTGCTCTCTCCCTCGTTTGGCCAAACGAGAGCGGCCAAACATCCGTGACAAGACTGGCGGACTGGGCGCGAGACAGTTGCAAAAGGTGCACAGTTGCAGAGGAGGTCTGGAATGGTGGAAAGAGTGGAGTGGGCGAAGGCTGGAGAGAGTGGCTCTCTACTTTTCTCCTATCGCGAGGGGGCCACTTTGTTGGAGTCTCCAACTTGGAGGGCCCCTCGATCGAGTGGCCTGAAATCCGCCCCCTTTGGCACTGGTTGGCAGCTCTCAGAGAGAGAGAGGGGCCCAAGTTGGTGTGGGGTATCTGATCCGCAAGGCTGAACTCTGGACAGGGCCGGATTGGGGGAGGGGGCGTTGTTGTGTTCTCCAATTGGTGTGTTTCAATTGCACATGCTCACCTCGCGAGCTTAGCAGTATCTGAGTTGTATCTTCATTTGGCGCCGGGTGCATGCCAGTGGCTGGCGGCGGATGATAGAGTGCAGGACGGAAGCAAAGGGGGCAGAGGAACAGGAGGAACAAAAGACAAGCCGGCTCGGCCCGAAGAGTGTCTGCGTGTCCAATGGGGGCAGCAAAGCAAAGCAAAGCCACGGCTAATGCACGCCGGCCGTGTTTGTGTGCGCCCTGCTTGTGGGCACACACAAGAGAAGAGTGGCCAGCCGACTCGTGCGAGCGCCCCCACAGGCCGCCCCCAGCCGAAGAGACAAAAAGAGGCCTCCTTGTATGCGATAAGAGTGCGCCTATCTCTTTCCGGCGTCGCCCCCGCGCCTCGTCTGGCTGGCAATTCTTTGACCAGCAGGCGTGCAATCCCAAGTGGCGCCCTCAGATGGCCATCAGCCCTTGGCCGGTGGTGGCGCGGCGGCGGCGGTGGCGGCGGCCTCCCTTTCGTGACTGGGCGGCATTTTCAATTCGAGGAAATTGAGATGTACACCGGGGCCGGCTTGAAATAACACCAGCGGGCAGCCCTGTTTAGTTGGCGGGGCCAAATTTGCGTGGGCGCCCCATTAGAGCTTTGGGGCCCAGTTGTGCGTGTAATTTCCGCACACTGCCACTACTATTTGCCAAGTCTTGCCCGTGTGCCTGTGGTTGTGGTGGTGGCGGCAGTGCTGCTGCTGCTGCTCGTCGTCAGAGACTGGCCCAACGCGAGCTCGTCGGGCTGCTGCTTCTCTTGGGTCTGAGGGCGCGCCACGTCCGCCAGACGTGCCTCCTGGCCAGACCCAAGTGGGCCCGGCTGTGTGTGGGCCGTGGCAATTTTACCACTCTCGACGGGCGCTCGTCCGCCGGCGCGCCTCGGCTGCGGCGCCCCCGGCCTGTGGGCGGCCGCCACGTCCACTCCGGTGTGTGGCCGCGGCCCCACAAGGCACTCGCGCGCCCCCAGCCGCCGCCTCTGGGCCAGAGCTAACAGATTTCCCCTATCCCACTCCGCTCCTCATCGATCTTGGGCCCCACCTCGCCCCCGGCTGCCGGGGGCCCGCCTCTCGATTGATCACGGCGCTTCCACCAGCGCCCGCCAGCGCCAGCCACTGGTCCCTGTGCGCCGGACGCCAAGACTGGGCGCCGTCGGCGAGCCCGGCCGGCAGACTACTTCTGGCGCGGCTGCTCCTCCTCCTCAAGCTGGCCCACTTTGGGCGCCCACTGGCGCTGCACGCGCCTGCCCTTTGCCGCCGCCGAGGGGCCAGTGTAGAGAAAATGAAATTCGCCTCCGCGCTGCCTGCCCATAGGGCGGCCGCTCGTTGGCCTTGCGCGCGGCCCATTGCGGCCTCCTCGTGCGCTTTGTCTTTGTTGACACAAGCCCGGCCGGCCCTTTCCCATTGGGCCTCGCTGCTCGTCGCTTGCCGCTCGCTGCTCGCCGCTTGTCCTGCCAGAGCCAACAAAAAAGTGAACCGCCAGCACCACAAAGGGCCCATGACAGCGGCCCTTTGCTCTGCCACTTGCTCGCCCGTGGCGGCGCCCTCAAAAAGGCAACCTCTCCACTTCCTGGCCAATTTTGGCCCCTCACTCGTCCCTGGCTGCACGTTACTTCCGACAAGCGCCACGTCGCCCAGACCAGCACCACTTTAGTTGCTCAATCTGTAGCCCCTTCCTCCACTTCCTAGTCTGGCCCCCTTTTCACCCCCAAGCACTTGCTTGCTGCGAGCTGGCAGCGCTCGCAGCAAGCAAGTGCCCACGGGCTCTGTCGGGCAAACCAACTAACTAACAGGCGACCTCTTCTACAATTGTAGATCTGTCTGGCCAGACGAGAAGGGGCTGGGCCAATTATTAAGTGTTCAGTTGGAATTTGTGACGAGTGTGCACGTTCGCTGCATTACTAGATTGGACTCAAGTGGAAACTGGGATTCCCACGATCAACCCCATTCTCAAGCTCCAATTCTGGAGGGCGCTAAAGCTGTGCTTGTGAGCAAGGAAATTGTTGTCGGAACAACAATTTCTCCAGTTCGACTAACAACTTTTTGCCCTCCCCTCTGGTGAAATGCAATCCGGCTCGTCCGGCGAGAGCAGCCCACAACTCGGTGGCAGCACACCACAGAGACTGGCTCGCTTTTATAAGTTTCTCATCTTCAACTAGGGCCCCTCACAGGAGGCCACAAACAAGGCCGACGGGCTTTACTTAGGGTAAGCCACACCACGGACATAAACGAACTCGCATAACACTGGTTCTCGAAGGCAGCCACACAATATTGGATGGCCTCTCCTCCAATCTAGTCTCTACCATCACTTGGGACCATTTCTCCCCATCCAAAGGGTGCTCCTCTCTGGCCCCGGCCGCTGCCGCTGCTCCAGTTCTGTGCGCTTGGGCGCATCTCATCCCTTTGGGCCCCGGCCGCTGGTGCGCACGAGCGCCATGTCCCCCGCTGTTGCCTGTCTCTCCCTGGCTGGCTTGCTGGCTGGCTGGCTCTGTGTGTGTGCGTCTTTCTCTCTGTCTGATTTTGTTCGTCTCTCCAGTGTGTGGTCTTGCCAACTCTGCCCGACGGCGCCGAGGGGTCGTCGTCTCAGAGTGTAGCTGGCCCGTCGGCACAGTCTGGCTGGCGCCCATTGGCTTTCGTACAGAAACAAGCTCATACACACACACACACACACATAGAGGCTAGGCTTAGGGCGAAGGAGTTCGCGCGCACGCGAAACTTGCCGCTCGCTCTTCGTTGGGGCCCCACCAAGCTAGACGAGGCAAGCCAAATTTCGCTCCCATCTTGTTAGTTCGTTCGACTACACTTTGTTCGCCTAACATTACACTTCAAACTGCTATGTGCTCCTCGCTAGCCAAATAACAATTATCATTGCTCCCCCTCTTCCCCCATCAAGTGCAATAGTAGCAAATGTCATTGTTATTCTTATTACTATTCCAACTTAGGATCCATCTATCAATCATCAATCGTTTTTCCCTGCAATAGTATTAATCATGTAGGCAAACTTTTTCTCGCTATGTCTCCTGGCTATTATCTCATCTCATCAAATCTTGTTCTCCCATTATTAGCTTTAAACAATGCTCCCATAGCCCATAGCATCTACATATCTTTTTGCGCTCTTTCGGCGCATTAGGTAGCCCATTGTTGTCCACCGAGAATTTTTACTTAACATTTGTCGTTATTGGAACATAAATAAATTAGTATTTATTTAACTCAACTTAATGAAACTATTTAGCACAATTCATCACCGCTCGTAACCTCAGCACAATAATTATAGCACACTAGGATCCTATGTCTATTAATTTGTCTTTCTCAATGTAAAGACTCAAAATCAGTACTGAGATAACTGTTAATGGCACATCAAGGGTTAAATCTTGGTATTTTTGCACTTCTAAGTATGAGAGGCTCCTCTTCAATTGATTATGAAGCTAGCACAGCGTGTTGTCTCTCAGGCAGTTGATCCAGATGAGGAGGAACAGGCCGATGATTATGGTGATAACAGATCAAAGTTTACTATATCAGCACCACGCAATATACGGCACCAAACGTCTAGTGCTCAACAAGATATGTTTCCTCCATATTTCAACGATCAAGGGAGTAGTAATACTCGGCCGGTTAACACACAACAAATGAGAGGCCAAACGTCAAGAGAAACGTTCAGACAAGAGAATCTACATCGGACAATGGACAATCCTCCAATGGTAAAAGTGCAAATGGGTAACAAGGATCTTATCATCCGTATGTTAGCCGAAGTTTTTCATGTAAGCCATAGTGATGACGGTCAGGTGAGATGGAAACAGTTGTCAACTAGCCTAGTGCCTGTTAGTTTATATTCTAGAACAACCAGTAAGTGGCTTGATTATTTACTTACCGGATCCACTCTAGCGGCCGCAAATGATCCAGCTAATGCTATGTCACCTGATAGTCGTGAGTTTCTACTATTGATGCAACAATATCATCAAAATCAACTAACCACCGACTGCCAAGATCACAAGATTGCTCAACAAATGTTTGCTGAGTCACAACAAGCACAAAAAGAATGCATAGTTTTTCAAGTAATTGGTCATGATTTTATTGATGGTCGTTGCAAAAAGATTCTCAATGTCAAGATAGTTCAGCCAGGAACTCGCTTAGGAAGAGCTAGTGATTATTTTGTTTATTGGAAGGAGCAGACAACGCAAGTTGTTAGTCGGCAGACTAGATTGAATCATCCTATTAATCTTCAGATGCAGCAGCAGATATCTTCCTCGTTCGCATCGAGCTCCTCTTTTGCTCAATCTCAAAATTTAATTGATTCCAACATTCAACAAAACAATAGATCATTCTTAGCAGACTCTAGCGTGGCGACAATGGGAACGCATACGTGGGGATTAAATTTTGCATCAATTAATGATGCCAAGTTATTTCATGATATCTGTTCGCTCAATTTAGTTCAATTAGATTTCAATTCCGAGTATCTGAAGCAGCTAGCTTTGAGCGATCGGCTCAGATGTCAAAATATAGCACCAAATCCAAGGACAAGTTATCGGCAAATGATCTCACCTTTTACCAAAGCATCCACAAGTAACCGTGAAGAGAGGCAAAAAGTTGCCAAACGACCTCAGAGACAGACATCCTCAAATAGGCAGCATCAACTGATTCTCAATACCGATTCAAAATCTAGGCTACCAACTAGAGAGAGCTCGAGATTAAGTAGGTGTCCGACTTGCAGGCAATCTACCATTGATTGCAATACGAAGGTTCGGTCTACAACGATACGTCCAGGAGATGAAAATTTCCCAGTTGATACGGGTGCCTGTAGGCAGCATAGAAGTGTGGCAGTAGACGCAGGTTTTCGTACAAGGTCTCGATCAAGCACCAAGAATCCAACCTCGGCATTTGGGTCTAGGGGCGCCCAGACTGACAATCTTCGTGCACGCTCATTCTCGACTCCAGCCTCGCCAGATCCAATGTGTCCAGTTCATAGGGGCCACAAAGTCTACCAGGGAGTACCAAATGATCGAGAGCAAGCCACAAGCTATCATTTGATACACAACGAAAACTACAAACGGCAAGCACCAAGTTTCGTTGCTCCGGTATCCAAACCTGCACGAGGATTCTTGAGGGCCGACCTAAATGCAGATAGAAATGACCATCATATGAGATTCAATCAGGAGCCATTTGTTTATCAAAGTGCCAGTTCACAGCCCACATACAGATATTCACAATCCGGGCAAGGAGGGGTTCGTTCCATTGCAGGCCATCTACCTACGAGCAACGAGACGAGTGCTAAGAGTGTGTTTCCGCCCTCTGTCCCAAGAGGTGATCATAGGAGTGGCTCAGTGAAGAAAAGCCCATTAGAATATCAAACTTTCAAGCTCTCGAATCATCGGAGAACTCGCGCCGCCGGTGCACAAGATTCATACTCACCCGAACAATACGTGAGCAGTCAGACACCGATGAGCCAGTATCTCGATGATCAGGCCTCAAAGATCCAAGAAGTTTCCAACATGGTGTCTAACATTGAGAATATGAACATGATGTATGATTTCGATACAATCGAGCACAAGGACGCTAGACTAGCGCGAGCTAGGTACGCAAATTCTAAAAATATGAAAGAGTTCTTGAGCCTTGACGCTGGGGGATTCCAATCGATCCCGAACGGCTCTTACTCTAGACATCAAGCGACAACAAGCAAGACTAAATTCAATTCCTCTGCTGGTCGAGAAAGATCCAAAGAGAAAAATCAAACACGGGCAAAAATGGACTACGGTGCTCCAGAGGTGGAGGATAGTTCGAGAAAGACGACCAGAGATTCTTCAGGCAAAGCTCAAGCTAATCCGAACTCGGAGATTATCAAGAAAGGCGCAGAGACTAATGACGCTGACTCTCAAACCAAGGAACACTCACAAGACCCGACACGTAATGTTTCAACCAATACCGACGATCTGCCCGATGAGACTCGATCGGAACAGGCGAGACATAATCTAGCGTCAGAGAAGGAGGTGGGCCAGGGCGAGAAACGTGGCTCTTTGAGGGTGGATAACGATAACTTCGTGAATAAAAATGAAGATATCTCAACAATGAAAGCAAATCAAGATTCTCGTCAAACAAGAGCAGTTAGCCTGGGTTTGGAAGGCGAACAAGGGAGTATACGAGGTCGAGAAACGCGCTCAGATACTGGTCGACGGAGATCTCTTGAACGGAGCATGGGTGTAGATTTCGACTCATCGTTTCCGGCGAGCGCGTTCAAGAAATTCACCCGCCTTTCGCCACTCCCTCAACTGGTCAGTCCTATGGCTCAAGACTCAGCGAAGAGTCCGAACTCTGATGGAGCAAACGTTGGTGAGAAAAGTCCTGAATGTGAATGCAACCCGATCGCCTCAGAGGTGGCAGAACTCGACGAGACTCAGCAAAACCGGCAGGATGTCGAAAACACGAAGATCGATAGGCTCTCTCCCACCGGTGACATAGACGGTGAAAATTTCCGTGACCGAACGTCGCCAAAAGACTTTTCAAGGTGTAGCTATGCCTCTCATGACCAAATGATGGTACAAAAGGGCGTAAGTTCCGAAAAGAAGAGGCACGATGGACCCAAGATCTCATCTATGCAAATAGCCTCAAGTATTCGGGATCGATCCGATCTGAATCAAATTCCTATGAGCTCCTTCAAATCAGTACCTAATATAAGCCGATTGTCAGAGGAACACGAGATTCAAGCAAGAGATTTAGACAGTAACAAGAATTTGGCGCCTAACGATCAAGGACTGGAATATCGATACGAGCCGAGCAGCGAGGGTGAAGAAGAAGACTTCGCTCTGGAGGATGATTCCAAAGAGGAAGAATTTGCATCAAGGGTGCAAACTCGATACCATACTCACGACGGACGAGCAATGATCCGAAATTCACAAGGAACCGATCATAGAAAAGACTCTGGCGTCCAGACAATGCCCAAGAAGATGGCAACCATGAGTTCCTACGCGGTCCCTCTTTGCTCGAGCCGAAGAGCCTTGCAGACCCCAGCGCGCCAGTGCCGTTCTTGTCCGAATAGTTTGCGCAGAAAGCGACGCTTGAGTAATCATGAAGTCTTGGTATCGCCTCACTATGGCCAGGCCCATGCTTCTAGTCGGGGCACAGTTGGCGAGTGGTTTTGTCAACATTGCTGCCAGGCCACGGACCATTTAGCAACCATGAGACGAGATCACACAGGAATGCATCTAAGAGATTCACAAACACTTGATGGTATCGAAAGCGCTCTTGGCAAGCAGACAATGATCAGAGATGAGCAACTTAGGAATTTGCAATTGTCGGAAGACAACAGTGAGTACTTTGGTAATGCTTTTGCTTGCTGCCAATGTCACTCGCCGGCTTCCTACTATCCTCACGAGAGTTACAGATGTCAACAACCTAATCCTACATTGGAGAAGGAGCGACGCATCTATTGCACTGGGCCCCAGACTACTCAAAGATTGCACAAGCATCGCCTGTTGGCGCAGCCCCATCTCGATCAAGTCTCCTCTCATACTCATCGCCACCGTTGCCATCCGTCTGAGCCTTATCACCCTCCTATCGAGACATTTGGTGCACATCATAACTCTGATTGCTTACTCAAGCACACTCGGCCCAGATCTTCGGCTCAATCAACTCCGCAGCCGAGCTATAGGCCGTTGATCGAGCAAGAGGAATCTATGATCGCTTTAAATGGACAATCATTTCAAACTCTCAATCAACCACATCTCGCTGGTGAGCAGAAAAGATATAAGATTGCATCTAGATCACCTCTACACTATGGACTCTATGAGAGTGAGTGTGAGGATGAGGAGGTAGAGGAGATTTGTTCACAGCCGATGCGTGATATTGCGGCCTGTTGTCAAGGGAAATCCTTTCCGAGGTCTACAAGTGCTAATCTGAAAGAGATGTATAGGTCTCATGATTCAGACAACAACTCGAGACAGCGATCCAGGAGCCAGCCTCCAGCGAATAAAAGGGCATCTGGAATAGGCAACACGAGTGCGATCATACAAGACGGCCAAGGTGTATCTCACGTAACAAAGTCTATGGAAAATGTGGAAAAATTGATCAAAGAAGTCCAAAATGAGCTGGACACCCTTCGAAGATACCCAGTTGGCTCTGTTTTGATTGACATGCGACACAAAGACCAAGGCGGAAATAGCAGTACACATGGTGGCAGGTCTGATAAGTTTCGGAAGGTGAGTATTCTCGGCTGCCTTGCTTGATGACTCAAAATCTTGCTGGCAAGACGGCTCGATATCTAGCCAGAGATTCACTATGCGCGGATGTAGAAGGCGTTAGCTTCTAGTTAAATTGAGGCTGGGCGTAAAGCTCAGTTTCGCCACTTGTACCAGCAACATTTTTGTCCGGGGCATCGCTAACCTTGGGGTCACAATCTGAATCAATTTACAGGAATCTGGTGGAGAATACGGCACCCAAGTCGTGAATGAACTCTCTCGCCCTGGTTTGGAAAGTCTATCCATGGAAGCAGAAAAGACCAAATTATCAACGACTTCAGCCACGAGACGCGCCGGTCAATTCAAGTGCGTGGGAGCAATTAGGAAAGCGGGCTTCCTGTCGGTAAAGAAATGGATCATCAAGAGGAAACAGTCGATTGAATTAGCACGCCGCCAAGGATGGAAAAGATACTGGGTCTGCTTGCGTGGCACGGCACTGCTGTTCCATTCGATAGTCGATGCGAAGCCAGAGTCATATACTGAAGCACAGGCGAGAGATCAACAAATCGACCTGACAAGTTGGATCCAAGAAAATCTGCCCTCTCATTTCGGTGAATTAACCAACTTGGCGCAAGAAGGGGCACTGCAAAAGCGACTCGACGAAGAGCAGTTCCGCTTAGCCATGTCACACTGCTATATAGAACGTGAACCGAAGCACCTCATAATCATCGACGGAGCCATAGCACAACCGATCCCGGAACATCCAAGACGGGATTTTGTATTCTGCTTGTCTACAACCTTCGGAGATGCTTATTTCTTCCAAGCCGAATACCAGGTAGAGGCCGATAACTGGATAGCAGCCATACACAACGCATGTGCTGCATCTATTGCGCGCGACCTGACCAGGGATGACACAATCAAATTGTTTGAGACCAAGATTAGACATTTGGAACTGGAAGCTGAAAAGAAATTTTTCCTTCGGCAAAGGCTCGAATCTCGCCTCAGCTCGATGCTATCTATCAGTGGACCAGATTTGATTGATGAGACAACCAGTATCAAGAGGATCCAGATGACTGGATTGATTGGCAAAGACAAGCACGATAATAGCTCTAACGACAAGGTCACTATGCGTTCGTTGTTCTATCAGCTGAGTCAACAACTTCTGGCCTTGGACTCATACATTGAACAAGTACATTGTGAAGTATATCAATTGAAATGCTATCTATCTTCATGTAATTCGCAAAGTTTATTCTATCAGAACATGCAGTTGCAGAATTTCATCGGCTCCGGACTAGGTTCTGGTTCAAATAATCCTGCACAATCAACAAATTGCGATTTACCTCATCCAAAAAGTTTGCTGATGCATGTTAGCAAGCCCACTAAACTTCTCCTACTCAAACTGGGAGTGTTTACCGTGTCTTCATTTCATGCCTATATACACGCATCACATGGAAGCACAGACAACATTCTACAAGGAATAAGGAAACAGGCGAGCGGAAATGTAACTGACCAATCAAGGGAGCAACAACCATCTGAGACCTTGGAGCTACGTATTCGACCTCAATCAATATCAGAATCTCTGTTGTCCAGGCCAGAGAATCAGAAACTGGAGAGCAAGACTGAGGAATTGATTGAGCTATCGAATCTCGAGACTGTCCGCCTACAGTTGACCAAGGACTTGTTCAACAAAATAAGGGACTCATATCTTTCTGAAGTTTCGACGGACGGGAATAAGAAATCGAACGAAGAATATCTGGTCGAAATGGAAGGTAATACAAGTGATGACCGCTACTCAGTTCGCGATGGTGGTGATATGGTTATCATAAATCTAAAGTTGAATCCAAATACGAATAGTTCGTCTGTGATAAAACAAGCGCTCAAAATTGTTGAACCAAGATCGACTGACCAATTGGAATTCTTAAACTATTATCTTCGATTGATTTCCATCGAGCAACGAGAGGCACAGCTTCAAGGGCCTCAGAAAATTGTATCGAGACAATCGGACGACTATTACATCGTTAAACGAAGAGATGCTGTCAAAGATTGGCCACCGTTTAACTATGTAGAGCTGGTGGAAAAGTCTATTTTCCGCATCGGCTTACAGCGTAGCAGTACTGATGAAGAAGCTTCACTGCCATTTGGTATATCTATCGAAGGTCAACTGTTTTCCAACAGTTTCGATAGTATCCTAAGTGTTTACTGCAGCTACGTCGAATGGGGAAGCGTTGCCGAGAAAGCTGGACTCAAAGAGGAGGACGAATTCTTGATGTTTAACGGAATGCTGGTACCAGATTTGGATCTCATGTTCGTTGAGTGT
>Ga0058701_10000645_pt1 | contig 23459 bp, 9 predicted proteins | sample AgamicOrMae_FD_97039 | JGI IMG/M metagenome (GOLD analysis project Ga0058701, IMG submission 97039) | Agave microbial communities from Guanajuato, Mexico - Or.Ma.e | ecosystem: Host-associated > Plants > Phyllosphere > Phylloplane/Leaf | place: Guanajuato, Mexico | collected 2012-06-04 | reverse complement strand
TTTGTCTCGATAAGACAACGGAAAGTAGGTTAAAATTAGCAAAAAAAATAGAAAGCCCACCCGGACAACATACATACATACATACATACCCCGCCGGTGAGTCTAAGAAAAAGCATATAAAAAAGAAAAAATCAGTGCTTCCGGCAGGAGAAGACAAGGTCATAGCATCCAAGGGTACAAACTTATTAGAGAAATCTCTATTTCACAGAATTATCTGATATACGATTCAAACTTTCACTTCATCGATTGCGAGAGTGAAGCCCTAAATTCGGCTCGTATGGAATAGTGACATCGCAGCCGATTTTGGGTGGAAGCCAACTGGACGTCCGAAGCCAGCATGGCACCTTACGCTCAGATTTGCGAATTCTGTGACCTCTAGAATCTATCTTTTGTCACAAAGCTAAAGTAGCAAGGCACAAAGCTTTCCTAATTTAAAATTAACTAATAACAGGGAAATCTTCATGTCAGTCTAACACTGCAAAATGTTAATCCTCGCCATGTTGGATTATTAGAAGTTGAACCAAGGCTGATCGCGTAGGATTATACGACATTTAAAACTGAGTATGTTCTGACCACGAGGTGGTTCATCGGAGGGTGGACTCAATACACTGATGCCATGTACTTTGTATTCGAGTCCAGTCAGGGAGTTCCGCCGAGGAACGCCAATGTGTGGCCTTCCGTCAGCAATGTAAGTTTCCTTTCGGAGCCATCAGAATTACGTCGCGGTCCGAGGACGAGGCTTTCGTTTACCTGTTTTTGACCACCCACGTAAAACTCGATCAGATTGGCAAGAACAAAGACAGACTACACTGATATGGTCACACCTGAGAAAAACGTCTAGTTTGGAAAAACGTTCTCGCATTTTCTTTTGTTTGATCACCGATTTGATTGATGTTATTATGTAACTGTAAGAGATCTTTCTCAGGTAGCCCTTTTTTTCATAACTGTATGAAGGGGTACAGTACATCGTTTCTTATTTCAATTTGTGTAAGATTCAAAGAGACGTAGCTGATAAGGCTGAATGCCGCAATGCATTCTTTAAAATTAAAAGAGCAGGCGTTACTAATAAAAGTAACATAGAGAAAGCGCCAGTGATGTAAAGACAATATAAGGTCTGAATTTTACTAAAAAAGAATAATAATTCGAACATACTATCAACATTCAGCTAGAAAATAAGAAGTGATAGGGTATTAATTTGGCTCCATTCTATGAGTCTGCTTAATTCATGACAGCCTTCTCTTTCGGTTGTACTGATTGCCCGTTCATCGTTTTTGTACCGTGCGTTCAAGTCTCCACACCGAAAGAAAGCGCGAGGAGGCTTAACTGCACTTTAAACTAATTAAAGACTGATAGCTAATCCCATCAAAGGCTGTCGCACTTTCTAACCTTGCGTAGCATAATGCTCACTAACCTAACTTAACGTAACGTAACCTTATCTAAGTTATTGACTTTTGACGAAATCAACAGCATGTGCCAGCGAAAAATTTCTGTCGGGGGAACTTCTTTCTAGACACATTTTGTCAACAGCTACCATTCTAATGAAGAAAATCCGATATTCTATTTAAAAATAATAAAAAAAAGAAATATCTTGAGGCGATTTCACAACGAAACATCAGCATTTTTGGGTAAGCTCACTGTTCAGTATTTTGCTACAAGAGTCCTTAAGTCTAACCGTTTGATTTCTAGTCGAATCAATTAAAAGTGGTCCAGTGAAATCGTAGTTCGAAAGATAACTGAAACTCTAGCCGCTCTCATTACCGCCTCAAAGCCAGAGAAAGACAGCGAAAATCAGTAGTTGTGGGCTTTGAAAAGTCGATGATTTCCCGCCCAAGTTTTGGGAGTAATCCCGTGCAGTCGTGCGCACCTTATGTGGACCGCCAAGCTCTTTGACTGCTGAATTTCTCCTATTTCGATGGACATGGAACGAAAGCGAAATCGCAGACTTTTTCCTATCAGTAATAACAGTGTATGACTTCATCGAAGATAGCCTTGCCACTTTCGTTTTCGCCTAATTTTGCGTTTTTTGGTGAAGATTTTGCGACGTTTACAAAGGTCGATGTTTCGAGGAATCGAAACTTGTGCTATGAGCTAACGGTCGTTAAGCTCATCTCGATGTCAGTTACTGTCGCCGAAAAGTAACCAGTATCAAGCTGAGTGACAGGTGGAGCAATACAAATGATATATGCAACAGGTAAACTTTACAAACTTAAGTAACCGAGAGTAACCTAATTTACGGATTATACTGTAAATGTTAAATCTTTGTAATATAATGAAATATTCAACAGGTTTGGAAAAAAAGGAACCTTTTTAACCTGGCATATTCCCATGCTCATTAAAATTTGGCACTTGAATGCAGGCTCAATGAGCCCCAAAATCTCAGTTTTAAACTAGTGACATTCAACACTATTCGCTTTTTAGAGTTTCTTTACCTAACTGGAAATTTCGATACGTCCATTCAGAAACGTCATAACTGAAAAACCCAGTGCTTTTAGGCCATGTGTGAGAAATCCAATGCTGTTAGGTCGTAACTTTTAGGCCGAAAATTGTAGTGCTTTTGAAATTTCAATTTCTTCGCCTTCGGGCTAATTCCCGTGTATTATGTTTCATGTTGGAAGCCTACTTTGATATGTGCAGTTTGTACTTGGTTGACAAAATGCTGGGAAATACAAAATAATCCGCTTGCGTAAAAATTAAAATTCCAAAGACGCTTTAATTTTCACGTGGAAGGTTATATCTTCACAGCATTGTGTTTTTCAGTTGTAACCTTGCTGCATGGAGTTATCGATTTATTGTAACCATTTTGTTTTTAATAAACGACACACAAGGAACTTTTTTCCCTAAACTCTAACCCATATTTTTCCTATGGATACTATTTCATATTACCAAGTTAAAATTATCATCAATTAAGAAGAGCTGAAAATGGGGTACTGTTACCAAACTTGAAAAGTTTAAAAACTCAGCTTTTAGAACTTTTTAAATGTTCCATCGAGATGCGGAATAAATTGTTGGGCAATGTGATTGTTCCCATTTTATTGTGACAAAGAATTTTCTTCCGTCACATTGAACAAAATTTCTCCTGGAGAAGCGGACTATCTCTGCCGCATCCCTGCTATGGTGAAGCAAGTCCAAAGCTAGTTGACCATTAATATCCGACTAGCTTCACACTTGCTGAGTTACGGCAGCAGCCCAAGGTGACTAATTTGTATCGGCCGCGCGCTAAATAAGGACCGCTCTGAATCACTCAAAGGGCTGTGCTTCAGCGAGTGACATTTCAAGGATAAATAGCCAGCAAGCGTGACTCATTTTAGGACCGCAGGACCTAGCTCTCTGAACCTGTCTTGTTTACCTGCAAATTTGCGGCGCACGCCAATCTACTTATTTCGGGCTGTGTACTGGTTACCTGAATAATTACAGGAAAACAGTTGGAGGTGTGAAATGTTGAGTTTTAACGAAAGTAAATCATCACCTTGGAGGTACTTCGCGGATAAAAAGGTTTTGTTACGGCAACAAAATTAGGGACAACAAATAATATTTTTGTTGCTGCAACAAAAATTTTGGCTACAGTAACCAAACGTTTTGTTGACAGAACTAAACATTTTGTTGTTGTAGCAAAATGTTTTTGTTATCCCTATTTTAACAAATAATTTTGTTAGTATAACAAAACCTTTTCCCGTGTACATTCATTAAAAGCGCGCACCGTTGTCGAGCACTAGACAATGCTTAATATGACGTATGAAACTAAAATGACGTAAATAAACAATTTTCGGTCCAGGCAAATCTTAAGTATACTTTAATTACATGAATTGCAAATATTTAGGTGATGAATCTGAGTGTGTTATCGAAGTATCTTTCGAGCTCTCGCCATGGGCCCATGCGACACACCTTGACAAATCAAGTTTTTTTTTTTTTATCAAACTTCTATTGAGCTTGCAGTGCGCCAGACCTAATTAGCACTTTTTTCTCGGAAACGCTCCAATCATAGTAAGCACTGAGTATTTAGCTTTACCAACGGAATGAGGTGTACTGAATTATCGGCCAGATTCCTCATTAAATGAGCTCTGTGTCATTTGAAAGACCACCGCGAATTTTTTAACCTGTTAATTTGAACAGGGGATGTTGGCACAAGTAGTGATTACACTTGAATAGGGACACCATATATTTTCCTATCGGAGTGTCTCGTAAGGATTTCCTCTTAGGAATTAGCAGGGCTCCTTTGAAATGTCGCGCCTTTTGGCGGAGATGCACTTAAATTTATGACCTGCGGATAGCGCTTGTGCTGTGCGTGCTTGTGTGTATTGCAGGATCAACGACCAACTCGCTTAAGAAGCGAGGCACTTGTTGAGCTGATTACGTACGTATAGCAAATTCAAAGGTTTAATTTCCGGACTAACTTTGGTCACTAAGTAAGGTGGATCAAGTGAGAAGCGAAGCTCGAAGAGTTTAACCTAATTGTTGCTAGCGGTGCGTTCACCCACAGCATGTTTTCTGACGCCAAGAATTTTTTTCTTGATGTACCGAGATAAATTTTTTTCCTTGCCGCAAGAATGTTTGTTCTTGGCGCAACATTTTTTCTTGCAGTAAGAGAAAAGAATCTTGTTGCAAGAAAAACATTCTTGTGGCAAGAAAAAAAATTGTTACTGACAAGAAAAAAAGTATTGTCATCAAAAATCACTTCTGTAAGAATTACAATAAGAAGACACAAAGCCATCCTAAGTGGGGTGTGCAGTACACTCGAGACTACCAAAGGTTTACATGATTTACTTTACGGGGAGCGGAGGCAAAGGATAAGGTAATGCATCTGAGCGAGGCACATTAAGGTACTTAACCTAACCCTAACTTACGTAGTCCCAATAATGCCAACCTAACTTAGGCGAACACAAGCCATTCATTCTGGCATCCTATTGGCTTCCATCGAGCCTAATGCCGCTTAACAATGACTGCCACCATGTAGGCTACTGAATGGCATCATGCTTGACAGTTGAATTTGATTAGGTAAGGAAGAGGCCAGATGCCGCGCTCCAATTGGCTATGACAATGGGCGGAAAACAAGAGGTGTAAAAGCCAATACCTTCAACATACAACTAAGTTTCCCTTTGAAAATTGTCCCTGTAACTATTTCTATGGGTAAAGTTCGCTACGAGTTAAAAGCTTTCGTTAGTCTATTATTTCACTGTAAAGATAGCATTCAAGAACTAGAATAGGGCCAGGTAACAATCTAGCCATAAAAAAAATACGTAAGATGAAATAAACTCGCAAACAGAGTGCTAAAAGCTTTGAGGAGAAAGTGGATACAGCCTCCTTCTTTTAATATTGCGTCCGCTGGAAACTGCATAGAAAGAGGCACTGCTGTGATAAAGGTTCATAACAGCGTTTCTTTGGCCATTATAGTCCTGAACTTTCCGGTATTCATTACAATCGTACTAATCTTGCTTGATAAAGTAAAATTAAAAGTAACAGGAAGGTGATACCAGAAGACAAAAGGCTTCCAAAATTGCATAAAATTGGTCTTGAAACGGATTATTCAGTCGGCGTTTTTGGTAGGTGAGCGACTGAAGTGCATTTTCTCAATAAGATGCTACATGTATTGGTACATTTGATTCTTAATGGAGAAATATGATTCAAGCTGAACTTTTCGATAAGAAAGCAGGCGTACCACTCGTCAAGATAGTGGATCGGGGGCAGAGCAGGTGCCTTAGCAGACATGGACCTGCGAATTCTTAATCAAAGTGCATTCTTTGCTGGGACGAATCTATAGATATACCGTATCTTACAAACGAATCTCGTGGTTCTTTGAGTGCTTTATTTCAACTATCCGACAAGGACTTCCTATTGTTTTAACATGAAAAAAAAAACTTTTCTGATCATTTTTTCGTCATGCAGTAAATTGAACCAGGACTTATTTTTCTTTTCAAAGCTAACTAGATCTTCATTAAATTTTAGAAAAAATAAGATAATCCGGCTTAGAATTCAAAATTACAAAACAAAATATGTAAAATGCTACGCACGATATCTGCTCGAAATATCATTACTTTAATGACATAAAATTTAGAATTTCAAGAAATCAATGCCATCTCAATCCACATCATATTTAGTAGTCCTTATATCTCTCCCCTCCCTTTTTTTCTGAATGCTGTTAATACGAAATGCTTTTTGTTACCGTGGTTGCATTGTTTGTCTACGAGATCTTAAAATATGCATTACGTGAGTTGCAGCAAGCTTCAAGTATGATTTTCATTTCAGCTCAACTTTGCTGATTTTTAAACATGAACTACGGCGAAGGAAAATCTTCGCAGATTACATTGATGTCTGAACAAAGGACTTGGCTATTAAGGAAAGAATTCCTGCGTAACAGGTACCCAACTTCCTAAGTAATAGGTTGGCAGGAAGCACGAATGTCATTTGCGAAGTTTAAGCTGAATTTCCGTAACGGGCTTCATGCTGAGGAATTCATAATAAAACTTTGATATCCCTTTCCAGGAATCACGTCTCCTTTTGCTATCCCTCACCCTAGTGATCCTGAAATCATTTTAAGAAGTGCCTCAATTGGAAATACCGACGAAACGCAGACATAGCACCCCTTGAAGAAACAAAAAAAAAAAAACTATGATTTTAGGAACTTCTCTGCAATAAAATTGATACATTTTGAAGTCAGAAAAGCTATACTGAGAAAGTTTCCACCTAAATCAAGCGGATAAGGTTTTTCCATCTTCAAAAAATAAAATAAAAATAATAATAATAATTTTTTTTTGCTGATTTGTAAATTAACGGCGTAAAACCTCGTCATATGTATTTTAAAAGCTCCGTTTACCTTAGAAAATTATACAAGATTTCAGTTTTTTTGTACTTTATAAGTGTGTTTTCTCTCAAAATTCAACTCTATATTTTTGTCATTTTTAAAAAATTTGATATTTTTTTCTTTTCTTAAAAAAAAATTAAAAAAATGGTTTTGTCAGATCTTGATAATGGGATTGTAACCGTTTATGTCTAGAGACCTTAATGGATTAAATCGCTAATTTTTCCACAGCAGCTAGTAGCCCGGTCGTATTATTTTTGAGGAACATCGATTGATGATCCAGTCTTATCCGAAGACATTTTTTTAAAGATATCTAGCATTAAATATTGTTCATCTTCACCATTTTTTTTCTGGTGCTGCCAGGCCAGTCTGGTGACCGAATTCGCTCGTACGATGAAATGGATTTGGCTGGCTCAAGATGAGTAAGATTTGCTCGCTAATTTCCTCATTCCGTCACCGTACAAAAGGCAAGAGGGAGTACCAGTCGGTGAGTAAAGGGAATGCCCGAGTGATGCCGCAGATGAATCTGTATCCTTGTGGGATATCCCGTTAGAGTTCACGCAAGGATAAATCCCTCTATATTCATCGAGAGTATTTCCGGACTTTTGCGAAATGAGAAGTGTCATGTGAAAATGGGCCGGACTAATTATGTTTATGAAAATATATGTCAAAAGTTTTGATTGAGGGGACAATTGTTATTAAGGATCGACTAGAGGTTCTTTTTTTGGTCTGTTAGACTGGCAAAAGCACATCGACTAATAAGATGTTTCTCGTGGAAACTGGACTTTCTAAGCTGAAAGGAAATATTTTCTTCGGTATGATTTTTTTTCTGCAGAGTACGTGAGGTTAGGTTGCAGCTGTTGCGTGAACTCAAATACGAGTAGGCAAGGTCAAGTGCGTTCCCTTTTTTTCTCTTTTTTGCCAGCAAATTTTCAATCCTTAGAATCCCATTTTTGGTAAACTTCCTTGTCTTCACTTAGGGAAACCATCCCATGCGAAAACGTCTGATCAGGCACTGATCAGATGTTCGATAAACTGATCAGGGACTGATCAGTTTTTTGGACAGTTGGTCAGTGTCTTATCAGACTCTGATCAGACTCTGATCAGGTCGAATAGGCTTTTTCGCACGGGATAACGTCTCTATGTTCGACAACCGCTTTTAATTCTTAAAAATTCTGAAACTCGATTCACCAAATGTTTAAAGGAATAAGATAGATGTCTGCGCTTGTCCCACCAAAACGCAAAAACTTGCAAAAAAATATATTTAAAAAAATAGCCACTAAAGGTGCAACCAGCAGACCACCACATGAAAATCCAAGGTACTCTTACAAGATCGCAACTTAAAAAATGATCTAGCTATTAAAATCTCTTCAGGGAAACCGAATAAGCAAACCGAAACAGAGTTGTGACGTCATTCGGCGTAAGAACAAAGACCGCTACTGCTATTGCTGGCCACCCTAGACTCATAGGCCGTGTAATAGGCTACACGTTGTGCAACCTGGTGTACGCGGCGTGGAGCGGAGTTGAGCGTCGACGAAGAAGGTAGGTGATTAGCGCCCAGGTCGACGGCGCCCAAGTCTACGTTGCCCGCCACAAAACCGCAACACAACGGTCTGGTCCGAAAAAGAAATGGTCTACTAGATAGTGCAAAAGTTCACACGACTGAAGGACGTCTTACAGAAAAGGGACCAGACTGGGCCGCTCACTCATAGACGAAATTTGGTTTTATGTTCCCAAGGTCTGATTGAGCAATTAAAAGAGACTCTGGAGTTGACTTTTTCAGGCCAGGACAGACAAAAGAACTCGCAAAATGATTCATGTGGTGCCAATACTGAGGAACTCTATGGTTTGTGAGGGAAAAAATGTGTTGACGTGGATGGTTAGTTTTCATGGTAGGTCCAATCACACCAAAAGTCTTTGGTTTGAGCTCTCCATTAATAACACTATCGCCCTGTCGAAACTGACGACTAATCAAAATACGGCATTTGCCTGTATTTTCTTATTCATATCTGAAATGTGCTTTGTTTTACTCGAAACGGAAATGTCTATTTACCGTCTAGCCTAACTGTGTTGCGTATACGACGATCATATTCTCTTCTACAGATACTTATTTGTAGCAATTGGCGAGGTTCAAGCGGTGTGTTTACTGATCTGAGAGGTAGAATGTTCGAATTTCGGGTTATGTAAGGAGGGTCCTGCTTGTTTGCTCTCCTTCTAACGGAAAATATCCATGAGCACCTTGCCTACCCCAACCCACAGTATTTTGTTCAAAGAAGAGTAAACGAAGCTTTTCTTCTTATTTATTGAAAGGCAGTACTCGCCCGAAAATTCTGTTAAGATCAAGGGCCGCGATTGGGAAATAGTTCTGTTGGTTTATTCAAAACTGACCCTCATAATCATACTCATGCTGTTTTAAAGTTCATTGACTTTGACTTCATCGCTCACGAACGTACGAGCCGTTGGCAGATGTAGTTATTAACAAATATTGCCTTATCTATTTAGGGGTGCGGCTGTGGTCCCAATCTCAGCACATGAGCAGTGTTTATGTTCCACAAACTCTGACCTTATTAATGCAGACCGCATAAAGTTCAAAGTTTGTTAATAGTTAATTTTGCGCTGTTATATACTTCATGCCTCGAACAACGTATCCGCAGTTTTCAACTATTGGAGAAGCAGGATATTATTCGATTGAAATTGATATCCATCCGTCTGACTTCAACATTTGATGTCGGAAAAGGTTATTGAGTGATATAGGCCTATTATTTCAACCTTCTTAAGTGTTCTGTGCGGAAAAAAGTTGCAATGGTTACTATTCTGCCGGCAACTTCACCAAGAACTCAATTTAACCTGTCACTAACACAATGTTAATTAATGACATTTTTTTTCATAGAAGGTTTGTATGTTTTACAGATGCCATGGTGAGGTAATACAGTTCATTGAAATTTGAGAGAAAGACCTGTTACTTGATTTAGGCTGAAGTATCTCATAACAATTTTGGTCGCAAAGTCGGGGGCACTACTAAGATCAAAAGTGAGATAATCGCTTCACAAGAATTGCTGGCTAGAGTGGACCACTTGAGTACAGCTGCTCTTTGATTGTTTGACCTTTGTAAATAACATGGCTGTTTTTATACGCACTGATGTGTACTAAACGTACGGTTATAGTTGACCAGCAAGAGTCACGGAGTTTCTTTGTAGTATACCTGACACTTCAAGCTTGCTCTTGAAATATCGTTGCTTATGACCTGCATAAAACCCTGAGTCCAATTGACCGCACTCAAAAACCAATACACTTTTACCCTATTTTAAGTAAAGGGATCTACTGATGAGAAATCTTATTCCTTGTATGTCTCCCTGGGAGTGGAGGGTTAAGGTCATGGTCATGCAGCAACATTTTATACGCTCATGCATACTAAATGTAGGATCTAACTCGATGTTGACTTTTTCGATAAAAATATGGCAGATGTTATCCGCAAAGATATTCAATTTGAAAGTATGTGCTTTGTTTTTAAAATAATGGATTTTTCATAGTGATTTAGAATCACTCAGTTATTAAGGATTAGAACTATGACACTTTCTTTGTCTGGATTTGACATTTCTAAAGAATCGGACGTATTATAATTGAAAAAAAAGAAAAAAAATCGCGTTGTTATTATGTTACATTACTTCCGGATTTAAAGTTAGGTGCTGAAATTATTCATTATTTTTTAAAAAATAATTACATTATTGCGGTTGAGTCTAGTTTACCCTATGCCTTTTCAATGATAGCAGTTCATTGTAGCTTTCATATAAAGTATCTGGACATAACCAACAATCACAATACTAAAAAGAATTGTTGCTGTAACTTGCGGGTAGATCCGAACAAAGGCGCACTTTCGTGAAATGTCGGAAGTCAAAGTGAAGTACGGTTACGCGTTTCTCTTGTGATATTAATTACAACAAAGGAATTGCGTTGAATACAGTACAGTTCAATTGGACGAAAAAAATCTGTTTTCTTTTGCTCCATTGCAACCTGACCTTATTTGTCTCGTCTGACAATGGAATGCCTGGTATACAGCCTACAAAGTTGTGGCTTATCCTAATTCTTGACATATCACCGTATGAAAGTCCTGGTAAAGTACTTGAGTGAAGCTCATTGACAGTGCGCACTGTAGGCCGCCGTTACTGTACATTTGCCGAAAAAAACTTCTCCTAAAGCTTGTTTAGGTTTTTGAACAATGAACTTAAACATGCAAACCATCAATTTTTGGTGTGTACCAAAAAGGTTTTTCTTCTTTCTCAAATACCCATCGTTATAATGAAGGAGATTACCTTGTTGTTAACTAACAGTAGATGCCAATCATCAGATGGACCCTGAGGTTTTACGAAGAGGGGGAAAAAAATTAGGCCCGATTATTTTTAAACTCATGAGGTGCTCTTAGTTTTACAAAAGGAAATGCTGCGTTTTTCTTTATTCGAGGCCGCATGGTGTTTTAAATGTTGGGGAATGAAGGTTAAACTTAAACGGAACTTGTCCAACCCCCAAACGCAAATCAGTCAAAAAATACATGAATGGCAGGCAAAAATCACTTCTAAAGTGGGAGCACTTTACCAGTTTCAGGATGACCTAACATAGCTTTTTGTGTCCTTTTTTGTGTATGAAAATATCAGTGAAAACAGTACCAAACCATAATTATTGTTATTAAAGAAAATAGATGCTTTCAAACCTACCAGATCAATTTGAAAAGCAGGTTCTTAAACATTTGTGGCCCTCTGTTAAACTTGGTGAAAAATTGAAGGCTTTTAGCTGGACATCAATCCGTGCAGACCTTAACATATACAATATAGAATATTGATAATATTCAAAATAATTTCAATCAGCAGTTTCCTATCTTCAAAAGCATTAAAAATCAAAATATATAATATCGATTTCAAAGGTTCTGATTTAAATCTCATACATGTTTTATTATATACCGTATGTAAATAGTGACTTACTTCAGTTTTACAATGTTTTTATAAACGAAAAACTTCAATATAACAGAGTAAAAGGAAATCTCAAATGATCACTTTACATGAGACGTCTTCGTTAATGGAAGCCGTAAAATTGATTGCCCAAAATCGTACTGATCCCTTCCTGTAATAATGATTTGTTTACATTTGCATTATATTTATTTGACCTGCCGCGAATGAAATTGTGAGCACAAAGTTATGAAAGCACTCGCACTGCATACTTGGCATGATTGCACAGATCATTGCATTAGAACATCGGCAGGCCCTCTCTCTTCCTTCTAGTACAACGGCTACGTGATTTAGACACATGCCTAGTGTGACGTTGATCAGTGCGCACGGAAAGTGGTACCTAAAAGGGTACTACACGCCAATACCCGTATTCTACCTGTCGCGAGTATTGCGTAACGATAAATCGCTTATGTATGTGCGAGGCATGTCCGTCCACCCTTTAACTGCTCGGTATAATGCCGATATCGGATCAGTTCTAAAAAGTATTTCGCTCACAAAACAACCTCTTGCTTTGATTTTCATTCGTCCTCGTGGAGAAGGTACAGGCATAAAACCATGCTAGGTGTCCTCTAAGTTAATTGGTCCTGTTTGACTATCACAGTTAAAACTGATTTTTGTTGGACATCATCCAAATGAATTGTTTTCAATGTATTCTACAATAAACTTATTTTTTTTGCACGGCAGCGTTTTTTTTTTACATTGTTTTGTAATGTCTACATTACCGGTATATTTTAATGTTTTGTCCTGCTCGGCAGATATGTTTACTTACATCAACATTGTTTTGTAATGTCGACATTACATGTTATGATGCGCAGTAGAAAATCCTTTCTTATTCTCAGTGAACGCAATGCAGTTGCTGTGCCATAATTATATCTTACGCCAATTTTTTCTCCTTTTTGAAAAAGCTCGCATTTTAAGAACCCTGGAGAACAAGGATGCAAGGCTATATTTGGCCATAAATTTGACGAAATTTGAAGGAATTTTACAATGAAATAAACCGCATGAACGATGAAACGGTAAGTATACTCATTAAGTATAGTTCCCAATTTTCGAGGTATATAACTACACTTTTTGGAAGATTGCGTGGAAAAGGTATTCAATGCAACGTTTTGAACTTAAACTTTTACCGCAAACACGATAACGTCTAATTTGTTTTAAAGAAATCGTCTTAGTCTCGTAAACAGAGGCGCTTTGTTATACAAAACGTGCCTTTTTTTTCTGCGTGGTTTTACGTAATCCACACGGAACAAAAGAAATGAACCAAAGACGATACTTTCCTGAGCATCTGCCGATTATGACTCGTTGAAAGTGACCTATATTTTGCGGTTTTTTTTTCCTTTGCGATTAAGTCAAACGGTTATTTGCTGCTCAAGAAACTCGGCCGAGGGAAGGGTCACTCTTTAACATTTTCGAATAAAATCTGTTGAGAAATAGTAGCAATTCATTTGAATTGCAAACCGGATAAAAAATAAGCATCTTTCGCGGCCACGAAAGAGGAATGAAATGTTCTTTACTTGCGCTTACTGTGATTGGCTAACTGTATATGAAGTAATGTTTCGCACTGCTTTGATCGTGGTAAAGACCATCATATAAACAAGTCATTATGATTTTTTTAATAGATACGCACGATTTGCAATATTCATAGGGTTTTAGCAGCTTAAACAGAGGTACAGAAATCTTGAGCACAAATAAAATGCAATCGAAATTAAGAACAGCGGTACAAAAAATATAAAGCCCGAAATAAAGAGTAGACAAGCGACGAACGCGGTGCACCGGACGGTCGAAATGCACTTGCGATTTTGGTATTACTGGCTTTGACTGTTACGATTTTCTGGTACCATCATTCTCTGTTACGATTCTTTCTGTGGAGGTATGAAGTTGTTTGTTGGTATTTAATACTCCTTTTTTTGTTCTTTTGTTGACCTTTTACACTTGCGAAGGCGATGCATACACACCCCTCTTTTGTTTATTTTTCAGGGCTTTGCTTGCTTTCTCCGTGAACTTGTTTTCTTTCTTACATCTTGTCCAGATTCAATATTATCCACCTTCTTTCGACATTAACCCCGCTGAAAACCGTCCAAAAGAAGACCAAAATCCGTCTGGAGCCTTATGCCCTGCTTGACAATCATTTATACGGCGTAGATGGGTTTGGAACATCTGGGTTACGCCAGTTTTAACTATTTTAGATTTGGTTCAATTGTTTTACATGCATTTCTGTGCGCTATTGGGCAAAGAAGAGTAAAACACAACATAGAAAATGTAACTTTTAAAAACTAGAGTACGTTTACTGCACAGCTTGCTCTAACAAATTGGGAAAATTGTTGTTTTCTTGCCAGGTAGATTGTCCTTTTCTTCTTCCAGGAACCGTCTTTGTACACAAAATGTTGTAATTCTGTTGTCTTGTTGGAATCCGGATCACAACAAACTGTGGCTAGCTTGCCCACGAGCGTATTACGCCAAAAATTCCGTTTGTGCTACAAATTGCATGCAGCACGCAAATTGAGTTAGGGCGTCATGCAAGAAACGCCGCTTCCCTATTTGCCGTTAGCAGCTTTGTTCTCCAGGCCTCTCCTCAACACAGGCTCTCTGGATGTAACCTACTGTCAGAGAAAGTGGTGGACACCTTCCCTTGTTTATGACTTTCCCAGTTCATCCCTGTAAAAGACTACGTTGTAAATACGAAAGGTGCGATGTTCTTGCCCTTGTGAATATACAGTTTCATCTTTACTGTTCTGTACGGATTAACGACATTGAACCGCGTCGGTAGGCTAAGTTAAATTATGTTTTTAAACTATGGTTAGGTTACGCGAGACACTTGTCTCTCCCCACTCAGTCTAACGTCACAATGCAGAGCAAGGGAATTACACAATGTATTCTTTAAATGTCAAGATTTTGAGAAACGAACCGTACTTATTCAGGTTTATTTTGCCATACTAATCGTTTGCTTTTTGCCGTTTTGGGGAAAGACCACAGTCATTATGCTTCCCCTAACTCTACAGCCATTTCCTAAAATCGCGCGGAACGAGTCTGGTAAAATCGACAAAAACCTTGAGTGCAGCGCTGTCTAAAACCACAGTTTCGTATTTGTATTTGGAGTCACTTAAAAACAGATTTATTGAATCTCGATAGGTAGATTTTATACAATGTCTTTATCTATCGAAAAAGTTCAATAATAGAACGTACCGACGAATAATTATCGAACATCTTGATCAGACTTTCCTCTTTCATTGTACCTCTGGATCAAATCTTCTCTTCTCTTTGTTAGAGCCTCTGTACATTACTCGTTGCACAAAATTTAGTGACTTAAGTCTTTCCACCGATTCAACTACTCATTCGGACTTTTAATACAAATGAGATGCGAAAAAAAACGAATTTAATCGACCCCCACAACATCATCAAGAACGTTATTTCGTTATGAAATAGAATTTTAATATCGCTTTAATTTTAGTTGTTGGCTTGTAGCAGTATGAATTCAAAAATCATTTGGTCACGAAACATAAATTTCTTTCACTGTGGTTGAAAAAACTGCGCAAGGCAAGGGCCCTTAGCGGATATTTTCGTAGACGTTCGTGGTTCCAGAAAGATATCACATGCAACCCTGAGCAGTGAAGTTTAAAAGTTTGTGGGAGTGGCCGCCCAACAAGTTGTTCAAGATTTCGTGCCGAACTGCGTTTTCCTCTTCCCCAAAATGATTGTGATATTGTCGTCGACGATTTGTCGATCAAATAGTTTGAAGCGACCGCAGTACCTGCCGGACTAAGTCACTACAAATTAAAAACGTATGGAATTAAAAATGTATAGAATGTAGTGGTAATTAATTAAATAATTTCACAACAGTTAACTTGTTCTGACGCAATTTTATTGATTGCTTGTTCCATTTTCAAATGAGGCAGTCTCAATTTGGGCGCATACTCGGAAAATTCGGAAGGGTTGAATATCTTACTTCTTGTGTTCCACCTTTCGTCTCGAAACAGAGAGGAGTAAATATTGGAGCGAGAAAGAGTTATGTATGGTTATTCCGGCTATGTCTGATAAGAGTGCGTAATATTCACGTTGTTCTATCTATAAAGTAATATTCTTTAGCTTTACATTTATTCGAGTTGATCGTACCTAGACGAGGTTCAAGTGAAACGTATGCGTCTCATCAATTGAAATTGTTTAGTCAAATAATTGACCAGAAAGGTGCTTAACAACGATTCTATTTTTAACACTTTTTTGAAATTATGCCATGTGTTTTCTACAAGCTCAACAATCTCTTTGGTCTTTATAACCGCCATAAAAACTGCCTCCGAAATTTCGGTTTAAAGAAACCCTTTAGAATAAAGGAATGAAACAAATTGAAATTATTTCATCTCGCAACCGTTAAAAAATACCAAAGGGCACGTACAAACACACAGAGCGTCTCTAAACTGCCCTATTAAAAATTATGTAATAGGCTTTCCGGAGGGTTTAGATTTTCTAACATTTTCCCAAACATGTGACAGGCATTCATATGTTTGTTAATACTTGAGAGGACTTCGGGTAAAAAAATTCTGCATGTGAAGTCGAAACCAATAGATTGTTTTAATTTTAGCAAAATCTTAAAAAAGCGTTTTTTTTTTAGATAATGCCAGAAATATTTTGAAACTTCACCTCTCAAGAAAGTACAGTGGTGTACGAAGACATAATACATTTACAGTATTGATTTTAAATTTTTTGGGGAAAAAAATGAAAAATGTTTCTGGACTACCCCTAAGCCCTAAATACTCGACCGTTCTATGCACTGCGTTGACCCTCCGTTCGTAGAACTTGCTGTAGCTCTCCCAAATAAAAAAATAAGAAAAAGACTCGCTCGACTTTTTATATCGAACAATAATGCACTAATTCCAGAATCATGAATACAAAAAGAAGTGCGGTTGAAACCCTTTAGTCTCGGTTCGCAGCCCCAGTGCAAACAGTTTCACTCGCGCCTGACACCTTGTTGTGCCGCAATTGTCCCATTTACAGGACATGAAAACGAGATTATGACAAAAGACCGCCGAAGTGTTATCTTAACTTTCAACAAAGTAAGAGTAACGCCATTCTTGCATTTGACCTTCATTGTTGTTTTCATCTCTATCCGTGCGGTCAGATAGTCATTGTTGCACTGGAGACCATAGACAAAAGATCCAGAGAAAAATGCGCCAAAGAAAGGCTTCTAGTGATCCTTGTCAGCGGAGATTTGTGACGGAGAAAGTGACGACTGGAAGCCGACAGCGAGTCAAGAGTGCATCCATAAGTCACACCAAAGGGCGCTGAAAGCATTTTCCGTTAATTACAGACTATCTGTAACAGCTCAATCTTACTCCTGACACTTTAATCATACCGATTTTTTAACTCCGACTTAACTATCACGGGGTTTGCACGCTGTTATTAGCCTTGTGTTTAGCCTCGATTCTGAAAGGTAGGTCACCAGAAGAAAAAAATTGGCCCTTCCAGGCGGGCATGACTCATGTGAGAGTTTACTAGACGCTCGTTTGACCAATGTTGGACTTAGTACAACAATTATTATTGGCATTCGTAAGTCGGAAATGGGCGAGTTTCGTAGCCGAAAGAACTGTAACCTTGTTTCAAGTATATTCTTTCTTTTAATTATGAGAGGATAAATTATCCTTATGTTGAAGCATGTCTTTTCATTAGGCCTGTTTTAAGAACCAGGGTATTTTATACAATTGTCAGCCTGAACATTTTTTGGAGGTCTCGTATAAAACGCACTCTGAATATTTCTATTTATTGAGTCGTTATACAATTTTTATTTATATTATATTCATATTTGTATTTATATCTTATGCATTAGGGAAATTCCCTAAAGACTCAAGGCCATAGCAAATGGTTTTAATCACGATAAAATTGCTGTTTAAGGTCCATAAAAACCAAAAAGATTTTTTAACAACTATTATTAGGCCTGTGGCTACTTCAGAAACTTTGTGTAGTTGGGTATAATCCAACCGTACACTCAACTATCACAAAAATCCGTATTCTTACGTCTACCATAGCAGTGAAGTCCTGTATTAGGTATGCAGGGAAAATTTATAGCTGGGACAGCGATACTGCATTTGAGCTCCTTGCAGCATAAACTGGTTCATACACCACACGGAAAGCCTGAACGAATACGAGTACCACAGGAATTTTCATACTCAGAATATCTTCGATAGATTATCAGCCATTACGAAAGAGTAAGCTCTGTGTACAAGATGAGAAAATCTTGGGTCAGCGTGGACTGATCTGTTAACACGCTGTTTCGCGATTCCCATTTGCGTAATGAAAAATTATTTGGTGAATGCAGACGGCCGGCTCCACAATAAATGTAAAACACTTTCCGAACCGGAGCGACACTTGCAGCGGAGTATTCATTAATTACGAGCCAATAAAGTTTAGAAGTCGTGTTAATTTGCGTCAGTGGGCTACCTGACAAGCTCTAAAAAGAAGTTTACTTTTCTGTCTAAAGACTGGCGCGAGCAGGTATTTTCTTCGAGACCAGGTTCATTTAGACAGACATCACTGTCGATGCGAGCTAGCTGCTAATAATGGAAAACTTCTTGGAAAACTAATTAAATCACAGACTCGTTCCATTTTTTTTTATCACAGCTAAGAAAAGCAATGTTTGAAGAAGCCGCAAATATAGAGGAACTGTGTTTTATCACATCCCTAACTTAAATTAATGCTTTCTACATGGTCTAATCGACTTAAGTATTTTTTACATTTCTAGTTAACATTTTCATTAAATAATATTTCTCACCATTGCAGGTAAGCAATCTAAAAGATCGGCATTAATATTAATGTTTTGCGATGTTTGTCAATGTCAAGGGATATGGACTGGTACACTCGACATTTAAATCAGAGTCTCTGAAATTCAGTGAATTTTCACTGAATCTCAGAGCCTATCACTGATTCAAATTTAGAGTGTAGATTAATAGTGTGTGGGATGCGCCAAGGCTCGCGTTTTTAACCGCAGAAAGTGTTAAAATAGACCAGGTTGTCCTTACCTTTTTTTATTTTAGATGTAAGAACAGGTTTATGATAGATCTGTCCGGAACAAAGTAAAATATTACGTACCTCACAAGATGTTATTTCAAACAGGTGCATAAATTGTGGCAGGTGCCTCAGCTGTGATTTTCTCCTTTCTCTCTATCAAGCTTGAAATGTAAACGCATGCTTATTATCACATAAGCGCGTCCAAACGTAATTGACATACATCATAAACCCCCCGCGAATATTAACAGTTCATTCACACTTGCTCCAAATAATTAAGAATATTGTCACATCCATATGCAAAATTTTCCCGCCATTATTATTCGACCTTTGGTTTTCTTTCGATCTAGGCGTATATAATTGAATCCCGTTGGCGTACACTAGATTCAGGTGTCAACTGTCATATGAATGAAAAATTTGTAACAATGCCACAACTTTCACCGTTCAAATAGACATGCAAATCCCAAGGTGTGAACGAAATCGTTTGTATCTGTCAACTAAACCATTTCGGCTGAAAAATAATCTCCTAGTGAAAGCTTATGTGGTCAAAGATAAAATATGATGGCGAAATCCAAATACATTTGTGATTCTGAAACTGATATTGCGGAGGCGTTTTCTTCCTACTTCTGTTACTTTTCCGATGAATGAGAATAACAGGTGTTGCTTTCAAAACCCAGGTTAGCTATATCGTATATATAACGTATCTTAAATTTTGATTTTTAAATTCTTCTTTGTATCGATTCCGATTTACAGTAAAGGTTTAAATAAGGTTTTATCGAGTTAAGATATTTTAGATCACTTCAAACATTTTGAGTTTAGAAACCTTTTTTATTCTTTACGGAATCTGATGTTTTTAGTAAAGATCCTTGCTGTAGAGAATGGACTCGTCATAAAAGGCGAAGTATCTTTAAATAAGGCTCTCGCACAGTAAAAACATAACACTCGTTTTGACGAATGCCTGTTTTGGATGTGAAACTAAAACGGTGTTTGTACGTATTTTGGTAATTCTTTAATATAGACCTATGTCCAGCCACATCAATGGAAAGCTCTCGCCGAGACCTTTCGAATGATATGGCTGAACATTGGCCTATTTTGAAAAATAACCAAAATACGTACTACTCTCGTTTTAGTTTCACACCCAAAAGAGGTACAGCATTCCCCAAAACGGGTGCTTTGTTTTTACTGTGACTGTTCGATAAATGAAAACAGTTGTTATATTCTTGATTCTCGTTAAGTTCATAAGTTTGAACTTTGTATTGAGATGTCTCAAACGGCGGGTCGGGAAATGATTTCCACTGGTATAAATTTCAAGGTATAGACTTGTTTAATACTAACTCCACTTTTTTTACTTCGCAAGAGTTTGCCTACTTGAGTTTGAGAGAAGATAGTGACAAAGCCGGAAGGAGAAAACACCCACGACGGAAGTATTTATTTGTTTATTTTCTTTTTTCCTACTCGCAGCGGATCTCCGCATTTTCAGAGGTGATTCTTCATGCCAATATTGTTATGCCAATCAATATGCCATATCTCACGAATCATAAAGTAAGAAATTATTTTTCAAGTGATGGGCGGTACTGGTTTCAAAATAGATACGTTTATCCTAAATCATCAAATAAAAAACATCTTGAAAAATAATTTATAATAAGATTAATATTTTCTTTAAAATACATTTTGATTTCTGAAACTGAAAGAAAACAGAAGCGCTTTCAGACGGTATGTAATCAAATACGCTATTCTTTATTTTTTTTTGTTTTGTTTTTTTGAGTAATAAATTTAACACTTGCAATAAAAAAATCCTTGTAGACTGAACTTGGATACACTTGCGGGTCTCATCGTATAAGAAGACTTCAGATACGTCCCTAAGTATAATGAAAGTTACACACATGACCGACAGCCAAGCTTCCCCTTCCAGCAGCCGACCACGCGAACATAGCCTCGAAACGGTTGTCCAGCACGGCGGCGGGCGAATAGCAAATCCATCATTATTCACAGACGTAATTCGGGCGAATGAGATCAATCGCAGTATGTCGTCACATCCGGCCAGCCGGCCGGCATCAGTAGCTGGACCCGCGCGGCAGCATCCACCTTGCAACCGAGCAAGATGTTATCTCCGTTTCTGTCAGATCCCGATCGCATTTATCTCTGTCGCCCTGTTACAAAAGTCAGTTCTTTGTCTCTCTCGCTCTCGCTCGAGCCCTTTGACAGAAAAGGATGGCGAACAAAGTGGCGACTGAAATTGGAACGCCTGGCACCTGCAGTTAAGAGGGAGACTACTGCAGTGAGATTGGGACGTTTTGCACCTCTTTTTGCGTCTGTCTCGTAAGGGGGAGGGGTGTAAGTAGAATTGTACTAACTTTTGCTTTTGCTTTCTTTTCAGGGCAAATAAGTGAGCCGTCACGTTTACTGAAAGTAAAAGCTTTGCCAATTCTTTGTCTCATCGAGAGTACAATAATTTAAAGACGAGAACTTGTAGAGTAACTGCGTAGTTGAGGGAGATTGTGGGTACGATTCCAGGCTTCTGCAAAGAAACATTTTACGACATGCTTATGTTGAAGATGTCTTACAATGAGAAGTGATAGCGCGTGTGTAGCGACGAGCGTGTTCTATTATTTTGTTTCAACTTTATTTTACGTATATTGTAATTATTTTTGCTCTTGTACGTTTTTGCAAAAACCTTTAATCAAAGTCATTGGTATAAAATGGTTGACCGTTGTAAACCTTAGCATAGCAATACAGGATGAGAACTCTTCGATTGGTAAGAGTAAGGCTATCTAACCGGCAGACAGCGAGTGAATAAGTCAAATTCAAGTGCTAAAGACATAAATGGATCCCAAAAGTTTCTGCTCGGAATTCGGATGCAAATGTGGATCTGAATAGCGGGCGGTAACGGCGGGAGAGAGAGGTACTGTCTTTTTGACTTGTATGAATTCTGGATTGGCGGTCAATCTTCAGGCGATTAAATACTTCTCCCCCTCTTTCAGTGCAGGTAAAAGTAGCAACCTTTTTTTTTAGATTGTAGAGAGTTGAAAATTTCTTTACCTAAAACAGAAGAAGAGCACGGAAAAAAAGTTTTATTGTAACACAAATTAACTTTTAAGGAGAACGAATTTTTAATACCGTGTCGAAAATTGTTGCTACACAGATGACAGTTTACAATTGTTATGACTGTTTTCTTAAACATTATGATAAATGAAATGAAAAAATAAATGAAATGCCAAATTGCCACCCTTAACAAATTAATAAAGAATGTATCAAAAATGGAACAGGAGAGGACATTTTACATTTTCAAATAAGAAATGTTTCACTGTTTAAAAAAATCGAGTGTAGCCCTCAAATCAATGGCCTAAGGTCGTCAGTCAGCCCTTTATAAAGCTAACATATGATTTTCACACTACCCTAAGGAGGCAAAATATGGGTGTGAAACCATCCTACGAACACGCATCATCTTGTAAAAATTTTCGATGTTTTTGAAGTAGACCTCCAGCAAGTTTCAAGAAAACATTTCACTTCAAAAGTTATATTTTCCAGTCCCCTATCGTGGATCGCGGCAATCTCCCGAAAGCAGGCAGCACCACATCTTTGTAAGTACTATCTGTTCATGACCACTCCGAGAATTTACTTTCATAGCTGGGCGTCGGTCGTCATGGCGACACGAATACGATTATGGGAGCATGTCAGCCAGCGTCACAGGGACCTCTGGGCTACCAGAAAACGTTAAAACTGATTATTGTGCAAATGAATGCAATCACCAGAATATCCACATACTTTGGTGGGGTCTTGCTGGGCCTTTTCTGAAGGGTATTGCGATCGCTCTGAATTAATCGGATACCCCCCCCTCTCTCTCTCTCTCTCTCTAACTTTTCATCTGTCTGCTGTTGTCTGTCAATTCCGCATTCCTGTTCGTGTTGCTCTTTTGTTTATTGTCTCTTTTCCGTGCGCTGCGCATTTCTACCGGATCTTATTAGTTCTAGTGAGGCTTGATTGTAGCGAATGAGTGCTAACGGTCGCCAGCCGTTTTGATGTTTGGCTTAGTATCAAATCGGAGGTTAGCTTTCTTTTTCACTTTAAGTCCTTTAGAACGTAAATATGCCAACAAGATAAGGAAACATGGTTAGCTGTGATCTAGGAGAGATAATGGGTATAGCGGAGTGCGCTGGAAACCGCTTTTCTATGATTTTTCTTAGGATCATTATCGGGTATGAGTACGGTATTTGTTCGCAAGGCTTGTTAGGCCGATTTTAACATATTTTTTTCCGAAGTAATTGTTAGAGAAATTGGACGTTTTTCCGAGCAGTCAGTGGATGACAATTCTTCTTTTTATCTTCTTACCGCGTTGTGTGTTCGAAATTAATAGAGGCTAATTTCTTAATAAACTGACTCTTGTAGCACTTTTTTCCCCTGTTAAGCTTGTTCAACTGTATGAAGTGAAGCTTTTCGGGGGCTACAAGCATTAAACGTCCTGTTCCGATTTGCGTTTTCTAAACCGTCCAGTTGCGGCGCCCGCCGAAGTAGCCCACTTCTGTCGCTACAAAATTTTTTATTTTTCGACCGATTTGCGTTTTGAAGGTTGGATATTGTAGAAAAAAGTATTGTCTCTAATATCCACCCTTCAAAACGCAAATTGGTCGAAAAATATTTTTTTTTGTAGCGACAGAAGTGGGCTTCTTCGGCGGGCGTCG
>Ga0058701_10000643_pt1 | contig 23487 bp, 12 predicted proteins | sample AgamicOrMae_FD_97039 | JGI IMG/M metagenome (GOLD analysis project Ga0058701, IMG submission 97039) | Agave microbial communities from Guanajuato, Mexico - Or.Ma.e | ecosystem: Host-associated > Plants > Phyllosphere > Phylloplane/Leaf | place: Guanajuato, Mexico | collected 2012-06-04 | reverse complement strand
CAAACGCCAAAGGTCTTAACCGCAATACTAACCTTACCTAACCTAACTTAACCTAACCTATACGAACTTTGGCGTTTGCGACTTTTCTCGTTTGGCGGTTACGGACTGGCGCTTGCGGCGTTGATGCTTGTGGTTTTTGGCGCTATCGAATGCCCCCCATCTTTGAAACACATCGAAGGACGCTGTTGTTTCGAACGCCTCTGCTCTAGAGCACGATAAACGTCCAGCTTGCCTTAATTATAAAATACGACTGTGTTTATTACACATTTGTTTTTTGTTGTTGTTTTTTTTTCAAAGTGACTATTTACACGCCGCCTCTTTTGATATGTATTAGGTTTGGTTCCCGTGCGTTCAAGTCACCTTCCATTTGAAATGAATTTGGTTGGTTTCCGTGCGTTCAAGTCTCCCTTGTATTAACATTAGCGTGCGAATAGAACGGACTTTTTTGGGAGTGTCTATCGACCTGACTGCCCCATTTAAAATGTGCTAGTGGGTTCTGTGCGTTCAAGCTATCTCCCATTCAGAATGCATTAGATTGGTTACGTGCGTTCAAGTCTCCCTCTTTTGATGCATGTCGGGTCAACAGCAACGCCCCCCTTTTTTTGGTTTCTGTTAGATGGATATCTAGACAAACAAAAGGATGAGGGGGTAAAAACGGAGCAGCCCCCCACCCTGAAAAAAAGAGCAAGCAACCTTTTTTCTCCTTTGAAATCACAGCCTTCAATGAATAGTTACTTAGCAGTTTTTTGTCGTCTGTTGGGTAACAATGGGCAGATCTAAATGGTAGAATAATAAAAAAATGATCGATGGTTTTGTATCTTTTAGTGTGAGATGAGCTTATCCTGGTGCATTTTTCGTCTGATGGTCTATATCACTGTTTGTGGAGGAGATCGTATCTTCTTAGAATATTCCTCTCAAGGAAACAGCTCCGGTTGTAAGTGGTCGCAAGAAGGAAGCGAGTACTCCGGCAATCAGTCCGTGACGTTCGTCGGGGAGATATGTCGCTCTTGGACGGATTCAAACTACCCTGATGACCTTTTCCCCGACGGCTCGCGCGCCGCAGCACGCAATTATTGCCGGAACCCATCCGACAGAGAATCCGGCCCTTGGTGCTACCCGGTACGCAGCAAGGCTCCGACCGGAGCCAGCTCGGAACCCGAGGACTGCGCCATTCGACTTTGCAGCGTCGAGAAATGTCGTCGGACAGGTTCGGGGGCGGAGTTTGCAGGAGAAATTGATCGCTCCACTTCCGGTTCCAAGTGTCTCAAATGGTCAACCGTCCTCAAAAACAAAAAGAGTCGCAACTCGGATATAAAAAAGTTCACCGACGAAGCCTTCCCGGAATTATCTCGAAAATGGGCCCGGAATTTATGCCGAAATCCCGACAGCAGCGATGGAGGCCCTTGGTGCTATGTGCAGGACGACGCTGTCGTGCGGCGCGAGTACTGCGATATCCCCTTCTGCGACGATCAACTCAAACTAGTCACCACCGCTCTCGACGATGTTGACACTTTTATCAACCTTACTCCTAACGATACCCAGTTGTCGTTGTCGGTCCGTTTGTGGAATCCGCGATCCTGGAGAAGCGCTGACTTTAAGGTTATCATTTCACGTGTGGCTATACCCTTGACCAGCAACGAACTCTGGTCCTCTCGGCTGGGATTCCAAGTAGATTTTACTCATTTCCAAGCATCCTTAGCGGGATCGGCTGTCAAGACGACTCCTCTCTGGGCGACCCAGTGGACCAACTTAACTCTGCGTTGGGATGCGAAACTCATCAAAGTGTACCGCGATGAAAAATCTTTGTTTAGTTTGAAGTTTCCTCTAAAAACGCCGATGAGCTACTTCGCCTTGGCTGGGAGAAATGTGATGTGGGATGTCGAAGGAGGTGAGCTGGCGACGGGCGGCGACTCGCCGAGACAGATGAGGCCTATGGTTCGATCCCCGACGGGGTACCGTGTCGACGTTTGGGTTCGGTCTCGCGGAGGCGCCTGTGTCCACCTGCAGGAGACGCCCACAGTCCCCTTTCCGCGACTCAAACTTTGTTTGGACGATCTCAACTCCACCGCTGTTTACTACCAACGAGAGGTGCGCGGTAACTCACCTTACCGTACTTATCCGAGACATAAAATGAATCACCCTCACGAACCGAATACAGTAAACGGAGGGAGGGGTGGGTGGAAAGCCTGAATTGCTTTGTCGATTCGACAAACGAAAGGGAGTGATGTTTGAATCTAATATTCTTGAGTACACGAGACTCGTCTGTACAGTAAATATCAAAAGTAGTTCGTTGGTTTGAGTTGTAAGAGTGCAACAGTACCATCTTTAGAGCTGGGGCAACATTTTATCTTAACGTAATTTAGCTTCCGATAAGACAACGGGACGTACGCAGTGTTTTCTTGAGTAGTAAGATAACGTGACGATTTTGTGATGTAGTTGCTATTACTTAACCCAGCGCTCACTAAAACATTTATTTTTGGTGCGCGAATGGGTGGCAAAGTGCAAGATCAAATCCAGCTGTTATGCAGTATAAAACTATTTTGCATCGGGGGAGGGGGGTATTTTTTTAGTCAGTTCTATTCGCACGCCTATGTTAACACAAGACTTGAACGCACGGAATACACTTGGAGCAGCGTGTAAATAGTCATTTTGTTTTTATTATTATTATTATTAAACTCAAGAGTCAGTTACTTTTGTTAGTCTACCCCTAATTGCTGATAGGGTCTGAATTATGACATACCGCATTTAAAGATTTTTGGTATCATTATTGTTGTTTATGTAAAAAGTCCCAATCTATATTCGTAAGCGTCTGTCTTTTACGACTGCTTTGAAGCCTCGCATACTTCGCACGTTATTCCTGCTACATGAGGTTTAAAGGACACTCCCTAGTATTAACATAGGCGTGCGAATAGAACTGACCTTTTTACTAATTACAAAATATACCCGTAGGTCCGATTTAAAAATAAATAAATGAAAAGTAATGCTCGAAACTTGTCCTTAGGAAAAGGAACCTGTGACCTTATTGGTAAAAGAGAAGAGTTTGGGCGTGGTGAGCTGGTGGGAGTGGCGACGCGTGTCGATAAGCGTGGATGACGGCCTCTTGACGGCGACCTGCCTCTTCGGCGTCGGCGTCGGCGCCGGAAGCGGAAGTGTCACTCTGGCGCGACTGCGGACCCCGATTGTGCGGCGGCTGCGGTGGTTTGGGCTCTCTACCTTGCGCGGGGCTGTCGCCTTCTGGTCGCTCTCCGAAAACCCGCCGGATGACCAACTCACGGACAGACCCGTTCTTCCTGAATGTCTTGAGACAAAGGTACCTCAGAGTGGCTCACCAGTACGCTATTAACCCTTTACTGCTCAGCGACGCCGTTCGGAAGCAGAAAAAACTATTTTAGATGATCTTCATAGTTAAGTATTGCCACAATTAAAAAAATATCACCCCTCTGAAAACCTGAGGCATTTTCCAAAGCTTAAAATTGGGTAATTTAAAGGGAAGAATCCTTCGAATTTTTCTTAAGCTAAATCTCACTCCTAATAATTTGGGCTGGTATGGGTTAATAAGTAATTAATAAGGGACGATTGAGTCATTTATATTTTTTTTTAGCTTTGTTGTAACTCTCCGTCGGCTTAAAAGTCGACTATAAATATAGCGCGGTATATCGTCTCTTTACCCTTTTTATCGTCTCTTTCACAGAAAGGAGACTCTTACAGAGGGTCGCAATGGACCACTGCTTCGGGACGGGCTTGCCGGTTGTGGAGTCTCTCTAATCTGACTTCCGGTGACTTCGTGGACGGGTCCGCTGACGCGGCCCTCAACTGGTGCCGCAACCCGACTGGCGACCCGGACGGCCCCTTCTGCAAGGTCGGCGACAACGCTCAGGAGCCCTGCGATGTCCGGGAATGTCGCTCAGCCAACTGCCGCCGAGCTGGAATCGCCACGGACTACGCCGGGAACTTGTCCGTCACGCGCTCCAACAGAACCTGCCGCAGCTGGCTCGACGCCGCCCCGACCCGGCTCCAAGCCGACGCCCTTTATCCGGAACGCTCTGCCTCATCAGCCAAGTAAGATCGATCACAATCTTCGTCAAACTTGCTTTTCCTTGCGTGGAACTAAAATTCTCCTTGCAGGAACTTCTGCCGGGACCCGTCCAAATCTCCGTCAGGCCCGTGGTGCTACACTACCGACCCACAGGTACCCACAGACCTCTGTAGCGTCCCAGACTGCGATATGCCCGAAGACTGTGTTGTCCTCACTCAGGGGATGAGTGATGATAGAGACATGTTTATTTTACCGTCGTGGAAGTCCCAAGATGGACCAGGGCTTCGCGTTTCCCTCAAGCAGTGGGACCCATCATTCACCGACGGCATCACCTTTGATTTGAGACCTTACAACAAGAGCAGCTGTGAACGACTCATCTTCGGCGACTACGGTAACCACACAATCAAATTCCGACGGATCGACGAATCAGGGAAGACTGTACTATCCCAAGAAACTGATTCCCCTTTTCCCATCTTGATCGGCAAGTGGACCACCTTCTGGTTACGAATCCTCGACCATGTCCTCCAGTTCGGCATTGCGGCTTCGCGGGTACCTGTAGCGACTTTCCCTCTTAATGGCGAGGCTTTGTTTATCGACTATTACGCAGCCCATGGCCATTACATAGGGACGAGTTTTCCGTGTGGAGAATGCCACGTTGAACGGACTCAAACCCCTCGATTCGGAAGGATTATGCCATTAACCTTCCGAGGGGTCGGCCCACCCTTGCGTTTATGGCTGAGAGGATCAGGTGTCGCTAATGTCGTTGTGGCCAAGTTACCTCGTGAAGAGACCACAGTTGGGCTCTCTATCGGAGTCAATATTACGATCATTCAGTTACTGCAAGCCGGGGAGCCTTACTCGACGGTCCTGGCCAGCGCGAATGTTTCTTCGCCGCTCATTTTGAAGGATAAGTGGACGGAGTTCCGGCTGAGATTTGAAGAGCGGATGGTGCTCGTGGAACGTGAGGGACGAGCTATCTTGGAGTATCGGCCACCGAGACCTTTTCTTGTTTACTTTTTCGCGGTTGCAGCTGCTAAGGGTTCCATCTTTTGGGCCGCTAACTGCGAGCCCCCGGAAGTGGACCTGGAGCATTCGCGGAACGGGGGCTGGTCGCCCTGGAGCCCGTGGCAGTGTTCCGTTTCCTGTGGCGGGGGTCGGGGCACGAGGAATCGCTCATGTACAGCCCCGCCCCCGAGTCTAACTGGCCGTGTGTGCCAAGGGCCTTCCGTGGAGGATGGTCCTTGTAACGAGTTCCATTGCGGAGTTATATCACCTCGGGCTTTGCTGAAACTTCGAGCTGATCTGCAGCTGCGGACCGAAACTGTAACTTCTGTAGCTGGAAGCGAGACCCGGATCGCGTGTGATGGGGGCGCTGTAGATTTTCTTCGCCGAGAAATTCCAGAGGCTCTCGATGCTATCAGATGGACTCACAAAGCTCTTCCTATGACAGGAAACCGACGAGTTTCGTTGACGCGAGAACGGCTCTTGTTGAAGAGCACCTTGCAGTCGGACGCCGGCGTTTACGTTTGCCAAATTGAGATAGCAGGTCAAAGGCTTGCGTTAAGGATCTTCGTAGTGAGTGTAACGAGCTCGGAGCCAACTCTGAAGTTGCGGATTGGAAAGACCGAGAAATTACAATGCGGCGCTCTGGAGCTGGGGCTCTTTTTTTCGAGTCTTCGTGTCCGCTGGCTGCATGATGGCTCTCTTGTCAAAGAAGAGCATTTGTTGGGGAAAGAAGAGGACGATGATATACTTGTCACAGGTCACTATTTACTCTGCGACCAATATTTTTAGTTAATTGGGGGATTGTGCGCTTATTAGGTATTGGCTTTGAAAACTCATAAAAATGGACCACTAGTTTCAATTCAATTATTCAGAAAACGGGCTTCCGGCTTCGGAGGAAAGACCCATTTCGGTTTGCGCAAAAAAAAAGCAATTGATTTTTTTTAATAAATCTAACCGTTCCAAGCGAAATGAAAAAAAAAACGCAATAACTGATTTAAAAAAATACTAAATCTAACCACTCCAAGCAAAAAAAAAAAAAGCAACTGATATTTAAAAAAATAGTTTGGCCGCTCCAATAAAAAAAGGAAGTTTGGTTTTGACTATTTGAATAGGCACAGGCCAATTTCAGAAGGTTTCAGTTTTCATAACTTCACCCAACAAAGAGAGACACTCCTCTTTTTGTTACTGCTAATCGGGTCATTCTTGTCCGGAGTACCGGTATGTTAGATCAGAGAATAACTTACAAACTTTTGGAGTGGAATCAGTTCTTCTGGGCAGTTCTTTTTCCTACGCAGTTCACTATGCTCCCCGTGTGCTACGTTGCTGTTTCGTATTATACAAATGAGCGAAGGTACAATAGATTCTCAAATTGAGACGCTGATTGTGAGTCTCATTCGGAGAGCATTTGCGATCTGTCCAGGAGCATCTAAATGACGTGTCTCAAATCGAGAAGATTTGTGTCTGTTGGAGAGGATTCATCTCAAACTAACAAAGACGCTCCTTCCCCTTCATACGAAAGAGTTCACTTTGGGACTTCATTCTGAGGACCTACAATAATGTTAATTAGCCTGCTAAAAACAGGCCTATAATATGCCAGCAGTTTAAGGTTTTCAGAGCGTATCACAAGTGTTGTTTTTTGGTTGTTTTTTTTTTTAAACGCAAATTCACACTAGCAAATGGTGCGCCGAGAAGGGTCGAGTCCATAACGAATACTAATTCGGTGGGGAGATGTCAGGGATCACAAGTACACATTGAAAAGGCAGCATCTACCCTACCGGTATCTCAGACTTAGGTTTTGTCAGTAATAACAATTTAGCAGTCAGAAGTGATAGGGGCCGGAATAGTGTTTGAGAAGATTTAATTATTATTGTCATTATATTACTGCGAGGCTCTATTGCGAACTAACCTCATAACCATGAAATTAAATTTTGTGAAGAGAGGTTAGGAACACGGCAGGTGAACGATAATTTACGTGTATCCGTTGCACGGAGGAACTCACCAACAAAGCAATCGATGCAGTGATCTAAACTTTCTTGAAGAAGCAATTTTGTCATATAACTTCAATTACGTGTAATGAAGGGAAGGTAATATAAACGGCGAAACACACAAAAGAATGAATGTCGACCGGCTCCCGCGCTGAGCTGTTACGTTGATTCGTCGCAGCATCGGTGGCTCGCTCGTTGGGTGTCTCACTCAGGTCTCGAAGTGGCTCTCCGCCCGCCTGCCCTATATGAAATGTATTAGGTTGGGTTCCGTGCGTTCAAGTCACCTTCCATTTATTTAATTGGACCACATAATTTTTGCAGAATGAAAATGATTTTTATTTCATTACAAAAAAGAAAAAACTTTTTCATTTTTTTTTCAGGTAAAGTAGGCCTTGACGGAGTTTGGGAGTGTCAAGTTTTTAGTGCGGATCTGAACGTTAGCTGGCGAACAGCTTGGAATAGACTTCAGGTAGGCTCTTAATACAATTTCGTTTCGGATATCTATTTTTTTTAATTATTTTTTTTTATTTTTTTTTATTTAGATTCGGATTTTTTGGAAAGACTTGTAGTTGTACACAGTAATAATTATCAATAGTTTTCCTAAGAGTTATGTGTGCTGGGGGGACTATGAGCAAATTATTTAAAATAAGCGTATTTTCCTACAGATTCTGGACGCACCGTCATTTTTGAGCCATTTATTAGAGGATCGCGCGACGAGTTGGCTGTTCAAATGGACAAAATCAGAGCGAATGACCGGTTTTTTCCTATTTGCGTTGATTGGCGGGATTGCATTAATTGTCTCCACGACAGTAATAGTCGTTCTTATCTGCTGAGATCGGATATAGCTATGTGTCAAACTTTGAACCGAACAACATTGTAAGTCGAAACGGATTTCGAGCTCAGATGTAAATGTTTTAGTTTTCACTTATGCATTTGTTATGTAGTTTGAGTTAGAATTGTATAATTCCTTTATTTAAGTCTTCCTTTCGGAAACAATGTACCATGTGATCTTGTGTATAACGTATCGGTAACTCGGATCGAATGCGTGGACTTGGTAAATATCAGGCAGTGTTCTGTGTGCGACTAATTTCAAATTACGCGCCATGGGTGTAGTGCCAACCTATGGGGCGCAATGCAATTGTAAACAATGATATTTCGGTCGAGAACGGAGAGATTGACCTCGTTTAGTGTACCTGAAATAAAATATTAATTCTCTTTTCAATCTCAGAGCTTTGAAAGTGTGCTGGAAGCGTAAACATCGAAGTTTGCACGTCAAGTGAAGAGATTCCGTCAAGGTGACCACTCGAAAATAAAGCAAAACTAATTTAGCTCGTTCCGATAGCTTTGGATAAACAAATAAATTTCTTAGAATTTTTTCGTTCATGAATATTTGGTTTTATGTCATCGAAACCGCTGTTTTTGTTATGACCTACTTTTCTGAGGCTAGCCGTAACAACCAAGAGGTGCCATATCCATCGAGAAGAAGAAGTAAAAAAGGTTCTGCTAGCACCATGTGGGCTTACTGAACGAAAAGAAAACACGAGACAGTTTCGTCATATAAATATAAACACGCTTGTATTTTTTCCATTCGATCCTAGTTGCGTTGTTTAGGTTTTGTGGTTTAAAGGATATCGTAATCGTGTTTAATTGTGCATTGTGTTCGTCACGTGGCTTTTACCACCCACGTTTTGTTGGATTGTGGGTAAACACTGGGTTGGTAAACACTACGATTTTCATCGGCACGGAAGCCATTATCCTTTTTAAGTGATGTCTGCACAGTCACATTCTCGGACTCAAGAAAGCAATGCATGGGCACTTTTGTCCCTTAAATCGGCACCAGCAAGTCCTTCTAAAATGCCATGGAGCCCGGAAAGCAAAGGAACACCAATTGCGCGTTTAGAAGGTCGGGATTTCGAATATGTGGTGCGACAGAGGAGAGTCACTATAGGCCGAAACAGCTCCCGAGGCGGTTGTGATGTAAACATGGGACATTCCAGTTTTATTTCACGAAGACATATCGAGATATACTTTGAACCTCCTCATTTTTACATGATCTGCAATAGCAAGAATGGAGTCTTCGTCGACGGCGTATTTCAGAGAAACGAGGCCCCACCTTTACAATTGAATAAAAGGTGAGTGGAGCGAGGAAGATGGCCATGTTTTGTAAACAGCCCACACTTGCGTCGGCCGGCTTGCCTGTAAGCATGCTTCCTCGCTTGCTTTTCGCCCTTCTCGCCTTTCCCGCATTCCAATTCTACGATTAATGGGTCAACCCCGGTTTCTTCTTCTCCCTAATGTCAATAAAAGATGTCTCGTATTACGGACATCATGTCGTACTTAATAGAATCTATTAATAAACATACTGGGTACTTCGTAAGATTTGCGGTTGTTGCGCTTGTAGTGTTTGTCTGGACGCATATCTCCAAGATCTAGCCTGTTTTATTGATGTTTACTGCCATATTTACCTTATCGACTTTCCTCGATTTTGTTTTGAATCGTTCTAATATCAGACCACATGTCGAGAACACGCAACCTACCATTAAAATAAAATTCTTTATCGAGCTTTACATTAAAAAGCGTTTTTATTTCATGATATAACTAATTAATTTTGTTGTAAATATCAAGAACTTGTGTGTATATTGCCTGATGACAACTTTTTAACAATGACCTCCTGGTTTTTGTGCCATGTATCCTGCCTGACCAATAAAATCAATAGTTTTGACTATTCAGATAACCTCTCAGGTGTAATTTCTGACTAAAAATATCCGTTTTCTGGGGTTATTGTTGTTGGTTTTTAACCTTAGAAGTTTAAGCATTTTGTCAAGTTTGAAAGGTTAGTAATAAACATCTGAAAGTTATCAGCATGGAGTTGTTCTCCTATTCTTTAATTAGATAACTGAACATCTTTAACATGCTAAATATCTGTGTTTCTTCTGATATTCACCTGTTTTGTTAATTGGAATGGGTGTATAATAACATGATTTCATTCTTCAGATGTTTAATCCGGTTCCCAAGCACCAACATACGATTGGAATTTACATCACTGGTAGAGGATGTGGACCAAGCAGGAGATAATGAACCTACGCAGCCATCTACCTCTCGCCATAATAGAATACCTCTTCCACCTTTACGAATCAACATTCCGGATTCTGAGATGACCTTTGGAAGCCCGCTGCCATCACCCACTGGAACAATAAGGTTTGTACAATGCGCATTTGACGCACATCAAAATTTGGTGATGGAAATTACGAAAAATCTAACTTTATGGAAGTTTTATCCAATAGCAGCCATTTAAACTGCCATACTTACATTTTCAGGATATGTGGGATAACATTAGATGATAAAAGTTTGAAAGTTGCTTGTGTAGTACAAAATTCTTGTGTAGCTTCAAACAGTAGAATTTATGTACATAACATTTGTGTTTGGGAACTTTCATCAGTAGATTAGTAAATGTGGGTTTGGTAACTATGGATAAGCTGGTTGCAAAACGCTTAATCAAAATCTTTTAAATACACTCAAAGATTCAGCTTGCACTGTCTGAATTTTTTGTATCTCAATGTTTATGTCAAAATGTATTTGAATTTTGAAGTGAAAGTCACACAACCAAAACCTCAGGTTGGAGAGGGCAAGTTTCAATTGCCCATATATTATTGATACTAGTAAATGTGGTCAACCATTTCCACTGAGTGCTACTTTATGAAATTTATTCCTCAAAGCAAATCTAAAATTTTGGGAATTTGAAATGTTTACCATTTGTTGCATATTGAAATAGTGAACTGAAGATTCACTCAATATATTCCCCTAAAAAGAAAAATTGTTTCCACAAGTTGTGGTTTCAGTTTAGTTCTCAATATTATTATCACTTTTTAACAGATTGTGTATCTTTTAACTTCCTGCAAGCAATTTTTGATTGTTTTAACACTTGAACTGTGGGTTTGTGTTGATTTTTTTAACTAGTGGGAATGGCACAGTTAATGGCTTGAACTTACATGTATTCTGCAACATATTAAAAAAAAAAAAATTCACTTTGATTTAAAAAAAAATCGCTTGGTTGCTAGTCTAAGTTTTAGTAAATTACCGCCGTTATTTTACTCAGCAATGTTCCATAATTTGATGCATGTTAACTGCCAGTTAGCCTTTTGAAAATGCTTGTATTTTTTTATGATTGTACCTCCGCGTGAAAAGAGGAGAGCTAGTGCCAAATTAGTCATTTTTGATACAAAGCAGGTGTTGTTTCCAAGGCACCTCTTCGGTGCAAGTCTTATTTCCTTTTGAGCGACGTCATCGCGCGGCAAGGCAACCATTTTCCCTCTTATTTTAAATCGGAAAGTAAACTTAGGCTAATTCAACCTAAAGCGAACTCGAATGAACTAACCCAACCTCCCCAAACACGCTTTTACTTAAAAATAAAGGTACACGGCAAGGTATATGTGCCCTGAAAATAATCACTTCGTTATAAAAGACTATGCTGGCTTTATTTCTATCAGTTACATTAAGAATCAGAATAATAAGAAGTGATCACGTCAAAGGCGTATTTTACGCTTTTCATAAATGCTCATGTTAAGAATTTTTCTTCGTGATAGTGTAAACAAAACCCCCGTTTTATAGAATGCTATACCTGCTTTGGGTTTGAAAGCAAATCGGGGGTGGTACGTATTTTGGTAATATTTCAAGATATACCTATGTTCAGCCACATCAATGGCGAGCTCTCGCCGAGACCTTTTCAACAATGTGGCTAAACATACGTTCATCTCGAAAAATTTCTCAAGTATATACTACGCCCGTTTCGGTTTTACACCCCAAACAGGTGTAGCATTCCCCAAATCGGGGGTTTTGTTTTACTGTGTACAATCATGCTTGTAGCAGTTTCCAGATTGAGAATTTTCCCAAGTTTTTCATTGAGAAAGTTCACAAGTTTTATCTTTTTAAAGAGTCGTTCCAATGCTTTCTTTTTTTTTTAAATGAAAGTTTTGGGACCATCTATTCAGTGGAGCAGCGGAGCAACATTTATCTCCATATTCAAATCATGTAATAATCTCTAAAATGTCTTTATTTAGTGGACATCGTTTTCAACGAGGCCGCTTACAACAAGCAAATTTCATTGGAAGTCAGGTTTTCGAATACACAAATTGTATGCAGAACAAGATTTGACACGTTTAGCCAGCAAAATGCTCGTCTTTTGTCGCTTTTTACGGACTATTTCCATTAAACACCCACTTAAAGCACGCAGCTTAGAGCCTTTGGCGAAAACCCTCCGGGATTTCCGGGAACGAGTTTCTGGATTCTAACAAACATCCCTTAGTTTTCTCCAGACTCCAAGTCTACGTCCTGCTATCATGACTCAGGCTTAAATTCGTAGAACGCCTTGGCGAACAAGCTTTCGGAAATGTAAAAATCGCTCTATATTTTCTACGTGCAGTATTTTAGTAACTCAGGCAGGACAGCCCGCGGCGTTTAAGGCGGTGAAAGAGGGCGCGGTGTTGTCAGGTATTTCGTTGAAATGAGTTTGTGGGGTACTGCGTAGCTAAATTGTGGCGTGTTTTCAGTGCGGCAAACTCGTGCCCGGCCAGTCCGCGTGGCGGCCATGCACGGCGCAACATCAGTGCAGATTTGCACATGGTGGCTGCCTATGTGGCCAAGAGCAATAGTGGAGGCTCTGGGGCGCACCAGGTGGGCTCGCACCAGCTGGGTTCGCACCAGGTTGGCAACACTGTCACGGTCGCAACATCTGGAGACGACAGGTCAGTGGCCAGTGGTCCAGGACTAACTTCCCCCGAAAATCCTTGCGCTCATGTCCTTGTCAAGGGTCGTGGCTGCTCTGCCCACCTGCTTTTCGCTGGCGGCTTGGTTTAGCGGCCTTGTTGCTCGGCTGGAAAGCCCTCTATGCTACGGGTTACTTAAATAAATTCAGGCAAATTCCTCATTTTCTAGAAAGAAATTACTTTTCTCCTTTGAAGATTTTTCCATTCATTTCTGGGTACATTTTCTTTTTTAAGAACGTAATCATTAATTAAATAACTTTAATTATTAAATTGTTGTGGTTTAAAAGGAAAAGGTCTTTTTTGGTTGGGCGCAACAACGCGGGTTTATGAGCATTTGAATTTCGGCGGGAGAGGGGAACTAGTCTGTCATTGTATGGTACCGTGTGTAGCATGTGGCATGAGTCGAGTCTCCGGCAAAACCGTCTTGTCTGCCAGCTTTGGTCGATGAGTGTCCTTGTCTCTTCGTTGTGGATTCTGGTGGAGAAAGGATTTATCCTTCGTGTCTACTTTGTGTGTATGTGTGTTTCTCAACAGTTGAAACGGATCTTCCAATGAGAGCATGAAAATTGTCAAGTCGCCTCGTCATTTGTGGGAGCAGGCTGAGATGGGCTTCTAACTTCGCGTTGCCACGTCTGAACGGCATCCGTTTTTACCTTTTTTACTCCATACTACCTTTTCCTCCTTAATGGCACGAAAGGCTTTCTGTGACCAAGTACCATTTGGGAGATTCTCAGGAGAAAGAAATCTTTAATCCACCAATTTTCCTTTTGGTTCGTGCAGGCAGCGTCCTTTGTCGAAGTTATTCGGAGCATATTTTTACCAAGCCGATTTTCAGGTGTCAGCAATACAGTACCTCCACGCGTAACATCCGGAGATGTGTTTTTTAATTTTACGAAAAAAAAGGAAAGAAACTCTGAAGTATGCCTACTAAGGTATTACTTCGATTTAAAAAATATAAAAAATGAACAGTTTACCGGGAAAGTCTTAGTAATGCCCCTGCAAACGTGTAATCGTAGTGAATTCGATTTCGTACTCAAATCTAGGTTTTAAAAATGTGATATACTGAAGAGCCCCGAGTTATAGCGTTCGTTTTCGGAGCATTTTTTAGGGTTGACGTTGACTGTATTCTGTATGGCTAGAGCGCATTATCTTTTTCTTATATTTTCATTTTTTTAATGCTTTTTCGTTTATGCGCGCATTTTTTTTTATTTTAGTAAATATCTAGCTCTCTGGTGGGCTTGTAACAACGACATGCTCTAGCTATGAAGGGAAGAGTCGGTAGTAAGTGTGCTCTCAAAGCACTCATCTCTCGAAAATAAAGGTAGCGAACTTAGATTTAGAAGAGCTTTCCATGAATAGTTTTTTTTTTTCTTTTTCTTTTCACGTATTCGGCATTGCTATGGACCCAAGAATCTCACGCATAGTGCATTCATCATACCCGTCATAACTTCAAAGACCGACAAAAACCATCAAATGGAAAAAAAAAACGCTTTGTAATCCTCCTCAAGAAGCGATTTTGAGCACCAAACAATATTCCCTTTTTTCGACCCATTTTCCTAAGCCGTAATGATACAATCCACCAACGTTCGAAACAGTTTTTTTTCTTCCCAAACCTGTCGGAAACTTTCCCTACTGTCATCAAAGTGTTTCTAGATATTTTTGAAGGAATGGGTGACTGTTGCACCTGTATTTGTGCGGACTTCTTTTGATCCTGTCATGAGAGAAGAGTGTGTTGCAGTCCGATTTTAATGTTTGTATTTCTTGTGCCTCAGGGGAGAAATGCTTATGGGCTCCGCGACATCCAGCCACGGGAGTGTAACCCTATCAGTGCCATCACCCGATGGCAGTCATAACTCGACGCTAGAACAAGTTTTGATCCAAACCGGACACAAATCGTACAACGGCAGTAGTACCAACGGATCAGCGCATTGTCCGCCTCCCAGTGGATCGGACTATAGTCCCCCTAAGGTATTTGACTTTCTCCTGTGCTCTGCTGTGCTATACGACAGCTAAAGGCTGACACCCGCTTAAATTTCAGACCCTCTTCGAATTGGTATTTGGTGAATTTGCTCAAATACGGGGAAAGAACGGAAAATTTAAGCTTCAAATTATACCTCTTACCAATATTTCAGTTTTTTTTTGTTTTTTTTCAAATGTCACCGAGGTTGTTTTAAAAGTGTACGTTCTTTTCAAGCAGTTGTTTTTTTTTTTTTCCTGAAAATTCATTCTTAAAGTCTCTCCCGCTCAGCTCGCGATTTTTGTAGTCTTGTCAGGCATGCCATAAAAAAACGATTTAGTTTGAGGCTTTCTCTCTGTCTGGATTAAACAAAGGTGATACCGCGAACTCTGCAAAAAGCTCAAACCTTTGTTAGGACGATCCTGGGGTAGGGATTTTACATTCAAATGTTTAAATACACATAGGCTTGAATTGTTTTTAAACGGTCCTTTTAGGGTCACAATTTGAAAACTTATAAAAAGTAACTAAAGTCACTTTTTGGAGCTTAAACTTGACTGGCAGCCTTTCAGCCCCCAATAGTGCGAACAAAATCCATGGGCCGTATTCGCAGGTGGACTCGAAATTCTATGTCTGTTATTGCCACGGCAAACCTTACCTCTTCTTTTTCGTTCGACAGGATGACTCCAAGCCACCGTTCTCATACGCGCAGCTCATCGTACAAGCAGTGGCGTCGGCACCCGACAAGCAACTCACTCTCAGTGGAATTTATTCTTACATTACAAAGAATTACCCGTATTATCGTACTGCGGACAAGGGTTGGCAGGTGAGTGCCTCCAAAACCCAGCAATGAAGATTAGCCTTCAAAACATCAGTTTAGTTTGAACCTCGAACTCCTCTTTAGTTTCTGAGGGGTCTGAGACCACTCTGAAGTCATCTTTTCTTTGTGTGCAACGTGCAGCGTGTAAGGTACTATTGCGGACAAAAAAACGGAATTATCCAGTTTCCTCTTTTCCAAACTCTTGTAACTTTTCAACCAAGTGATATGTTGCCCCGAAATTTTAACTAGATGTAGATCATCAGCAGAGGAACAACCGAGAAAAACCAGTTTTACCTCCTTTGATTAAAAATTTGTGTCAGTCTTAAATTGAGCTGATCCTAGAAGTGTTCCGTTTCTTTTGTCCGCGATAGTGCAAGCAGTCTCAAAAGTAGCGACCGCTCCAACTATTGCAAACCTCCGTAACTCTGGAACGGGAAGAGATACGACAAAAAAGCTAGATCAAATTGACAGATCCCTTAATGATTTAGCGATTTCATTCTGTGCATATCTGACGTATCTCCCTCCGTTTCCAAGTTACGGAGGTTTGAAAAAATTGCAGCGATCAATACTTTTGAGACTGATAGTACAGCGGAACCTATGTTATACGACGTTTAGACGACCGACCAAAGACATCGGACATCGTACTTATCTTAGAATTGAGGTCGTCGTAGAACGGAGGTCCTAAAAAGATTGTTAAGCTTTTGCCGAGCTGAAGAAAAACGTCGTGTCACGGGGGTCGTCGTGTATCGGAGGGTCGTATAAAAGACGTTTTGTTGTAAATTAATGATGTGTTTTTGTTTCAGAACTCGATTAGGCATAACCTTTCTCTAAACCGCTACTTCATCAAGGTGCCCCGCTCTCAGGAAGAGCCCGGCAAGGGCTCGTTCTGGCGCATAGACCCGCAGTCGGAGAGCAAGCTTATTGAGCAGGCTTTCCGGCGAAGAAGGCAGCGGGGCGTGCCGTGCTTCCGCGCGCCGTTCGGCTTGTCCTCGAGGTGAGCCCTGGCCCTCGCGCTCCGCTCCGCGCCGCGCCGCGATCGGGTCTTGCCTGCTCGTAGCTAACTGAACTGTTTGCCTTGTGTGCAGTCGCAGCGCCCCGGCGTCGCCGAGCCACGGCGGCGTGAGCGAGCCCATGGAGCCGCTGTCCCTGTCGCGGGAGTGCTCGCGAGAGTGCTCGCCCGCCCCGGACCAGTACACTGAGAGCCAAAGCAACTCACCCGCCGTTCATGGTAAGCTCTCAACCAGAAAAAAAAAAAAAACTTGCGTTTAATTTTCAGGCTTGAAACCTTTTGATGTGGCGTTTCTTGGACGTTAAATTAACGATTGATTGTTTATTCATATCAACTGGTATGCGTTATTGGATACCGTATAACTGGTAATGTTATTGAATAACGTATATTACTTGATATGAATTAACCCTCCCGCATGTATAAACTTTGTTAATCCCGTAAGAGAATTTTAATTTTTCGAGAAATGTTTTTGAACACCTATTTACAACAAGCGCCTATCCCCCCCCCCCAAAAAAAAAGGTACGCGTTCTAGGAAGGAACCGGTTGGTGCAGTGTTGCGTATTTCCTCTCATACGATATCTTACAAAATTTTTTAGTCAATCAGAAAAGAAAACGGTATACTCGCTTTCTATGACGCATTTTTCGTGTCAACTGGGCATCGCATTAACCCAAAACACCCCAAAGTATTTGGAGTGAAACTTATCTTAAGACAAATGGAACGGATTTTTTCTCCATTGAAATACGCAATTTCAAGCTTTGGAAAATGCTTAAATAACTAATTTTCAGGTTTTCAGGGGTGCAATATTTTTTGAATTGTGACAATACCGTACTGAAAAGATCCTCTAAAATACTTTTTTCTGTTTCCGAGCGGCATCGCTGGACGGTAGTGGGTTAATAATTATTGAATTGGAGCATTCTGTGAGAACAAATTCGAGTGTTACTTGTATTGGATGTCTCTAACGGTTTCAATAGAAGAAGTTGCATTATCCTTTGAGATCGAAGCGTTGGCTTGCGTCACGCTTGGATCTTATATCAGTTCGGTGATGTAAACGGCATTAGTTTGTTTTGAGGCGCCTTTGAAAACGCAGTATCTGAGGAACGTGATTTGATTGCCTAGCCGAAAAGATGAACCCGCACTCATCTCCTGGAAACAGCTTAACCATGAGCGTGAACCCGAAGTACTCCTTTTTCTTGTCTTGATTCATGCGTTGTCTCGTCTTTGCAGAGAAATTCATCATGCCTAACCATGTCGGTGCACAGCAACTCGTCGTCTCCGAAGAACAGTCGATGTCCCCGCCATCAATATACGCACCACCTGTTATCGTTCAAACCTCGTACAGTAATTATAAGTAAGTATCTCCGACCCACTGTCCTAAGAGTGTCGCTCCGTCTTGCTGTCATCCAGCCTGATGCAGCTTACTCCCCGGAAGTTGGCGATATCAGCGACGAAAGATCTACTGATGTTTTTCTTTTTGTTTTGTGGCAGCAACTCTTACGGGGGAACGTCTGTAATCACCGAGCACGGGAGCACGAAGCGCCGGCACGAGCAGGTTGAAGAGTACGAGGAGAGCCACGCCGCGGGGGCGGCGGCGGGGGCCGGGACGGCGGCCGGGACGGGGGCCGGCGACGGCGCGGCCGACAGCGAGGCCGAGGCGACGGAGGCTGTCAAGAGGGTACGTCTCGACGACGCGGCCGCCGCGCTGGCGGGCAGTGAGAGGGAAAGAGAGCGGGAGAGGGAACGAGAGCGAGAGGTGTCACACAGCTCTCAGGACGAGTGACTCTGATGGCCTAGCCTCCGTAGTTGAGTTGAGTGATCGAGGAGAAGCGAGGGGGGACAGAGAGAAGTTGCTGGCGGACGTCCCTTTGGCGCGAACGAACTCTTTTGGCGCCATTTTCGGCAGCGGCTTTGCGTGGCGTCTGGCGGCGTGGCAGGAAGAGCGTTGGTTCCGCCGAGGTTTCGAAGTCCGCCCAGCAAGTCTCGCGATAGTCTCGCGATAGTCTCACGATCGTCTCGACGAAGACGAGTCGATCGTCGACTCGTGGTTACCTCCCTCGACGATCCTCTTTAGTTGATGTACGGTAACGTACGCAAATCTGGCATTGTTATTTTCTGTGCGAATTTGAGTTTTTTTTTGTTTTGTTTTTGGCCGGTCTGCCAACCAGTGTGAAGAGGACCGTGTGCATAAAGTGAACTCGGTTTGACGCCATTGCTAGAAATTTGCTGCCATGAGTCGTGGAGAGAAAGTGTCTCCTCGGCGCCGCTGGTTGTACTCGGGAGATCGACGACAGGTGACGCGAGTTCGGAATTTTCTACTTAAGTATTGAATGAAACACAATTCGGATAAACGTGAAATCTCACCCTATCATAATGCTCATGAACATAGACAAGTTATGTTCTCATTATATCATTTTCATCACAAAAGCCATCCTGCCATCCCGAGTTATTTAGTGGAGTGGAAAGGAGAGTCCCTGTATACATGGTTGTAATACTTGTTTGATAGTATATCTACTGTAGATTAAGTCATGAACAATGTCAAAAAAAGCGCGACAGAGTGCGTGCATCCGTCATTGGAAGGGGCGTGTTGGAAAATGATGATAACGGTTCATGTGGGTCCGACCTGGCCTGGCCTGCCAGTCCTCTAGGGTGCTTTGTCGTAGACCTCAACTCGTTGGCCCCACTCGGGGTCTAGCGTGGCTCGGCTCTAGGTGTGGCGGACTTCGTGGTTTATTCTTTATATATTTTTAATGGTATCAAATAATGTGTAGAGAGAAGAAAAGGACTAGTCATTTTTCCATGCTGTAACGTAATGTTATGTGAATATAAAATGTTATTGTAGGATTGGTCGATCGTTGAGGTCGATTTAGCGTGTGTCGTATCTGTCGGTCGATCGGTCGATTGCTCGCTCGCTCGCTTGGTCTGTCCTCGTAAAACACCACTGCTTGCCTTCAAATCTCTCTCCCTTTTATCCAGCGTCCCTAGAGTAGGCAAAGAGTTTATTTCACTATCATTGACAGCTTGTTGTTAGGTTTTTATTTTGTACTGAGTGAGCCTCTGATGAACTAAATTACCTCCGGGAATAAAATGGAGACAGGCAGTGATGGTTAAGCTTTTCTCTTTTTCATGCTTCCGCTCCCCCCCCCCCGCTAATTGCAACAAAGTTCATATGCGGGTACGAAAATGCCTCAATGTGTATCCAGTGAATTTTTTGATTTATTTCATCTTAACTGTCAATGAATAAACCTTTTTTTTAAATCTAGGCGTGCTTCGCGGCCGCCCCCTCTCATTAAAAAAACAAAATGATAAAACAAAGAAAGATCGCAGTGAACAAAGCTCGTCTATGTTATTCCTCGAAGGCTGCAGCGTTAATACTTTTTTGTTGAGCACTTTGTTTTACTTTGTACAAGAGTCCGCGGAAGTTCAATGCTGTTCTATTGGAAAATTTTATTCGATACAAGTTGTTTGATTTATTTATCTTCTCTTTTTTTGTTCTCGGAACGAAAGTATTGCGTTAAGATGTGGTGATGTTAATATATTAGAAGGAACAACATTTTGAACTGTAAAACTATCATTTTGTTGGATTTTTACTGAGTTCTGGTAATATAGGTGAATTTTAATTTGACGGTACTTCATTAGTGCAATGCATTATCGTTATTTTTTTGCTTTGTGCGGATCATTGAATGCAACCCTGAAAGGATATGGCTTTGAGCAGGGAGCTCTGATTCAAGGAGGTGCTACTATGCACCGAGGTTATGGTCAAGTCCCGCGAAACGAGTTCGTTTTCTGTCGAGTGCGGTCTGCTAGCGGCGAGCTAAGGTAGCTGTGGACTTGACGTCTGTTTTTGAAAGTACCTGTACCGATTATCGTTATTCAAGCCGACAAACAGCAGACCTTTTGAAGATCCTCCAAGAGCGCTGGAGCGCAAAAGCGCTTAACCGTCAACTCCCGTTGTCATTTTTTAGCGCTTACAGACACGAAGAATCAAACGTAATTTATCGAAAAGGCTCCGTGTTGATCTCCCCCAAGTTGGAACATGCACTTGTCCAATTGGTTAGATTGCAATCACAAGTTCCTCGGAGATTCGACATAGTAACAACTTGTTCTAGATCGTAGAGAAGCTTAACAGCGTGTGTGTGTGTTATAATGGGTTTCAAAAGAACGTGTACAAAATGTGTAATAATCACTATAATTAGATATTGGCACCTTCAAGACGTAGACAGGACTTTGATCCTATGTAACTTGCAGAGAGGAACAAGCATCTTTCACGGTTCACATCTTATTTGTCTGGACTCATAGTGTTCGTCTACGTTCTATCTGTTTTCTATTACGCATTCGTCAAATCTTTCTCAACGTAGGCTGTTCTGTTGTATACTCAACAACTGAGTCATTCGCGGATCAAAAAGGGTTACGGTATCGGTCAGAATATGCGATGAAAATCGTAAATTATCTCGATTTAACAATGCCGGTCCAGTGCAGCGTGCATTTCGGCTGCGCGCAGCGTTCGTAATTTTAGCTCCAACGTTTTTTACGATTTCGTGGGCTCTGATTGGCCAGCTAATTTTTGAAGAGCTTCTCGACCAATCAGAATCGAGGAGAACGAATCCAACCAACATGGCCGTGCCGAGTTCAGTTTGAAGCCAGTGTGCGTGGTGGTATGTGAGTTTGCGAGAAAGTGAGTGATATTTGCTAGTTACAATAGTTTTGATGCGGAAATTATTGCTGGAGGAGATATCGGTGTTGCATTCAACGTAAGTACCGCTTATTGTGTCCAGGGACGGGCTTTCAAACGGCGTCAAGAGTTAACCTCGAAATGTTGGTCCCTTTGAGCTACTGATTGTGAGTGATAGAATTACGCGTTATATCAAAACGGTACTATGTCTGTTGCCTGTTTGCCGTTTCATAGCTTAATAAATACACCCTTATGGTTGCCCAGTGCTTCGGAAAGCGTATAAGATGACTTGGAATACCAGTGAAAGATCATTACTGTACTCTATTGTAACATGTTCGCGAGCTGAGATCCTACATCGCGAATAAAGCGGGCATGCCATTGTATTATACTGTCATGCCGATTACATTGTATATATGTGGATTATTAAAATTTGTCAAATTGTGCGTATAGATTGTGTACATAAAGTGAACGTTGAAATCAAGAAAAGGTTCATCTAATTTCACTTGTAAGATGACAGGCATTCTGCTTTTGTATATTTTAGGTTGCTTTCGCATTGATTGATCTGTGTCTGGGGCAGTGTTTATATAAGCCAGTGCCTGCTGTAGCAATATGAGAACCATTTCCATGAGCATGATGGCTGCCTTCAAGCACCATGAGCTCACTTCCACACAAACAAAGATGGGTCAAAATGCATAAGTAATTGTCAACACATTTTGAGTCTCACCACTTGTATGTGAAGTATTGCTTTAGGTCCCCGTTTGGAAATTTCTTATTTATCTTGCCCCATTGATGAAATTGCACATTTAGTGTTCAGAGCTCTTTGCATAGAAAATTTAAATTAGGCATGACAAAACCTACTAGATTTATGTAAGCTGTGTCAATGGCATAGTATTAAGCTGAACCCAACCGAGTGGATTGACTCCACTTGAAAGCATGTTACAGTCAACTTAAGGAAGTTGGAAGTAAGTGTGATCTGCAGGCCAGAAACCTATTAAAAATGTACAATAAAAGTTTATCTGTCTCTTGACTTTCTCACTTGTCGCCGTGTCTATTCTCAAAAAAAGTAATTGAAGGACATCTTACTAAGATTTTTCAGAAAGGCGCGAACGCAGTAAAACGATGAAGCTCCTTCGGTAAGGATCATTCGGTAAAGATCCCCAATTCATTCTTTTAAAAGGTGCTCCCAGTTCAGCTGCGAAATTGAACGTATTGTCAGATGATTGGTCGTACTCATTGCTGGATTAAGCATCCTTTAGGCTTCTGAAGCTGAATATGGAGAGATCGAGACGCTCAGAATGGTTAAGTGGTACCGGTAGTTCTCAAAATGGCCCGTCGCGTCGGTTTGGACTAAGAGCTTTCAGAGCAGCGTCTTTGCTTTTACCGGTGGTGTCTTTTTTTTCCCTTTTTCTTTTTTTTTAGCCCCCAACGTTTCGCCGCTCGATGCCTTAATAGAGCGATGTTTGAAAGCCGAGTTTAGTGGACGTGGCGTAATGCCAAAAAAAGTAAAGGGCGTTGTCAGTCATATCTCAAGTGCCGGATACGACACCAAGTTTCGAGTCGTCTCCCGCTCAGTGTCTTCAATCCATTCCACGTCACAGGTGCCCTCTCAGTCATCACAGATGTGCATGAAACTACTCCGGATATGTGTTGTATCTGAATTGTGCGTTGTTATTTGCAACCCGTGTTTCCTTTTATTCCCTTGGTCTTTCGGCCGCTAAACGACATCACGGGCGCCTGATCAGGGGAGCTCTGAGGTCCAGCAGCAGGTACCGGTACGAATTGGGTCGTAAGGAGACTTCCGGAAGAAAAGACTTGCGTCCATTTAACGGTGCACCCACATCCTTGCCTTAAACAATAAATAGTTCGTTTATTCAGTCTTAAGCTGTGTTCTTTTGCGGTCAAACTAGGTTTTTTTTCCCTGGTCCAACAGCAGGTTCTACTGGGACCCACTACGGGACTTATTGGCCATCTCCAAGAAAGGACTTTGCTTCCTTGTCGGTGCGCTCTCCTCTTAATCAGAATTAATTTTTTGTGAATTATTGTTCTTATCGCCTGGCCTCTCTATCAACGCCCCAGCACTCGCGCGGCAGGTCGCCTCTGGCAAACGTCAACAAATCTGCACAGCAGCTTTTCTTCCTCAACGCAATTTCCTCATCCGGCGGACTTCATCCAACTGCTCTCAACGTCGAGATGGACAACGGGAGCGATAGCTGGGACCTAAAACCAGGGTCTGACAGACTCAGTGGTTT
>Ga0058701_10000640_pt1 | contig 23526 bp, 13 predicted proteins | sample AgamicOrMae_FD_97039 | JGI IMG/M metagenome (GOLD analysis project Ga0058701, IMG submission 97039) | Agave microbial communities from Guanajuato, Mexico - Or.Ma.e | ecosystem: Host-associated > Plants > Phyllosphere > Phylloplane/Leaf | place: Guanajuato, Mexico | collected 2012-06-04 | reverse complement strand
TTTTTTTCTTTTTCTTTTTTTTTTTTTCTCTCAATCTACTATTTGCTGTTTGCAATTAATGTCTGACACATCGCCTTATATTTTTTAAGTTTTTAATAATTTTTTCATGGAGAGGGTCTGCAATGCATTTCAGATATTTGAAAGCATGACTGATATTTATTGTCAAGGAATTTGTAGACAGTCATTATTGCTTGTAACTTCTTTACATTTGTTTACTGGATATTAAATTTTCCAGTCCATTTTTCACAACCAGTAGCCAGTTTAGCAAGAACATCTTTTATCTCATCATGTTGTGTTTATGCACTTCATGGCCCATTGGCGTTTAATTTATGTATCAATTCATGTTCCCTAGGAGTAAAGATTGTAAAGTTGATGGCTCAATAGTTTTGACATAGAGATCAAAACTTCTTCCAAGGCGGCATTACAAAAGATTGAAGATGATAGTCGACAACAAAAGTAGCAAAAATATATTTTAAAGAAACATAATTTAAGTTAACATATAAACTCCTTGGTAACTTCATTTCAAACACTTGCTCAAGTGTAAGTCATGGGCTAATTAATTGTGGTCAAAGTTACTGGTGATAATTTTTTGTCCTAAGGCTTGCTTTGGATTAGGTTAATTCTGCACTCTGAAATTTCAGGTGATTTTAAATTTGCTGGAAAATGTTAATCTGCGCGTTCCGATTCAAACGCTCAGTTAACGAAACCTTCAATACTACGCTTAGCGTGCTTAGAAACCCTTCTTTTAAGGTCTAGCGACCAGGACAACTCCGTAAAGCGTTTCTTGCCCGGGGCAAATTTGACTTGTTACATAATTCATTTTACCCGCGTGCTTCTTGTTTACTTTGAGAACGTCGCCGGCCGGTCTACAAACCAACTGCATTCCGAGCGAGCTACCATTTGTCGTAAATATTTTGAGTGTGCAAATAGGGAATTTGTAATGGTTTATCTTAAAATTTGATGTGAACATTAACGAAACAGTTATGAATATCGATCATTATTCAACGTCATATCGCTCTTACAAGCAGAGCACTTTTTTGACATGCTAAAATTATCCACTCACGTTAATCGTCAATTTATATATTATTATTATTAAAAATTGTTTAGTCCTATGAAGGATTTTGGTTTGACATCGAATAGAAAGCTAATCGAAAAAGTATTGATTAATCCTCACAGAGGATTGTTTTGTATATTAACAAAAGTGATTTTGCTGAGGACTTTGTGATCCCTCACGGTCGGAATAACTCAAGCAGTTTCCGTGTGGGGACATTACTTCCAATTTCGATTTTTCCTTGTCCTCCCCGGAAATTTCTCTCAATATGAAATTTAGATTACAAAGGTCGCTTTAATTTATTTTTACGACCAAGAGAAACTTTTGACTGTGTATCGCCTATACGATCGCACATAAATCATCTTAATCTCGCGATGATTCTTGGTCGATCTTAACGCGAGGACGCGTTCTGTAGCGATTATAATCAAACAAGTATCGCCCGACCCGGCGTCGAACCGCGGACCCGGTTCAGTTCATTGTTTCAACTTGTTTCTTTGCTGGTAACGTGGGAGTGCGATCTCTCGGTTTTTCTGTAATTGCTGGAGTCAGTGTTATGAGGTTTTTACGATAATTGTGGTTGGTTACGTCTTGTTCAACGAAGGCTACGAACTTCCGTCGTAGATGAGGCCGTTGTTCGGTCATTAGTTAACCTAGATGTTTCGTCTTAACCTCATAATGAGTCTAAACATCTTGTTGATTCATTTTAAGTTGTTGCTCAAAACTTGTTTAATTGTCTGATGGACCTCATCCGTTCGTATGAATTTTTTAACGTCCTAAGCGTTTCTCCCGGGATATTTTAAAGCATACTCTTGAATTCGGGTTAAGGAGATTGACTTCGTAAAGGAATTTCGTTTAAGTCCCTTTGCCCTGTACTCTAAAGAAATAAGCATGAAGTTTGACTTCTTACGTCGAAACTCTATGAAACTCGTGACCTGTTAGTGATTTGAGGTTTTTCGTTATCTTCCGAAGAGTATTTTCCTTACTTGCAGTGCTCTTTTTTAATGGTAGGCCTTCTTATTGATTTTTTACTTACCGTAATTTTATCCTACGCAACTTTACCTACCACGACTTAACAAACATGATGTTATCAAATTGGAAGGGCTTAGGTTGAACATGCTTGATGCGTGCTGGCACGTTGGCCTCTCGTTTATAACCTCAATTTGTATGTTTATTCATCGCCCTAGTCACGCCGTACAGTCTGGGACAAGATGAGCAAGAGGTAGCTAAAAATAGTCGGTTTTTTTTGTTTTTTTTTAATGAGTATTTGATTTTTGTATGGAATGTACGTAGCGCGTGTCAAAGGGTGGTGCAGAGAGCGTAATGAGGAGGTGGTGATTTATTTGTTTGCGTTCGCGAGTATAATGACACTTTTGGCACTTTTTCAAGTAGACTTTCATGTCGAACTACACGTTAAAAAAATCGACTTCGAGGTATAGATATTTTTTTTACTAATTGGCGTCGAAGTAAGACTAATTCAACAGTATTGGCTTTGCCATCAGTACTAAAAAAATAAATAAAAATAAAATAAAGACATGAAAAAGATTTGAGATTAAGGTAGTAGGAGCGACCTTGGTCGAGTGGTCAGAATCGCTTAAAATTTCTGTGGCATCCTTTTTAGGACACGCTGAATCCATTTTTTACAGGAAAACCTACTGTCGCCGAACTCAATTTTGGAGTAATCAGGATTTAATTTTACGTTGTTCTTACGGGAAAACGCATTTTCGTGCTTTTGTTTATGTGATTTTTTAGGTTTACGCTATGTTTGAGCGATCAGAATTTCCTAAAAAATAAAAACTAAGCTCTTTTTGAGGAGGAAAACGAATAGATAAAATAAAATATAGGTGTCAACGATCAAATAACGGCAATAACAAGCTTCAAAAAGCTTGTTGTAGCCATATTTTCGTAAAATTTGCGTGTTGCGTGTTTTTGGAGATCGAGAACTCGTCCGCAAGCAAAACAGGGTGAATTTTTATGACCTCGAATGATAGTATAGACCCTTTGTAACGCAAAAAAAAATCAAGGGTTTTGAAGCACCTTTTTATACCCGTCCCGCGGATCGGGCCGGACGCGAGTCTACTATCTTGAGATGGTAAACACCGCCAAGTAAATCCTCAAAAAAGTCGTAACTATTGTTTTTACATATATTTTTTTTCGGGAAATAACATTCACAAATTTGAAGTTATTTTACCTTTTTATATTACAACTATAGTCACTAAAAACACCGACCTCCATATTCCCCCGATAAGTTACCTAGTATGATGAACTTTGTCGACTGGTCTGAATAGATAAGTTAATCAGAACAAGTGATTTACGTACACTCGTGTAATATTCCAAACCAGAGTTTCTCAAAAAAAGTTTTAATTACTTTGCGTATTTTGGTGCTCTCACTATTTTTAAATTAATATTCAAGCAGATTTTATTGTTGGCCGCTAGGTGCCGCAAGGAAACTCTGCAAGGCGAATACTGGGTCAAACTCACCTGTCCTTTAAAGGGGATGTACCTATTTGTCTAAGCATAACTTATGGAGCTCTGCACGTGTTGCCGTGTTAACCAAAGGAGCCATTTTTAGGCTGAGCCCTTCGCAGCTGTCTTGGGGGGTCCATAAATTGAATCTAAAATAGACTTTTAGTTTTATTTTCGGAGCATGGAGCCCAAGAACGATGCACCTGTCGACTGGATAGGAAAATTTCGAACGACGGCGTACGTTTTCACCAACAATTTTCCGATAAATTTTAGCAGCGTATTACACGATTCTGGTGTGAATCAAAAAAAAAAATGGTGCCAAAACTAAGAAAGCTTGTTGGCAAACGTTTGAAGCTAATAATTTATACGTCGGTTAAGAATGTTGGTGGTCGTGACCCGCGTTCGAGTCCTGGCGGGGGTGCTATTTTTTAGTCTTTTTTTTTTCGTATCATTTTTTTTTGTAATAACGTAGTAGTAAACAAGGTACAAAATCTCTTCGTTCGGGCTAATAATACTTGAGCGTTCGGAAGCAACCTCGTTTTTGTAATTTCGTAAGGGGGAAAAAAATGAAGTCTGCGCGCTAAACATGAAAATGTGCTCAGAACAAAGAAATTGCGATTTTTGATGGAAGTCTTTTTCTTTATTTTATGTATATATATTTTTTTTATCATGAGGAAATTGGCCCAACAAGCGCAGAGCTTACCACCAGGGCCTTTTACAATTTATTTGGCTTGACATCTGTGCGGCTTTTTTTTTAGTGATAGAAGCCCAAATTTCGCTCTAGTTTTTTTTTGAATTTTTTAAAAGAATTTTATTTAAAGACATTGCTTAAAATTTTTCGCTTTGTTCTCAAATTAAAAAAAAAAGTTCTTGATCCCACCGCTAAAATATCCTCTTAAACAGGAAATAAAAAGCGCCGAAACGCTTTGTGTCAGCAATTTTTAAAAGAGCATATATAATTGCAATTTTTAAAATTTTATATATTTTTTGAAATTTTTGAAAGAGGAAACGATTGACCCCTATTGGCTGTTCTCAATCCCACGACGAATACCTGAACGTTTTCAAAAATGTGCATTAAGCAAAAATGCGACCCTAACTTTGTCTTAAGAATCAACTCAATATTGGAATAATAGTTCGAAATAATAGCCAACTTGTGAGCGGATTAAAAAGAAAATCTCTATTTTGAATTGAAAAATTGTTGGCATTCTCTGTTTACGAATCGATCAATGAATAACAAGAGGCATTACTAAAAAGTTGCTCATTTTGGTAAAATAAAACCGATTGGTTTATGAAGTAAGTCGATTTTCATGTCGAGTTCGATTTTTCGCGTCGAGTTCCGAAACACTTTCCAAAGAAGAGCGAATTATCCGTTTGAAGTGGCGGGACGCGACGCACGGAGGGGAAGAGAGGGGAGGGGGGCGGGGAGCACGTGGTAGTGGCGAATTATCAATGAAGGCGGGCGCCGCGCGGCTTGCCTCGCTTTGACGAGAATACCGCTCGCGGGAGGGGAAGGGGGGGGAAGGGAACGGCGTTGTCTAGTAAATGGAGTGAGTGCCTTGAGGTAGGTCACGCTCCGATTTGTTACGCTCAAAATAAAAGTTTTGTCACGTGGACCGGCGGCTGCCGCCTCGCCTTTCCTCGAAATGGCGGGCTTTTCGAAAACTCCCCGGATGGCGCACTCTTGTCTTCTTCTCCCTTATCGGCCTTTTCTGTCTCCTTTCTTCACCGGGCGGAGCGTTAGCGAAGTGAGCCTCAAGGCACCTTAAGTCCACGCTTAAGGGAAGTTAGCGTACTTATTTCTCCGTAGGCATAGTCTCCTTAGTCGTGGACGCGTTCGTAAACAGCACCCGAGGATGTTCTATCGCTGTCTTACACATGGAGCTCTTATAAGAGAGAAAGATAGAATACCCTTTGGGTGGTGTTTTCGGACGCACCCCGTGCTGTGTAACCATAATTGCAGTCAGTTGGATTAGAGGAACATCCGCGAAATTTTTAGCGCTTCTTAGAAGTCCGCTACCCTTAAATGTCGTTTATCGTGTGGCAAAAGATATTCCTTTCTACGGGAATATTTTCAGAGCGTCCAAGTTGTCGTCTTTTGTCTAAAATTTAAGATGTGTACTAGGCTATTCTGAGTCAACGTTCCGACAAGCGTTGTCTACCGACACCTTCGCACGAATTGTTTTAATGAGCGCCGCCCAAGCACGCTGTTTACCCGCGTCTGAAGAAGAAAAATAAAAACCTCAATGAATCAGGTGCACTATGGTTATCTCCGAGTTGTTTTCACCGACGGAACATATGTCTGATAACTTGGACGGCTAAGATATGCAAGAGGCCAATAACTGAGAAGTACAAATATTGCGTCAGCTGAGAAAAAAATTGGCATTTCATGCTTTTTGTCCTATTGTACCCAGATTGTAGAATATGTCTACATACGATAAATTATCAATAAAGCGGGTATTTTTTTACGTTCGGGAAAAAGCGCATTTATCAAACAGCGTTTTTTGTTGTTTTTTTTTGCTTTTTATGTATCGAAGAAGTGACTATTCACACGCTGCCCCATTTAAAATGTATTTGGTTGCGTTCCGCGCTCCCATTTAAAATGTGTTAGGTTTCCGTGCGTTCAAGTCTCCCTTCTATTAACATAGGCGTGCGAATAGATCTAACCTACATCGACCTAGAAGTCGTGCGATTATCGAAAATAATGAAACCGTGGCACGGAAACGTTTAAAAACAATGTGATGATCGTTTCCCCATGGAGGTTGCATGCCTGCGGGATAATTACGCTTTAATGACCTGCGAAAAGCGTCCTTTATAGCGAGTGTAGATTGTACACCGAATTTCGGATTATTCCCATAATTACGCCAGAGCTCCGATCTCTCTCTCGCTCTCTTTACTAAAACGCGAGTGTTGCCATATCTCGCTCCTTCTCCAGCGCCAATATTCAAATGTCTTATTAACTGACCTCTGCCTACAGAACCTCTGAAATACCCTCTATCATCATAAAACAAGAAATTTTGGGCCAAAACTGTTTACATGCAGTCTTGGACTGGTTTATAGTTCTTGATTTGGCAAGGTTGAGGGTGTATTTTTATTAAGATAACTTATCATTTTAGAGAGTTTTTCGTCGCTGAGTAAGCGTCTGCAGTAGGTCAAGAACAGCCGGTACGCGATGGGCTAAGGATATCATTGTTGTTGCGACAGTTTGCGGGCAAGTAACACACACACACAAAGAGAAAAAAAATGCGTGATGCCCGAAGGTTCGAACCTAGTACCCCTCACATCGTAGTTCATCGTGCTAGCCTGTCTTCGCTCGAGCGGGCTACAAAAAGAAGGGAATATAGTCTGATTGCCCAGCATGCGTTCAGGTTGTAGGGCGATTAACTACATTACATAATTAACATTTAACAGTCTGCTAGTTTCCTTCGTAATCCAGTTTTCTTCCTGTCATCTAGGAGCGCTGATATGGATAAGAAGCGCCAGAAAATTTATTTTAAGTCAGCCGTTAACATAGTGTTAGACTTCCCCTCTATTAACAGAGATTTCGATGAAGTATAGGGTGCAAATGCGATCCAACTTGGCGTTATTTTTCCGGGATACGACTCAATCAGAAGGCTTTTAGGAATGGTCGTAAATCCAGTGACGTTATTTATGACGGAGAGTGTTTGCTGAGGAGATTCGTTTTGGTCGGTGCGACGGCGGCGCCCCCTGGCGGCGACGGGGCGCTGTGCATCCACGGCTCTGGTTGAGTTAATGAAACAAACGTACGTGTCAAGTTTTCAGTGACAGGAGTAATCTGAAAGACCCGCCAGACGCGAGAATTAAGTTTTTCATATTTCCATCATCTTTCTCACCTCAGCCAATTAGCGTGGCCGCGCTGGCACCTGATGGTTGCCACGTTTTATCTCTCTCGCACCTGTCTCCCCCATTACGGGCGTATCAACCTCCTTGTAAAACGACTCTGAATTACCTGGAAGCGGTTATCGATATTTTTATCTTAATTAGAAAATTGATGCAATTTAATCCGCAAGATATAATTCAAAACCAGGTTAAATTATGTAATGCACACCTAGGTTATCGTAATGTATATCACAATCGTAGGTGAACTGTAAGGCTGTTTGGAATGATAAGTTAGAAAAGGTATACTGTGCCAATCGACGTTGGTATAAATGCAAACGTAGATCAGTCAAAGCAAAAAATATCGCCTCCGTAATCTCTTTATTATTATTTTTTTCATTTTGTCTTCTCTTTAAAAATGTGAAATAAAATACTGTGAAGGGCGAATTGTTTATCTTAAAATATTTTATCGCTTATTCTCTTTTCCACCTCGGAGTTTTTATTTCAGCCTTTTCGTATTATTTCTCAAATGATAATCTGAATACTACTTTTTACGAGAGAAAATCGAGTGTGGTCCATCGAGCGGATGTTGCGCAACGGCGATATCACTTTTTCATCATTCACCCCGAATTTCTCCTATCTTTAACCCATTTCCCCAGCCGGTGCATTTTCTGAGCTCGATAAAATATGCCCTGCGTGGTAAATTTGTAGGACTGATAAAAGAACCAGGTCTATCTTTATAGTTGAATCTTTTGGTATCAATGGATTTGATCCTGAGTTAATATTAGTCTTATTGTTACAGGAAAACACAAGCTTATCCGCCAAATTCCCGCTTAAAACTGGTTATCGGAAGTGTTTATAATAAAATTAAAGCTAACATCGACCTTTGATTTTTTTCCCTTTTTCTTTTTCTTTTCTTCTTTTTTTTTAGTGAAAGTGATTTTCATTGCAAAATTGCGTAAAAAAGAGTTTCTGAAGTTTCTCAACTTTTGATCGAAAGTTTGTCGTTTGGTTTCTAAGATATTTTGTTTTTTCTTTTTCCAGTCTGTTTGCTGACTTAGCTGAGAGTTTAGCCGAGCTCTTGGTTCGGAGCAAGAGCATGTGAGACGAACCTGGTAAGTTCTTGTACTCGCTGAAATTTCATAGCGTGAACCTGAGATTTGTTTTCCCACATCAAGCGGCATCAAGTTCTGTTAGGAACCTGACGCCTGTCTTTTGTCAGAATCGAAACTTGGATGAAATTTTTACTCACATTATTTTACTCCAGGCGCAAGAGCGAGTACTGTATATCCATCCTGGTAATCCGAATGAAGGACTGTCTTCGAGTCACTTCACTTTTTAAGCGTATTTTGAAAGCGTGTCCTAAACTTTGCCTTACACGACGTGATCTGTGCTTAAATACAAGTTTACAAAATTTCAAACATGATAGGTTTTTCTTTTTTTTAATGATATTTTTCAAGAGCTTAAATTGTTTAATTTGCTTTAAAAATGTATTGTTTTCCAGCGCAAGTATGATTTTGAGTGAAAATTCCTTATTTTATTGATTTTTTTAAGTTTTATTGTGGGAATTTTTTTTAAGAATATTAAAAAAATATTTTTTTTTCGATTTATTTTTCCTCCTCTTGATAGAGAATACCGCTTTGCGAAATGAAAAATGTGTCGCTTTGGAGTTGTCACCAGTTGCGGGTCGTGAAAAGAATGTTGATCTTTCAGCCATGGCAGCAGACAGTGATGGAGAACTCGTTGAGACGGTGGTGACCTGCCAGGGGAATCTTCACGATCCGGAATTCCCTCACAGGTTTCAGAATATCCTCGATCGCCTGGAAAATCTGCTTTGCAAAAGTAAGCTAAAATAACAACCGTAAAATCTCTTTCATATTGGCCGAACAATTTCGGTGTAAGAGCAGCGTAATGAAAACAAGGCGCCTATGTATGAGCGAGTCCAATACAGGGCGCAATGAGAGTGATTGACGGGTGTTTGTTCGCAGCTGAAGAGTCGATCCGGGTGGACAAGGTGGAACCATGGAACTCGGTGCGTGTGACGTTCAGCATCCCCCGGGAGGCGGCGCAGCGGCTGCGGCAGCTGGCGCAGGCGGGCGACGAGGCGCTCACCCAGCTCGGCATCCTCTCGGTCCAGGTGGAAGGAGATCAGGTCAGTATTCACCTTATTTGCACGCCCATCCGCAAGGACACAGCTTTCTTGTAATGTCCAAGGTCCTCAATGGTCCTCTCGAAATTGTATTTGACCGACTGTGGCGTTTGCCTCCAGGTGATCTCTCTGACCATCGCAAGTCGTTTCGGCGGGGAGCCTCAGGAGATCGTGGTGCGACCTGGTGCGAGCGGCTCGGCCGATGGCGCCGGCGTGGCGGCTGGGGCGGCGGGCCCCTCCAGCGGCGCGGCGACGTCATCGTCGGCCTCCGGCCCGGCGTCGGCGTCCGGGGCGATCGCGGGGCCCTCGACCGGCCCCGCCGACCAGTTCCGGAGCCCCAACGTGGTGGCGCCCGTCGACGGCGACCCCATCCCGCCGTTCCCGCCCTCGACGCAGACTCTGGGGGCGCAGGCGGCCCTCTCTGGAAGCGCCTCCGGACAGGCAGCAGCGGGCACTGCTGGCGCTGTCACGGCCAACTCCAGGTATGAAAATAACAAGGCCAGCGTAACGGATGATATACCATTTCAAACAACCACCCCTGCAACGATTCCCTTTAGGGGATTATTTTTGTCAGTCATGTGCAGTCCAAAAGTAATATTTGTTTCGCGGCACTCATATTTTGTTGACATTCCATCGATTTTCGTGATGTGATGGCGTTTTTCTTGAGTAGATATGGCAGCGAGTCCCTTGTGTGTTTATCAGGTTGCCTTGCACTGTGCGAATGTAGTTTTGGTGTGAATTGCAGGTCGCCTGGCCACAACTACCACGGGCCTTTCCCCTTCGCAAGCATGACGCACGCCGCGCAAGCGATCCAAAGCAGAGAGGTGCAGCCGCCGCCGCCGTACCCGGGCGGGCAGCCGTACAAGCCGGGCGTGCAGCCGGCGACCAACCAAGCCATGAGTCCCCAAGCGACGGTCCCCTCCGCCTTCAAGCCGCCCGTCAACGCGGCGAACCAGCCCTTCAAGCCGCTGCAGAGCGGCTCCCCAGTCCCCCAGAATCGGCCCATGGCCGGCGTGTCCCCGACGCACCCCGCCAACGTGGCGCTATCGAGTCCGCTGCTGGTGAACCTCCTGCAGAACGACGGCAGCCCCACGAGCGCGCCCGCGGCCACCACCAAGATGCTGCCCCCCGGCGCGTCCATGGTGGACAAGGCGGCGCGGCAGCGAGCGCAGGGCAAGAAGGTCCCGGCGAGGAGAGCGGCGGCCGGCGGCGATGCAGCGCCAGAACTGAGCCGGTCGGCCCCCAACTCGCCGTCGCCGTCATCGGTCGTTGCCGGCAACGACGTCCTCACCAACCATATCCAACATCAGCCCTCCCCACCGGAATCTCCCCTGCAGAGGCAGAGGCTAGCCATGGACAGCCCCACGGGGATGGTGCAGAACAACGGTGCCATGACGGCGCAAGCGGCTGTGAACCACCACTTGGCCGCCCAGACGCTGAACCACGCGGTCGTGCAGCCGCAGCAACAGCAGCTGGTGCAGCAGCAACTGAGGCTTCAGCCGCAGCAGCAGGCGCAAGCTGCGCAGATGCCGAGCTTAGTTCCTACATCAGCCCCCATCGACACCTTTCGGCCGCAGAAGCAGGTGATGCACCCAGGCCTGGCCAACGCGACGCCGACGCCCCCTCTGCGGCACCCGCTCTCGGCGAGGTCGCCGTCGTCGCCCTCCCTGCCTCTCCACGGCGTGGCCGGCATGACGACGAGGTTCCCCGCGAGTCCCGCGGCGCCGGCTGGTGTCGGCGGGGCGGCCGGGGCCGCTGCCGCCACTGGTGTTCGCCCGAACGTCCCGCAGCAGCAGTCCCAGATCGGTGCTGCGATAGCGTATCCCCGAATGCCGCAGCCCCAGGCGCCGACGGCCCAACTCCAGCAGGCGCAGCTGCAGCAGCGCTTTCACGCGGCTCAGGCGCAGAGAGCTCTGCCCCAGCGGATGGGATCGCCACCGCAGACGGCTCCGGGTCAGCCGCTGGCGTCCGCGCAGCAGCAGCAGGCGCAGCAGCCCCAGGCGCCGCAGGCCCAACAGCTGCCGCAGCAGTCGCAGCAGGTCGCGCAGGCGCAAGCGCAGCCAGTGCCTCAGCAAGTGGCGCAGCAGCCGCCGCCCATGCGGCCTCAGTTTTCCAACTGCGCTGTCGCGGCCCCTACGTCCGTACCAAATCAGGATTTCCAGCAGCGCTTTCCTGGTGTAGATTCGCGGTTAAGTAATCCAGCCGCGCAGCAGGGAATGCAGGCAGTCAATACGATGGGGGTTCGACATCCGCTCGGCGTCGGCATGTCGGGGCCCTTGCGAGCAGCAGCGCCGGCCGGCTCAGGGCTCGGCCAGGCGGCCGCGCAGGCGGCAGCGCCGACGGGCGCAACGCCGACGACGACCCAGTGGCCCGCCATGTCCGCCAGCGCGACACCAAACGCCGGCATCAAGTCAAACGTAAATCCGGGCCAAACTGGCGCGAGTGGCCCAGCGGGTACGGCACCTCAAATGGGGACAAACACGTTCCCAGCTCAGGACGGCAATCGAGACGGCACCGGGAGTCGGGACTCGAGTCGGGTGGAAAGCAGCCCAGTGGCGCCATCGCCATCGGGCCAGGAGGACAAAGAAGCTAGTCAAAAGGGCGACGGAGAAGAGGCGGCGGCAGCCAAGCCGGCTTCGACCGAAGCGGCCCCGCCCGCACCTTCACCGGCCCCCTCACCGCCTCCTGCGCTCACCTCAACCGGAAAGCTGAGGCAGTTCCTCATCAACCCGCTGACAGGCATGTTAGAGCCCATGCCTAGCGAGTCCAGCTCCGACAGCGAGCCCGAGACGGGCGTGGATGCTCAAGACCTGGTGAACAAGGAGGACCCCTTCTTCAGTTTCCCGTCGCCACTCAACGATCGCTCCAACTCGGTGTACTCCGACGACGACGACGACGACGTGAGCTCGACCATCTCGAGGCGGGCAGACACCACCACCACCGACCAGTCGGATTCCGAGGCGACGGTGCGCTCGACGGCCAGCGAAGCGTCCACGGGCCGCCGAGCGCGCGTCAAGGCGTCCCGGGAGACGAACCGGAGCCCAGCGCCCGAGAAGATCAAGCTGCGACTCAAGCTGGAGAAGAGCGAGCCGGCGTACAAAGTGGTGACGGGGAGCGGCGGGGGCAGCGGGGCCGGAGGGAGCACGCCGCCCTGCACCCCGGGGAGCGGGGCCAGGATCTACAGCGGGCAGCCGGGATCGGCGCCGCCCGGACCACCCTTGAGCGGCATCACGGGAGAGGAGCTCAGGGTGCCGCCTCTGCACATCTCTCTGAGAGGTCGACCCGCGGTCGTAAGTTCGCGGAAAAAGTGGGCGTCGAAGGAGTTGGCGGTGGGCGCAGGCAACGTCGTGATGGGCATGCAGACGACGCTCCCCAACTCTGGCAGCAAACGTTCCGCGTCTTCTCTTTCTAATAAACTCAAGTGTTCGAGCAAAGTGGTTCGCGAGGGAAGTGGGGCGGCGTTAGGGGCCCTGGCGGACGGCCCGCATTCGGCCGATAGCGTTCTACGGCTCAAGAAACCGCACCTCGGCTCGACGCCCCCGGGGACGCCTCCGGGCGCCTCGGCGGGCGCGGGGGCGGCGACGGGCGCGGCGGCCGGCAGCGGCAGCCCGGGCGCGGCCAACGCGGCCGGCGAGTCCCGCCTGGCTGCGGCCGCGGCGACGCCGGGGGGCGCCTCGGGCGCCACGACGGGGGGCGCCGCGCCGCCGGCCCTGGCTGCCGACAAAGTGCGGACCAAAGTGAAGGTCGCCCGACATCGCGCCGACGAAGAAGGAGGGAGCGAGATGCTGGTGTCGAGCGGCGCGAGGCTCGAGCTGAGCTCGTCCATGGGTGCAAGTGGGGTGGGAGTGGGTGGGAACGGCGGCCTTGTCAAGACGTTCTCTGCGGAGACGGACAATAGCGCCTTGATGAGGCTACAGCCAAACCGTGCGCTGGCGGGAAACTTCCCCGCGGGGGCGCGTCCTCAGACCAAAAGCAAGAAGCGGGAGTCGAAGAAGAAGCTGTCACTGGGGCAGGATAGGCTGGAAAAGGGCGTCGCGGGCGGCGGCGGCGGCGCGGAGGACTCGGCCGGCAACGGCACCGGCTCCGCCGCCGACGGCGTGCACGCCGGGGCGACGCCCACCATCCCGGTGCGCTGGAAAGGCGACGAGCCTTCGGCGGACAGTCGAGCCGGCAAGAAGACGCCAGGGGCCATGTTTAACGCGAGTGCGGTGCGCAGGGCGAGTGAGAGGGAGAGAGAGGGGGATGCGGCCGCGAACCCCAGAACTTCTTTTCCCAGCGCGGCAACCACGCCCAACTCGTGTGCGGACAAAAGTGTGGTGTTAAATTGCAGTGAAATATGTGGTCCCAGCGGCGGACAAAGGACAACAGGGGGAGAGAATGGAATGCCCGGTGAGAGGACGGGACACGGGGGGGAGGAGAAGCGGAAGAAGGAAAGAGAGATTTCGGGAGGGGAGGAAAAGAGAAAGAGGCCGAGCGGCCCCGACGTCAACTTTACAGGTGAGCCCATTGTCGCACACACCATTGTGAGTTCCACGTAGCACGCGTGGTCCGTGTGCACGCCTCTGGCCTAGGCCCGAGCTTGAGCCGCCCGTCGGGCCGAGCTGCCCAACGGGCTGCGGGCTCGACACTGAGTCGCGCACACGTCCTCGCTCAGTGGAACTGAACTGCAGCGCCAGTGCAGTGGTTTGCCTAACATCTCCCCTTGCATGGCAGGGACACTCGCCTTCTGATACTCTCATGTGTCACATCTCCGAAGTTACACCAAATTCGGAAATGATGGGGCACCAAAGCCCTCGAATTCGCAGTCTAGGCTAAAGGATCTTACATACTGCGAGATTTCTTTCGCAGAAAGTTGAATTCTGATTCTAGTAACATCATCTAGAGACTTCGGGGGCCGCTTCATAGGCAGTCCGCGCGTTCTATATCGGTAAATAACCAGAATGCATTCCTGAATGTAATCCGCGTAGTTGAATGTGATTCGCGTCTTCCATTCATAACTGCTTTAAAGTCTTGAAATTATCTCGGAAATCCGTTTGACTTATGCGTCCTTCGTCGCCACGGTAACAACAGTTTTTTAGGATTCCTTAGCAGTCGTTTTATCCTCAACTTAGGGTCTCATTGGGTCCTTCAGCTAGATTACTTTGAGTAACATCAGAAAGGAACCTTTTTTAAAAAATATTATAATGTTTTAGCATGATTTGACCTGGTAATCAGGAGTAGGGCACGGGTTCGCGTAGAAGGGTAGCTACAGGCCCCTTTTTAATAACCCTAACTCGTGTTCTTTTAACTTTCCCCAGTGACAAATCACGTTTGAAGACTAATTTTTTTCTCGTTTGAATTTGATTCTAACAATCCATTTCAGTAACCTTTAATATGTTTTTGTAACTCTAGAGTTCAATTTCAGTATTGCTCCGGCACTGTTTTTTACGGATGTGTTTTACGTATGTTGATTTCCAACGGATTTAGCGTAGTCAGTTTTTCCGTATTCATTTTTTATTGTCTTTTACGGAGATTGATTTGTTGAGTCCTTTTACCTATTTTTTAAAAATTAATTTTTGATTTTATTTATTTTTATTATTATTTTTATGAAGTTTCCTGCTGTCATATGAAACAAATCCATTTTTTAGTGAATTGTTCAGAACCTTGACTGCACCCGATTGCCGCACATTGTTCAATATTGAATTCGATGTCCTATCATGATTTTTTTCCCTCAACTTTTGTAGTTAACTTTTATCTTAAAGATTTATTATTCATTCTAGTCATGATAATGAAATAAGTATGTTCCAATGGGAAACCACTGCACTGACACTGACTATTCAGCATGCATTTTGTGTTGCTAATGTTTTGCTTTTTATTAAAAGAGCAAACATTAAAGCATCACATCTATGCAAAGTTGATTCTGTTAACCTTAGCTATGGGTCTCTTGTTGGGTGATGATGGGTTACTTACGGGTTAGGCAAAGACAACATATGTGTACATATAAACAGAAAAGTTATGTTAAAGATCTATTAATCAAGTATTATTAGCACTCAAATGGTCTTGCTCTTGCTGTAAGCCTTAGACTAAGAGAGAATGCTGCCATCTGTAAATAATCTTCAAGTTAGCAGTCCATGCCAGTTGAAAAGGTATAAGCTCTCCAGTGATCAAACACTACCTCAAAGAAAAGATATCCATTTTTTTGTGTATGTGTACATAATTCATAAAAGAAAAACTATTTTGCCATAATTAACACCCTTACATCATTGTACAGCTTAAGTCCTGTTTAAAGTACCTGACAGTGATGCCTTGTAAATAATGTAAATTTAGTTCTGATTAACTCAGGATTTGAGAGAATTTTTTTGCTGTATTAGTTTGGTGTTTGAAAAACCTAAGCAATATTAAAAGCACATTCCAATCAAATTCACAATGAACCTCTCTTTGGGTTTAGAGTCAGTACCACCTTTGTCCCCAGTGTTGAAAAAAGTTAAGCATATTTTTGCCCTTGGTATCTTTTGTTAAGCAATCCTCCCCTGGAAAGGTTGATTTGTGTGAATGGGTGCGTGAGAGGGCAACTTGTGTATGTCTGTGGGGATATGCTTGTGTCTATGTGTTGGTGTTTGCTGAGGCGGGTCATTATGGTATGTGTTGTGTCAGCAGAGGCAGTGCATACATAACAAAACATATGCTTCTATTGTATGTAACCCACACCTAGTTGGGGAGCTTAAACTTCTGTCCTCCTTCCGCTAAGGATTACAACACCCAACTGAAGGATATGTGCAATTTGTGCTTCTGCATTTTTAAACTGGCTTTTGAAACCATTGTAACTTGCTTTGTTGCATATTTAAACCCATTTCCTTTCTTTGATGACATTATAGCTCTTTTACCCTTTTTAAATATTATTTTTAATTAACTTTCTAAATCATTGCTGTCATGTTTTATTCTAGAAATTTTTGGTTCTATTTTTTTATTTTATTTTTTTTATTCTGTGTTGTGGAAACAAATTAGCTATGTTCATCAACTTTGACCAGACCATCCTCTAGTCTTAGCTATTTCCACTTTTGCAGGATCCAGTATGGCTCCTTTGGCGAGCTACATTCCCAAAAGCTATTTTAGTATTTAAATTCAAAGTTAGAGAATGCGTGACATTCAACAAAGAAACCTTTGAAATGCTCTGTTTGAAGTTGATGAAATTTCCCTGGCACATTCAGGCTGTAATCAAATTTATCATGGGGAGGAGGGGAAAATAAAAAGCTGTTAAACATTTCTGGCAGTGACAAAACTGTTCTTGTCTGTCGTCTTGACTTAAAATTTTTGCCTTGACTTCTCTAGACTTGCTGTCTTAGGTTGGCTTATGTACGCATTGACCCTTCCCATGTTTCTCACCACTGTCTGTTGCTTTCAACTCTCTTGTGGGGGCACGTATGTTTTCAGAATCAAAAGCCAACAGAAGAGTAAGTTCAATCCAGTTTTGTTGGTTAAATAAACAGTGACTTCCCAGTGAAGGTAAATTTACGTTATTGGAGGTTGTCGTCCAACTTTCTTGAGACGCACCTTTTTCCCTGATTGTGCCAAGCAATTGTTGTGACGTACCTTTGTGATGTAACATGAAATGTCTATTGTACTGGACTGACTCCTGCAAAGCAAAGCACTGCACCCGGCACGAGGGCTGGCACGAGGGCTAGGCGCTGGGACACCACGGTCTGATTGTCATTTGTTACCTAGTTGTTTAGGCACTGTTACCAAGCTTGTTGCCTTTTTTATTTTAAAATATCACATTTGAAAATAAAAGCTGAAAAGTATAAACCAAGGTGTAATTGCTTATTCATTGACCTTTGTACGGTGCCATGGAAGTGGTGCCAAAATCTCACACCCACAGTTTGTTTCCCCAATGTAATTGATCAATTTTGGGACCATGAAAACTTCTGTCTTGAGCACAGTAATTGACAAAGACAATGAATACAGCAAGAGTAAAATAAAGAAGGCATTGATTGACTTAACAAGGAACTTGCTAATGATTGGTTTGTAGAAAATATCATCTGCCTCATCCCAGCTGGCATCTCTAGATAATTTCGTATTGCCTCTTACTGAGAATTGATTTTGTCTCATGTTTTCCTCAAAGCTAAATGATTTTATGTAGCACATTGGCAACAGACCTGAAACCAGCAAAAAGTCACTCTCTGTGTAGTCTTAACCTCTGTACTGTATGTTAAATTATTTTTTGTAGCTAATGTATGTTCATTTCATATTCTGTAAGTGAACCTTTAAAACAAGTCTTGCATTTAATGGGTGTACAGTTTTGCAGGAGTGACCATGTACTCTATGTCATTGGCTTTCTAACCTAAACAATTCGCAATGCTCAAGCACAACTCAAATTTGAGCAAAGTCTTGAGCGTGGTGTTTGGAAGCTTGGAATATACTTATGTCTGCTTGTCACCTGTGCTATGCTATTAATCTGCTTGCTGTGGAAGTATGCCTTTGCTTCATAACTGACTATTTGTGTCGTCCCTGTCATTTACTGTCTGCTTGAACAAGTGTAGATACGGGAGAATGATAACCTGCTTGACCCCACCCCACCCTTAGGGCACGCTTGTCCTCCCAATTTTCCATTCTGAAAGTTTCACCAAACAAAGCAAGTTCTTCTTGTAAACTGAACAACACACAGTCAAATGGAAGTACCTGTCAAGAAAGCACTCAGCACAGTCATCACTGGGGCAGTAATATGGTGTTTGGTTCCTTGGATAACTGATCTACATAAAAATTGATTCAATTTCATGGTTGCACACCTAGAACTCACTAATTCCCTGTGGATGGTGCATGTAGTTACTAACATAGCTTCAGTGTGGTGATGGTATTGTCTTCTGATCAAGGTAAGCATCCTTCAAAACGCTTTAACCTTTCTCATTCGTGCCCAATCTGCCTTTACTGCTCCAGAAGGGAAATTAGACAGTCTCCGGCAGGGTGTCTAGCAACCGAGAAATTACCGGAAATAAATTGTGTTCCGGGAAAACAGTACAACGACCCGATATGCTTCAATATCCAGGGAATCCTTTACGAAAATTTTTCCTGAATTATTTGAATTTTGAAAGTTACCAGGACTTTACTCAAAACTAAAATTATCCGCTCGCGATTTTTTATCTCTTATTTAGATGCGTACAAAGCTTAAAAAGAAGAAGCCCTTTTTTTCCCTCCAAAGCGTTTTTTCATCTCGAAATGTCTTTTTTTTTTAAAGTTTTTAGTCCGCGTATCTCACCACTTTCCGTCATCTTAACCATGAGAGAGAAATAAATGTAGGAGACTTTTGTTTAAAGTCAATTTATTTACGAATGCTACCAGTCGCCGGAGTCTTTGTTAACTTTGGTTCTGTTATTTCTACGTTACGATTAATTCAGCATCCCAGCAATCTTAGATGGGTCAATATGTGGTCTATTTTCGAACATTGTAGTGATTATGTGGTCATTATTTCTGGTAATATTTTTTTCAAAATCTGCTCACTCTAAAAGTTTAATTGATACCCTAATATTTTTATCAAAATCTGCTCACTCCCAAAAGTTTCTGTATATGGACACCCTATAAATCGGGGAAAATAGAAAACAAAACGATTCAAAGAACAAGGAATCATACGAAAGTCGTTCAGTAAAGCAGCAAAATTAACCAATAAGTCTTTTAAGTTGCGGAGGATAACCGGGATTTTTATTTATGTATTTATTTGTATTACTTTTTTACTTATTTATTGTTTGAAATTGCTAGACACCCTGGCCTAGGCTACAAGAAAAAAGTCAACAGAGGCCGGGTTTATTCCGTGAGTTTTCCTGAAAAGAATATTGGCACGCGACCATTTACGTTGGCTGATCAAATTGGAATGAAACCTTACAAATTTCCTATTTTAAAAATATACATTATATATACTGACGTTGCATTTTTACGAATTGACAGCTAGTATGTCTACTTCACGTAGTTTCTCCGTCTTACAGTAGATTGCATTTTAAGAAAAGTTACCATTAGAAGGCAGGTATATGTTCATATCTACCGCCGATTCTACCAAAGAATAAGCTCATGTATCTCACCTGGTTCAGTTGATTCCAATGAATCCATACTTTTAACTGGAGAATCAGAAAGTAAATCATTAAGATTCACTCAGCGGTGGTTTCGGCTGTAATGATTTCATATCAGCCACACTCTAAGATCAAGTGGACTAACGCTATATATCTGAATTGAATCGACCTCAAATGGCCCTGCTAGCCGTAGTTCTACAAAACGTACTGTTTTAAGTTGATTCTTGCCTTTTTGGGCTTTATTCTCACAAGGCATTGGGTATAAATGAGCGAAGTATCGCCTCAAAACATTGGGCGCGGTGCATGGGGTTTACCAAGGGCGAAAAAAGGACCCCAGTTTTCATCTGTGGTGTTAGGTAACTAAAAAAAATGGATCTTTTTCTTTGAGAGGGAAAAGAGAGCACATGGACAGCTGCTATACTTAGGATTAAGTAAAATTACCTCGTATGTGGAAGTGTCTCAGCGCCGGATAATATCTTTTAGCTATTCCAAATAAGGCAGAGGATGGATTTAAAGGTTTGGTGATAAAAGGACGGTCAAGATATTAAAACCATCATCGATACGGTGAAAGAAAAGTGCTATAGTTGAGACAAATCTTATGAAGGTTTCACTTCTTTTTCGAATATGATACATACAGGTATGATTTGTGTATGTTGATTACGTGGCTCTTTCAAAAGCGCAATAGTCGTAAATTTCTTCGCTTTAACGTTTTATTAAGAACCGAGTATAATTTGGATAAATTTCAAATGTAGGAACTTGACTAAGCTTGCTTAAAATATTGGCTCAGAGCCCTTTGTTCTGTACGTAGTTTTCCGTTTTCAGAGCGGGGAAAAGGGGTTATGGTTTTGTTAATCCTTTCAGAAACGACCGATGAGCCCTATTCTAAGATAAACCAAGTTTTTGGAGCTTGATTGTTGAGTTGTTGGACAGTTGCTGACGAGCAGGGGTACGTCTGTTGCAGATTCTCAGGGTGTTGTTTCAAGTGTGAAGATAAAATCTCTAGTAGCAGGGTCTACTGACCAAATCCCAAACAACATTGTGACATCCAAGAGTTCAAATGATGAGGCATCGCCCGCTAAACCTGTGATAAACCCCGCCAAAGTGCGGAAAGGCGAGCACAACCGCCTTGCAAGGAAAGTGCCCGCTTCCCTCAACAAGGCGCTGGCCAAACGCAGCGCCTTGGACGAGAAAATCCTCCTCAACGAGAGCGGGACCCACGAGAAGAGTCTTCTCGAAGAGTGGACCAAGCAGAGTCAACAGCAGCGCGACTTCCCCGGAATCGAGGGCAAGAGGTTCCTCAAGAAGCTGAGCAACGCCGTCGAGGTGGCGTCCAGCTCGGTCCCGCTTCTCGACCCCAAAATGGCCATCTCGGATCTGAAAGCCTCCTTCGGGACGAAGCTGCTCGAGGGAGAGTCGCAGAAGAGCTACGAGAAGCTGGAAGACGCCGCGCCGCCGTCCGTCGAGAAGGAGGCCCAGCCCGAGAAGAAGGGAGAGCAGGAGGAGCAGAGGCCCCCTCCGCCGCCTCCGCCCAAGCAGGAGGCCGCGAGGATCGAGGAGGAGAACGGCACGGCCAACAGCGGGGAGCAGGGCAACACCCAGGGGGAGGACTCGGGCATCGAGTCGATGGACGCGCTGTCGGAGAAGTCGCCCAACCAGGGCGAGTCGCCGTGCCGGAAGGAGGAGAAGGAAGAGCCGACGATCTGCGAGAAGAAGGAGCCGAAAGAGGAGAAAGCGGACGACGCGAAGGAGCAGGACAAGGTGAAGAGCGAACCGAAGGAAGAGTCGCGTGCTACAGTATTATCGAGTCGGACGGGGATTCCCCCGCTGAAGCAGGAGGCGTCCCTCGTGAGCGTGCTGGCGGCCAAAGTCAAGTCGGTGATGAACGCGAGCCCCACCAAGAGCGTGCTGGTGGCCAAGTCGGTGTCGCCCAAGAGCAACCAGCTGAAGGCGGCGGCGGAGGAGGCCGCGCCGGCGGACGTCGCCGTCAAGAAGGCGAACACGCCCGTGCCCGTCGCCTCTCCCACCCTGGAGGACCCCCAGCCCATACGCACCACGCCGCCGCTTTACACCTATTCCAATCCGGAGAAGCATCGCGAAGACACCCCGTCGCCGACGGTCTTGGAGGACGACGCTGCCGATGAGGTAAGAGTCCCTCTGTGTCAAGAGATGCGGCAAGGTTCCGCAATCTAACAAACCCTATTGTGTGCCGTACTTAATCTTCCGTACTCTAAGATATGCCGTGTCGGACTTTTAAGTCGGACGGTTCGAGTCTGAGAAGATCTTTTTACCTAGAGCCTTGTAAAGCAGAGAGGTGCAAATCAACATGGCCGCCACTTTGAGCTCCACTTTCTCGCAAAGAATACATGGGGCCTCTTATGGCGCCCCGAATGGCGGCCCGCATTGCGCCTCTCCACCTTTAAGGGCTCTACTTTTACCCAACGTGAAGAGTTTTGGCGGGAAAGTGAATTGATTGTTCTTTCGTTAGGCGGCAGAGGAGAGGGCGACCGGAAGGACTTCGCCTTCAACCGGAACCGGACTAGTACTACGGCAGAGCCGGCGAGAGCGGAAGCGGAAAAGGGAAGCGGACGATGATTCAGTGGAAGGCGGTAAGTTTGAATCTTGTCTGACGAGTAACGTTGCTGTAGTATGGGTGAACTGATGTGGTTTTGTGTTTGCAGGTGAGCGACCGTTTTTGGACGGGCTGCCCGAGGGCGGCGAGGAGATAGGCAACGGAACGGCGAATGCAGCGGACGACGTGGTGGCGCCTTTGATACCCGGCGGAAAATCTTCTGCTCTGACCAAAACTCTTCTCGAACAGCTCTTAATAGAAATTCCTCAAGAAGGAGCCTTAGATACACGAAGAAGCACTCGCTCACAAAACAGGTAAAACAGGCTCATCCGCTTCTTCCATGTAAATTCTGGTCCCCCGAAGTCCTTGACCTCAATCGAGGACTCAGCACTTTGCTTTTTTTCTCGTCGATGAAAACGCGTTCATTTCAGTTATTAAGTTCAGTACAAACCATCTCCCTGCAAATGACGTTTTGCAGAGCGTTGGTTTCGCATGTTCCTTATTTGTAATTTTCAGACGTCGTTTTCTCCCCTTTTCTCAGCGAAGTTAATCGCTCGCGTTCGTTGTTTGTTTAACCGCTCGTGTTTGTGTGCAGGGTCCAGGGTCATCCTAGCCCGGACGTCGGCGTGGGTCTGAAGACGCCCAAGTCGAGTCCCGGCGGCGGCGGGCCGGCCCTTCGCAGCGTTGACGAGCGCTCGTCGTCGCCCGTCACCTCGGCCAGGAGCAAACTCAGCCCCACGCCCATCGCCCGCGCCAAGAGGAAACGCCAGAACTCCGACTCTAGCGCCGCGTCGAACGCGACCGATGATCTCAACTTCCCGGCGGGCGCGACGATCGCGGCGGCGGCGGCGCCAGGCGGGGGCTCGGCGCCGCCCAGGCCGGGCAAGAGAAAATGCTCCGAGAATGCGGCCGAACTGATCAAAGCCTGCATGGGGCTGGAGGAGGGCAAGAAGGCCGCGGCCAATGCTGCCAATGCTCAGCCCGAAGGCCTGCGCAGGTCAAGAAGAGGTACGTGTACTCGCCCATAGCCCTCCTGTTTTCCTGAGACTTTCTTTCTCTGCCCAGGAAATGCTTAACTAGTTTCTAGTTATGCCCAGGAAATGCTTAGAAAATTTCGTTTTGTACGAGGGAGTGCGTAGGAAGTTTGCATTTGTGCCCAGGAATGGTTTTAAAAGTTTCGATTTCAATTGCCTAGTGCCATAGATTTCTGTGCCTAGGGAATGCTCCTCAAATTCTTAGTTTAGAAAAATTCAATTCATTCTGGCTTGATTAGTGTTCGAATTTTTCCGGAAAAATAAAACGCGTGGAAAAATTTCCGAAATTTTCGGAAAAATTTCCGAAATTTTCGGAAAAATTTCCGAAAAATTGGAAAAATTTGGAAAAATTGAATTTGAGAAACCCTAGAGCGAATGCAGCGAGTTTAAAAACA
>Ga0058701_10000639_pt1 | contig 23536 bp, 10 predicted proteins | sample AgamicOrMae_FD_97039 | JGI IMG/M metagenome (GOLD analysis project Ga0058701, IMG submission 97039) | Agave microbial communities from Guanajuato, Mexico - Or.Ma.e | ecosystem: Host-associated > Plants > Phyllosphere > Phylloplane/Leaf | place: Guanajuato, Mexico | collected 2012-06-04 | reverse complement strand
CTTAATAATTAGTATAAAAATTAAATTAAAAAAAACAACAAAAAAAACAAAAAAAACACTGTCGTTGGAAAGTTTAGTTCAGTTGGGAACTAGGCACTAAGAAATAAGATTCCGATTCTCATCTTAGTACTTAATTCAATTGATGCTGCAACCTTCAAGTTGAACTTGCACCTGAGACGCTTATATAAGGACGTTCTTCGGCTAGTGGATGAGTTCGCAATGTAGCTCAATTATTACCTTAAATTTGTGAATGATCCCATATCGGTTGAAGAGATCGTAGCCCAGGTATTTGATTGGTTGCCCAGCGGCCGCTTCGCTCAACCCAAACACGTCGAAAGACCAATCATCCAATTTCTGAAACAAAGGTTCACAACACGTATTTTAGAAAATATGTCACATCGCAATGTACCGTATGTGCTGTAAGTATATCAGTCCAAAGGTGGAATGTTTTTCCAAGTATTGTGTTTCATCCTGGTTTAATCTTTCATTTTGTTATGATGATGAACGAAATATCTACTTAAATCAAAGCAGTTCAAAAAGACATTCAAAGTTTTGAACATCGCATGAGAATCTTGCTCCTTATATGTGATTTTAAATAAATTCCACTGACGCTCGCGAGCCTGACAGCAATATTGTATAAAAGTTAACCAGTTAATACCTCTCCTTTTTTATGAAGTGGCATCTATAGAATTTGTCAAGATGGTCAGTAAATCTGCCTACTTCAGGATTTGAAGTTTTAAACGAATATTCAAACAATTCCTAAGACTACACAATTTCAATGAAATACTACGTACTGGTACAATGCTGTGCTATTTATTCTTTACAGCTCTAAGTATTTGGAGTGAGAAGCTTAAGAGATATTGAAAAGATTTTTCCCATTGAAATACGCAATTTTAAGCTTTGAAAAATATCTAAACGAGTAAATTTCAGGTTTCCAGGTGGAGGGAGGGTGGTGATATTTTTGTATTGTAACAATACTGAACTGAAAAAATCCTCTATTTTTTTCGGTTTTCGAACGGCATCGCTGGGCGGTAGTGGGTAAGCATAACTGCTGAGTTGCAAATCGCTGTCTAACGACTGCGGCGGCGTTACACGTTCCTGTGCACTTAAGATGTGTACTCTACTTTTTTTCGGCCCCATGACACTGTATGAAAACTAGTTCGTTTCATACTCCGTGCTCTAACCATCAAGATTCAGAAAAATGGGGTGCCATTTTTCAACGGTAAGTTCCATTAATGGAACTTTTTTAACCCCCTTTCTCGCCTAGTCACAGCTCTTTCAAATTCAACGCACGACATTGACTGCTGCCATGACTTCATACATCTGGAGGTAATACTTTAACCCATTCAGTACTTAATGCTAAGTTGCGCCGGCACTTGATTTTGATTCCGACTAGAGAGGTCTTCAATCGTGAGTTTTCATTCAAAAATATCGTCATCTATGAGAACCGCGACCACAACCAGGACACTTGAAAAATAGTTTCGTTTGGGCCGATTTTCGATATTGTCCTGCTAAAATAATGTGTGCAAAATAACCTCACTTCACCAGCGCTGACCACACTAGCCTTCTTAGAGATCCCCTTCGATCCCATTTATCAACATAAAGCTAGTTCCCAAGTAACAAATGATGTATTTCAGGTACATGAATGGCGCATATTATAACATTTAAAATAAATGAAGTATTCAAAATATATTGATTGCATTGTTATCATGATGAAATTTTTTAGATCCGCCAATTTATACATGAAGGTTAATAGAAGAGTGACAATGCAGTAGGACGTATCGGAAACTCATAACATTGGAAGGAAATAAGTTATTTACAGTTCAAAGTGGTCGGGAAGAAAGTTTTTCGAAAATTCTTATTTTTCAACAAACTTGAATGAAATAGCGTAAAATGGAAAGACTAAAGTTAATAGTCCAAAGCCATGCCTAGTGAAAAAATGTTGAAGAATGAAAAATTTCGACAAAGAATCTCCTGAGGCTCAATATAAAACGATTCATAGCTGGGGATAGCATAGTATTTCATAATGTTATTGCAAGTGCGGGTGCGGATTCCAAACTTTCAAAGGTAACGTAGGAGTTTTCAGAAAACTTTCAACAAAAATGTTCTTTAATAGTCTTTTTCTAGCTTTTCAAAATACTTCTTATATAAGAAAAAAAGAGATTTTACGTGTATATTTTGGAATTTAAGGTTCAATCCCTCCAATGAAAACCGATCAAGTGAAAGGACGCGTCTCAAAAATCAATCAAGTGAAAGAGTACGTTACAAAAAACGATCAACTGCGATTCTTGCACATTGCAGTTGATCGTTTATGTTCATTTGATCGATTTTTGAAACACGCATTTAATCCTGATCGACTTTTCATTGGAGGAATCGATGCTAATAGATCTTAACACCAATAAGCAATTAAATAGTCGAATGTTTCGAAAAGAGCTGTTTAAGAGCAAGTACGTCCCTTAGTTTAAACCATAACAGCGCAAAGTATTTGGCTTAAGAGAAATTGAAAGGATTTTTTTCCATTGAAATATGCAATTTTCAGCTTTGACAAATGCCTAAATAATTAAATTTCAGGTTTTCAGGGGAGTGATATTTTTTGAATTGTGACAATACTGAACTGAAAAGATCGTCTAAGGTACTGTATTTTTTTCTGTTTCCGAACGGCATCGCTGGGCGGTAATGGGTTAATATGCAGAATAGGGAAGTTGTATGTACCTTGAGTACAGCAACGACTTCCGGTGGAAACTGCATGAGCGTCGCCGAAGACACCCTCCGGTAGATCCGGTCGACGAAGATGCCCGCCCGGATGGCGTGCGCCACGGAGCGGAACTTGGGCTTCTCGTCGGGGCGGCGGCGCTGCGTCGCCAGCTGGCGGGTGAACGTGGACGCCAGCCAGTCCCGCACCTCCGGGGGCACCGCGTCCGGCTGCACCTCCGACAGCTCATCGTCGTCGTCCGCGAGCCGTCTACGCGGGGGCGACACGCACGGCGACAGAGCCACACAAAGATCGCAATCAGTAGCCGCCACGGATTACCCGTTGCATTCAGTGAGAAAGACCCGTTCCTGCCACAATAGCCCCTAGGCTTAAACCTAATACTCTCGTAACTCAGGTGGGGATATTGTTTTAATACTGTGGACAACGCGCTTGTCCCGCCTTTCCAAGGGACGCATATTTCTAAATAAAGCATACAGTTAAGCATACCTTTTTATAAAAGGTGGGCTGCATGAAAAGTACCCAGCAGGTAACTTTGGTTTGCAATCTGTAAAGCTTCAAGTACACGCTAAAAAATTTAGCAGTGAAAATTGCTTAAGTAGTGAACATTTACTCATAAGTAGTGAAAAGAGAACCACTTATTTGCTGATAGTGGATCACTTTTCACTATTTAGGAGTGTATTTTCACTCCTAAAGCACTTTTCACTGCTAAATGAGGTATTTCAGTGGAAGTCTGGACCATAACAAACCACCGCCATCTTTGATTTTTATAATTAAATTATTTGTTTTTCTTGCAATTTTTGCTTGTTATATACTCGTTAAATCTATACTCTTAGAAATTTTACGATTTCCGTATCACATAAAATGTTTTAAACGTCACAAACCTCCAGATAATCGCGTTCCTCAAAATACATGTCAGACTCACCTGCCGACTAGGGTGGTTTGCTGGACACAAATTTTGAAGAAATGCAATTTCCGGGAAGTTTAAGACGATTAACACTTCGTTATATGAAACCAAAAACGTGAACAACTTCTTAAATTAGAAAAAGATTCAACAACGGGGGTTCGATTTGCAAGTAAGTCAAATAACTTACATTTTCAAAATCAAAGATGGCGAGGGTTTGTTATGGTCCAGACTTTCTGCTGAAATACCTCATTTTTAGCGTGTAACCATAGTTTGCCATAAACGTAGTTTAAATCAACCTATGGATAGGGTACATATGTTATAAGTCTAGCTTGGTTTATCATGATTTGCAGTAAGGGTCCGTCAAAAAAAAAACAGAGCGCGTCCTAGAAAAGGGTGTGAACAAAGAGCTGACGTGGTGGAACTTGGAGGAGATGAGTGAGGTGCACAGGGCAAGTGGAAGAGATAGGGTTTGCTTTACTAGGACGTCAATTTTTTACCTGGGGTTGAGATCAATATACCCCTGACACAACGTGACGTCATTTACGGACAGCCCCCAAAACCTGGCTGGAGTTTACCTCGTCATTATCTACCTCAAAGAGTAAGCTACAAGAATAATTTACTCCTCGGGTGATAATTGTATTCGATCCACAGTCAATATGCGACATTATTTGCGTTGGATTCTTCTAAACCGAGCTTGGTTTTGCGGGTCGAAAGCCAATCTTTTTCGGTATGGGTGATTTTTTTGGACAAATATAGTAGGAGAGGCATATGACGTAACGCATACTGAAGTAATGCGGTGTATTAATGCGCGCACGCCCATGGAGGATATTAGCATTGCATGCCCGTGCTATGCATCATTTAAGCTAATGACCCCATACAGTATATTTAATCAACGGGACCATCACAACTACGAGTAATGACCGCCCAACTGACTTTTATGAGTCATACCTTTTGGCACAATTTGGTAAAACTGGATATTCTCCAATTTTTGTTATGGCAGAAACATACGCTTATTTTCGCCTTAAAAGTAGTTCACAAACTGTAAACTTGAGTTCAAAGAAAGTTTGCCTGAGCTTAATTCCGTATTTATTCATATTCAATAATAATCCTGGTAGTCCTGCGTTGAAAAGGCACTGACAAATACATTTCTCGTAAAGGAAAGTACAAATATTTTGATAACACATATTTCAAACATGATTAAAAGAGCTAGTTATCTACCGTAATTGATGTAATAGCATGTGCTTGCGACGCTGGAAATAAATTAGGAAAGGTTTGAAACTAAATAAATGTTTCTAGCTCACAGTCAGAGCTGAATATTTTGTAAGTGCTTCTTAGATTACCCGAATTAAATGTTTATTCAGAAAACACAATCAGTGACGCCTCTGTCTCTTCATTAAAGAGAAAGAAAAAAGAATTGAATAATTTTAAAAGACTTCCTATTGCGACTTTCAATGCGAAGGTTTCTTTTGTTTTAAAACGGATTCTCGGGGAAAAATATCTTAAAATATAGATAAAATATACATAACTTAAAATAGTGTAAATGACAAAAGTACATCGGTGGCTTATTTGATTTCAGGCATCGATACAGATATTAATATCTTGCAGAAATTCTTACCAGAGACTTTGTAGTTGTGCACTTGTGGAATTAGTTGCTAATTAACACTGAATCCAAAACAGGAATAAAAAGAAAGGAAAAAGAGAAAACAGCTATCCAATTAATTCATTTGGCGGGAATGCACTTGAGGCTATTTTTTTCCTTGCATTGTTTTCAACTTGGAACTTTGTTTATAAGATGAGACAGGATGTTCGAAAGACTTAAAACATCCGAAAGATTACTTATTTCCTTAATTTAATTGTACATTGTGACATATTTCAGAATGGAATATAAAAACGGGTCTTTCTCACTCACACAGCAAAAACGGGATACGAAATTTTCAAAACACAGCCCACTATGGGCGAGGGTGTTTGGGGTGCTTAAGGGTGTTCGATCGCTTCAGAATAGTCACGTTCAGTTATAATTTTAAAACGAATGTAAAGTTTTTCGGAAAGCAATCAAAGCCATTTGCGTAAATAAATCGTCTCAATTTAAGTCCGAACTTAAATCAAGATTCTTTCAATTTTGTAGAGACATGAAGAGTTGCTGACTTGACTCGTCTTTGCGCCAAAATGCGCTGTTTCTAGTTTTTGTACATTCTGCTCATTGATCGCTGCGGAATAGATTTTTTTCGGCTTCAGGTGTTAATTTTAACTTATTCAACAATAGAAAAAGTTATTTTTACAGCAACTTCTAGGCTCCTTTTTCCGCAAAACGCTGGAAACTGGCATTTTTTTTTGGTAGTGTTCATATGACACTGTGTGAAATTCGCAAACTTGAGCTCCTCGAAATTGCCCAGTTTCAAATGTAATCGAGTCCCAAATTTTACCGAACCATGCAGGATCATGTCAACTGTAAGGTTTGAGAAATTTAATTACTGATAGTGAGACCGGTGATGGTCAAAGCGATCAATCATCCTTAAGTGGGATAAAACATGTTAGTATTTACAATAATATTGAATGATTAAATAAAAATAAAACGAAACAAAACATGTTAGCAATCAAAATCAGGCCATTTGGTGTGAATGTTGTGAAGAATTCTTCTTACCAACGCGACTAACGATTTCATGTGATTATGGATACCTATGCTTAATAATTGTCATGTATCATAAATTAAAGAAAAAAAGAAGAAAAAAACGAAGGAAGACCTTATGTGTATACTGCAAAGGAGTGGAATACTGTTTCAGCTACGGAGGCACGTAATTTCATTGTGGTAAATTATGGTTACTGGGTATTTGCTTGAAATATTCACCGCGATAAAAATAGAGTTATTGTGTTTTACTGAGTTGATTGTAAGTGTAGGTGCGGTGCTATCCTTAGTGTAACTCGTTTGTGTTCAGCTCCTCACCTAATTCCTTTATCACGTGACATATTACCTTGGCTTGACTTGTAAGATTCTCATAGCTCCCTTCAATCGTGTCATTTTCATACCAAATAGTGCTCAGTAATACACGATATAGGGCGCGAACGATTCATTAAGCTACCTGAAAGGGGCTAGGGCTAGAGATTTGTGATGTGGCGGGAAGTTCGTGGGGGGATCGTTAGGTTTGTATACTTTTTTAGGGCTATTTACTTTATTGATTGCTAAAAGACGGTTGAGAAAGCAATATTTATGGTAGAGTTGATATGGAAATATCGCTGGAAATAGCGGAGTACATACGAAGAATATTGTTTACAAACACTGCGCGACTCTGGGGCATCGGTGCAAGAGAGACACAGGATAAGCCGCTTCGGTGAAGAGGAAAGCTATCGAGAGGGCAGAGCACTCCGCTGCAATTGATGGATGATATGGCAAATGAATACGTCGGAATCGCAAATAGGCCTACACGCTACATTTCTCATAACGAGCATGATAACGTGAATCTGGCAAATTTTATTGCATGATGACGTTAGGATCAACCAGGAAGATGAGAATGTATAAGTAGTATTCGTATATAACTAAAAAAAAAGAAAAACGAGTGAGAAAAAGTTTTTTTTTCTCTCTAAAACACGCGATTTTTGCCGTAGTCCAATAAAAACTTATAAAAGGTACTTTTTTAAGCGTAGTTTTATGTGTATTTGAGGAAATGACAAAGACGTTCGAACATGAACATAATTGTTCATTTTGTAAGAGTGATTGACTATTGTTGTAGTTGAACTGTTGCACAGAAAACAGCCTAATATCAAAACATATTATTTTGTCGTTGAAGATGTGTCCCTGCAATAACTCATTTACTTTGATACGGAAACGTCTCTATCCACACGACTCGACACAAGGTAAGGGGACCCTCTAACAAGCGATCTCTCTAATTGAGGTTATCGGTTTTATAATATTTTAATGGACCTTAGTTTTCGTCCGTTTTTATGATTTTTTAAATTAGCGGTCTTATTCTTTAATGCAAATGAATCTTATAACAAAACATTCTTTAATTAACTCAACGAAATAAACTTCCGATAGCCAAAGACGCCTATATAACTAAAGTGGAAACTCGAAAATAAACCGCCAGATAGAAACGAACCCTAAAAATTTAAGAGAAGAAAATGTCGTCTGTGTTAATTAGCCTAAGTTTGAACGCTGACTTCAGGTTTTAGACAAACTTCACCCTGCACCCAATTTATCAGTCGATGAAAATGTTTGACCAGTAGAGAAAACTCGAGAATCTGAACAAAAAGTCAGTTTCTGCGCGCTCAAAACTTTTCAATTAAACCTCTCATTATGTATTTTTATAGTCAGCTTCCTTTTTTTGTAGCAGAGAGGACTGCCGTGCTTCAGTTTGAAACGAATACTATCTAGGATTAAAAAAAACTAATGAGGTAAAAAAAAACAACTAACTAGATCCATGAGTTACATGGGACACTTTCTTATGCTTGGACTGAATATTTCCATTGGGAATAATGCATTCCCTATGAGTTCGATATTTGTCATTGAGAGTGGTTGATATTTAATGGGTACTTAACAACTTACAATGGGAAGTCAATCATAACCCATGAGTCACGGTTGCCCATAGGGGATGGGAACGACGATAATAACCTATTAGTACCTATGATGAATCTCTTCAACAGCATTCGAAGAGTGAATCAAAATTGAATGTTTCGTCTTTCAATCTTGCAAAAAATATTTCTATTTTTTTAGTTAGAATTCAATGACCAAACACTTGTTTTCAAGGATGCTTAAAAGAAAACAGGTGTAATAATGTATAAAGCACGCTGCGGGATGATCTCGTGTCTCTCACCAGCCTCAAGTGCGGGGACTTTCAAAGTCTTTGACCTCACTTTTAGCCGGTGGCCTAAAAAGTCACACCTATTTTTTTCATTTTTTTCTTTTCCTTTTCTTTAACTTTTTCGGTTATAATTTTACAACGACTCAACACATATCCCTCAGGTACATCTCTGTAGAATTGCAACGGTAAACAACAACAATTGAAGTTTAGTACGCGGGAGCTTTGAAAATTCTCGATTCAGAAACCGGCGTTATTTTTCAATGATTTCTACCCCTTCCACCATTTCCTGATGTGGTGAGGCGCAACTTTTCGGTCCTTCCTGCGGGACAAACAGAAATCCCTAAGTACTACAGGCAGCATGCCTTTTGCGCCCCTGGCTACCTGCTATAATCCCTAATCCAAAGGTCGGATTTGCGTTTCCGCCAAGTGAGCTACCTGCTCAAAATTGGTTTTGCGTTTGCGCCCAGCGGTGCTGGGACCATTCGTAAGCCCCGAAAACTCGATATCCCCAGAAAAGGCAAATAGTAGTTTGCGTAAAGTATGGCTATAAAACAAGCGTGAAAAAACAGACGCGATGTTGGAGCGATCGAACCACAGGCTACTGCGGGGGTAGCTCAGAGTTGCCGAGTTAGAGGGTTGCGAGTTCGAGTCCCGACGGTGGTCATCTTTTGATCAAAACAGTCAGAGAAGTCTAAGAGACTCTCGATAGCCATCTTCCTTGTTTCCGCTTCTAGAATGGTTTGTTGATCTTCGTGTTCCCGCTTCGGGAAAAAAAGCAGTTGGCTGCTAGTGCTGCAGGGAACAGGACCGCAAGAGAAGTGTGACGTTTCTGTTTTGTGCTCTTCCTAAAATATTTTATGTCCTTAAAATGTCGATGGATAGTGACTGTACTTTAACAGAAACTACTAGAGAACATCTGAATATTATCTATCAGGGATATAAATTTCGTTTCATGCCGCGAGCTAACTGAACTGTTATATGACGCTTGATTTTATAGCCATACGTACGTAGGCAAACTACTAATTGCCTTTTTCAGGGACATCAAGTTTTCGGGGCTTACGAATGGTTCCAGCACCGTTGGGCGCAACGCAAAACCGATTTTGAGCAGGCAGCCCACTTGGCGGATACTCAAATCCGACCTTCGGATTAGGGATTATTGCAGGTAGACAGTGGCGCAAAGGGCGAGCTGCCGTACTGCAGTTTATTCCTTGGCTGTCATTTTCCGATTCCTCGTCTCATTTCCTAAAAAGATGAAGATGACATTCCAATGGCTCCCTGAAACAAGTTGATTGCGTTTCACTGATAATGCTGTATCTGCCGCGAAACGATATATAACGACGTATCTGAGGTGGGCTATTGGAGATAAATCAATAAGCGTAATCTTTTGAGTTTACTACGGTTTAGTTTATATAATTTGTGAAGAGGAAAGAAGAAAGAGAAAGACAGTCGGTGACCATTAGAGAGAGACAAGCACCATGACCAAGATGTGCAGATTTGTTGTTCGGCAGGCAGGCGTTAATGTACACAGCAAGGCAAGCAAAAATTCTAGCTACGGTTTCAGGAGGTTTCGAAAAATACACATGCTAGCGGAATTATAATTAAACTGTCGAGGATAGGAGTTATTGTGGATTCAGATATGTTAATGGTAATTAGTGGTTTCACTTTAATTAATGACCCAAAGCGCAATTAGATCCAGCGATACGCCATTGAAACAGTTAAATTTTGTATGGTATCAAATCGGTAGCAACTAACACCCATTGCATGCAGCTACACATTTAAAACAAGTTAAGTTTTAGCATTGTTTTGAACACTCGGCCGCGAAAATTGATTAGCTGGTTCGAAGTTTAGGTTCAAAGTCTGTAAGGAAGGAGACAGAAAAGATTAGGTTTAACAAAGGCACTTCTTCCCCGCCTTTCTCGAATTCCGTGCCAAAAATATCAGCATCAGAGTTTTTAAAAAGCGCAGGAAGAAAGTTTTGGGTAACAGTGGCAAGGTTTCCGACAGTCCAAACGTGAGTTTCTTCGCCATTTTTTTGATAATCACCCTCCATCAAGTCTGTATTTAACCTTTTTTTACCCAGAGCGCACAATTTTCCACTCATTATGCTCAAACTCTTTCAAAATAACGCCCGATATTTCAAAACCCGGAAATTTAGGCCTGCGTACAAAATTGAAATGAGTTTTATCATGAGAGGAGCCTTCTGTCGTGGTTTCATTGTTAAATCAATAAAGCTACTTTCTTGGGGTTCCGAAATATATTTTCAACACAATCTCCGGGCAGCAATGGTACGTAATAACGATATGGATTAGGACTGCTCTGTTGTTATTCATTCGGGTAAAAGTAAAAGATAGTTTAATGTTTTTTAAACATTAAGGAAGACTTTTCCACGCGTAATACTAGCTATTTTAAACTCACGATGGACGTTACACACATGACACTAGGCGTTAGATATACACACAGCAGCCATAAGGATACACGACAGAGAGAGAAGAGGAAGTCAACCAGACCTACATTAATCCCATGTACTACAATGCAGCCGTAATTATTTGAGCAAACGGAGTATTTTTACAGCCGTAAGTATATTCTATTTAAGTCCTCTCGCCAACAGTAACTCTATCAGACGAATTTTAAGATATTAACGTCATGTATTCGTCCCTCAGCTAGAGGGGATATTAAATTATGTTAGCTGGCTGACTGCGTTGCTCTGTAGATTGGGCATCATCAAGACAACCAAAAAAGCACATTTTTCGCGCACATTCACGACTGTGTTCAAAAGTGAGAATAACAAGCTTGCTTTTGTTTTGAATTTGCCAGTTCATGAGATAAACTTCTGATTAAGTCATTGAAAAAATGGAAGTGACCAAGTGGAATTCAAATGAGTGTTCTTCAGCTATTCATCCAGCGCTGTAACTCCTAAAAGTCTTTCATCAAAAATATTTTCTCCGTCTTTTTTACCCTTCTATTTTTGTTAGTATTAGCTAGATATTAAATGAACTTAAAGTGTTCAAATTAAAATTTAGTAGAAAATGCGCTTCAAATATCCGTTAGACGTTAGTTGTAAATGCGGTTTTCTTTTTATTTTATGTTAATATAAGTTTTTGAACCACTTCTTACACAAATAATATATTTAAAAAAAAAACATTTATGGACATGCGATTCAGGGGTCATTAGTAGAAATTACAAAGGGTTGCAGACAATACCAAATCATGAGAATATTTACTAAAAATCAGCAAATAGATAGGATTTTTTTACAGGATAATTTTTAGAGGCTCGATTAAATATCTGCATCGTGGATGGTACCTGAGGGAGCAGCAACAGACATCTAAGCAAACAATCACAACATAAAAGTCCGGTTCTATTGGGGTGACAGCTTGAACTTCTTAGGGAAACAGTACCAAAAGCAATGACAGAAGAAACGGGAGATGGGATTAAAAAAGGTAAGGATCACAACCACGCACGAATTGTTATTAGTTTCCAAGCAAAATGAAATATCATCCTAAATGTTACTCGACTTGGGTACCGACGCTTGATTTCCGGGTGTGGTCTCTGTACGTGGAGGTTTTCGATACCCACTGTTCAGGGTACAGGTAGTTTCACATTATCCTTTGATTGCGAGAAAAGATTTTAAGCGTATCTTCACAGTAGATTGAGTAAATAATCCAGGATTACTGGTAAGTATGGTGGGTTACCTTCTTGGAAGGTCAGGTTGGCGCTGAGTGTGGCCTTTTTAAATGCCTAATCCGGTACACGACTCCTGGCATCAAAAAGACTATCGTTGTCGATGAACTGTTATCCAAGTTTATCCTTCATACTCTTTTGCAGATGAAAAATGTACATAATTTTTCATCCTAAACGGGCTGTTATCATACAGTCGTGTTCCTCTGACATAAGAGAAGACTTATTTCCTCATATAAAAAAAGTCATAATTCTGATCAAAATTTACCCATAGCAGCCCAAAGTTTTTGAAGTGAAATTTACCTTAAGAGAAATTCGAATGATTTTTCCCATTAAATAACGCAATTTCAAGCTTTGCAATATGCCTCAGTGATTAAATTCAGGTTTCCAGAGGGTTGATATTTTTTCAATTGTGACAATACTGCACTAAAAAGATCCTCCGATATGAATTTTTCTGTTTCCGTACCGCATCGCTGGGCGGTAGTGTATTAAAATCGTCACACCGAACTATACAGTGTTAGGTGCAAGTCTATATACTACACCTCATATTAGAATTACAGGAAAGCCTGAAAAGAGTTCGGGTGAAATGAGGTTGCAAAGTTTCAGAGCAAAAGAAGGGCACTCGCGAGTGCTGTGTTGGTGGCTGAATTTCAGGGAAATCATAACGCGCAATGCATTGTAAACACTGAATTTGAGGAATCGGGACCGATCTTAAAAAGGACTGTTGTTTGTTTTTGCGATCGGTACTATTTCGTACCCCATGAGGAACTGGTTTGTAGATTTTTTCAAACACAATGGACTGCAAAAGACTTACGTTTTCACCGATAGTTCTTGATCTGAATACATTGAAACTTGGTTTGGAAACAAACATAGAACTCCCACATTATATTCCAGTTAATTTCCTTTTCATCCGATCGAATTGTCTTTCATGAGACGGCTGACGCAGAGAAAAAGATTTATTTTCGTATTTTTTTTTAAATTTATAAGCTTTGGGCCCACCTTTAGATTGATTCCTTTGGTCGTAAAGTCGATTGGAGCAACGCACGAGAAAGGCAAAAGGCACGTTGTAAAGCCTAACCCAGTTAGGCAAGCTTAGGTTTACTAAATCTAACGGTAACAGGTTCGCTACCGCTTTCGACGCGGGGCGGTAGCGAGACAAGGCATCAGCTATACGTAACCTTATTGACTTAATTATATTCTTGTTATTGACGATACATTAGGTAAATTTAGGATAGGTTGGATTCCGTGCGCCTCACTCTACTGTCACTCTGATTGGCTCAGCAACAAAGAATGCAACAAAATGAGGTAGGAAGTGCTACATTCGAAAAGAGCTTGCAGTACTTTCAATCGCAAATTGGTGACGACAACATTTACGCACCCAAAACCGGCTCCATGTGTTTCTTTTAAGGTTATCTTAAACGCATTGTTTGATCAGAAATTCTCTTGAAATATTCAGTTGAACTCCAGTATTAAGATCATCGCATGGGAAACATGGTATCACGGACTTCATAAACGAGGGGCGATGTACTAAAAAAAAAAAGCTTTTCAACCTGTTCTCTTCAGATCATAACACAAGGAAACCATACGCAATATCTGGTTCCAGTCTATTTTGAAAAGAAAAAAAAATCTTTGAAAGTTTGCCAAATTGGAGAATAAAGGAAGAACAAAAATCTTTCGGTTCTATACCACGATCCCAACACGTACCGATATTACTAAAATATAATTGTGGCATTTCCCTCCGAATCTCAAAGCTTTCCTTCTTACTCTCTACAAGGAACGAAAACAATCTAAACGATGAGTTCCCGACTTCTTTTAAAGTAGGCCTAACGCCAAGTAGCGTACGCTCTGGTCTCGTTGAAAGCGTCGACAATGCTGAATCGAACACTTTGGAGTGTCAAGATTGGCGGCCAAGGGGCAATGCCTCTACTTGGTTTGCAATTGTCTATTGAGAATCTCCGATCTGAAGTGGACAGGATTTACTATAAGTCAACGGTAGGGTAGGTTAACTGAATTCAGGTTAAATGATGTCACTCAGTTCAGTTACGTTGTTAGATTGGGTTAGACTCCAATAAACATAAATGAGGTTGAAGTTCAATAAGGTAGGTGAAGTTTGGTTAAGGAAGGTCACGTTTGGATTGAGAAAGGCGGCTAGTTTAAGTAAAGGTAGGTGGAACTCGGTTGATTAAGTAAGGCTAGATTTGAATTCAAAGAAGGTTTCGTTGAGAAGGTTGTGTTAGATACTTCAGGGAGGTAACGGTGGAGTAAACTGAGGATGCCTGTACTGTGACAGAAGTTCATCAGAGAACTGTCAGCATCGCGCGGCTAGGAACGACTGTCTACCCTGTGTATAAGCTGGTTAATGGTATAGAGGTGATCTAACATTATCAGGAAATTCTTCTAAGTTCGTTGGCTTTGGCATCGACTTCTTCTACAGAGCTACCTCCTCGGGAACGACTTGCAGGAGGGTGTGCAATCCACCAGGTCGGAAAGTGTTTTCCAGAGGTTAGGAAGCTTTCGCTATGGACCCTAAGCAGGACCTGGATGCAGATTCCAGCTACCAATCTTGCACTCCACGCCCCGCCCAACACTTTTTAACACTTTGCGCAGTGGACTCAGAAGTGTTGATGTGCAGCGGTGGCTCCCAGGTGATTACAAAAGCAAGGTCGGAAGGGATCGCTAAAGTCATAATGCGATAAGTTAAGGACCTGGCCCAGGTTGGTTTACGAAGTCTTCGCCTTTGCATTGGTGCTGGCGCTTTCGAAGAGGCGTTAGGAGTTGGTGCTGATACTTGCGATGGGGCCATCACAGGGACAGTTGGAGCGGCTGTTCTCGTCGGATCCGCCTCCGCGTGGCTCCTGTTAAGAACAGGGGACAGTTCCGGCCGGGGGGCGGCCTATCAGCGAGGCTGCATGGAGCGAGTTAGTAGCAAGGCAGCGAACACCAAAGTAGGAGCATCCTGTGACCCATAAATGAATAATACGATCCTTCCAAAGAAAAAACGAGCAAGTGGAAGAGCATGTTTCAAAAATCGATCAACTGCTGTTCTTCTACATTGCAGTTGATCGATTTCTGAATTGAACAAGTTCATTTGATCGATTTTTGAAGCACGTATTTTTAGTTGATCGATTGTTGATCGTAGGGATCGAATATTTACTGATATGAACGTCTTTCCGTAAATCCTGCTCAAATTCTCGGAAAACCGAATTCAACTCGGCTGAGGAGACTAAAAATTGGCTTCTGTAGGTTGAGGGTGTTTTCAAACAAGTTTCAAGATCATTATTTTTCAATAAAATTAGAAAAAAAAAGTGTGAGGATGGCTTTTTGCCAAAAAATATTGAAGAACGAAAAAGGGATTTGGCTATAAAAGCCGCAAAACTGACTGCTCCGAGGTAACCTTTTCACCGGTCAAAGTTTTTAACAAAGCTGATGTCAAATCGTCCAATTGTGCAAAACGCCTCTTATGAAAACCAAGCAAGATTTTAGGCAATTGAGATAGACTTACAGACTTTAAGGATTTGATGCTCCTACTTTCTTGTTTCTATTGTACAATGCATCCCAAAACAATCCCAAGCTGTAAAGAGAAAGTATTCTTTTAAGACAAGATCCTCCACCACAAGAGCAATCCCATGAAGCAATCCAACACCATCGACCAGCGGAAGATACATACACAGTACTGTACATTCTGGCCGTCACTTCTACAAAAAGCACCTTCCGTTCGAGTCACTAGTGATACGTGCTGAAATCAGCTGGGAGAGCACGAAAACAGGAAAAGACAAAGAAAAGGTGTCTGTCAGCTGGACCAGTGCGGGATCGAGACGTATAAACGGGAGGGACCAGTACATAGACTTCCTCATATCATGCTCATATTCAGTCGAGTTTAGGCAGCCAATTCCGAAGGTTCTATCTCATACCTCTTGCATTCAACTTCTCATCAAGAGGCTGACAAGTGAGCGGAGCGGGCCAAATCATAATTCACCTAACCTAACATATTTCTTTTTCACCAAAGCTAATGGCGCTAACTTTCCGGTTTCAGTCAGTGCCATCCAAAGGTTCCGTGGATTTGTCAGCGACCTTCGAGCGAAGCGATGGCGTAGCATAAGCCATGTTACTGTACCTAAATCCATCCTACGCAGTAATACGCGCTACTCGTCGTGAAGAAATTCAAGACTTAAGCAGCGCTGAACACAAGAGGAGGAAATTTGAGCCTTCACGATTGAGAAACAACTCCCTGCATCCTCCCGTTAGACGAGTTAAAACAAATTAGATTCCGCTGCGGCAAGTGCCACGGACCACTCGCGAAGGCAGATGCTCAAGGCAAATACGCAACAGAAACACTATCGGAGAGTCCTCGACTGGAATTAACTGTCAGAAAACGGTTCCACGGTATTTCGCAGGTAAAGACGTGGACAATCATCAGCGCTAGTCAGCTCCAGATTCTGGTGCTGTTAATACTCACTTGTCAGCTTGTATTCCTTGCCGTGTCGTCCATTTTCTAAGTTTCAGAATCACTGCCGAATGCTGTGCCATACATATCCCTCTTCCCAACCACCCATGAGATTTGTCAACCAAACTAAACCAGTCATCTATACTGCACAAAAATAACTAACTCCCGTTCTAGGTAGCCTCATAGTACCTATTTTGGGTGTGAATGTAAAACAGGGAAACGGAGTGCTTTGGTTACTTTCAAAGATAAGCCTATACACAGTTAAATGAATGACTACGTCTTATCGAGAGCTCTCAATAATAATTGATATGGCCACTGTTTAATGTACCTTTGAAAAAAAAATACAAAAGAAGTTACGCTCATACTCTTCTACTTTCATAGTGCAGGCATGGCACTACGTAAAACAGGGGTTTGTATTTACTATGGATGTATTTTTTTTCTCCTCGAAGATAGAGCATCTCCTGGATCTTCATTGAACGAAACTTTAAATAACCACTTTTGTCTTCATCTTTGTTAATCGAATTGGAAGTCACCTTCTTTGTTATTGTTAGGGAAAAGTGCTTGAGGCGGCCGCTTTAAAGATGTTCCGCGAGGACATCCCTTTATTTAAGCGACTGCAGAAGAATCAAGATATACGCGTTCTTTCCGGTGGAGGGGAAGACGGAGAAAGAAACAAATTAAAAGCGCGGCCTTATCCATTCCCGCAACTGGATTAGTTCTACTCCCCATAAACTGCCATTTTTACTCGTTCTTTACCTCTCCCTACGTGCCTTCCATGTCAGAGGAGGAAAGAACGAGTACTGCGCTGAACGTGGATGACGCCCGTGGGCCAAAATGTATCACAGCCAAAACCAAAGGATATACCGGGTAAAGTCCGAGACAGGAAATGAAGCTCCTTATGCGGATGTGTGAATAGGAAAGTTACGTCAAAATACAAATGCTGTAAAGCACTTAAAGCGTGAACATTTTAACGTTAGAAAAGTTCTCTTATGGAACTTCGTACAGGGTTAGAACAGCTTTGTACGCTTATGAGGGGTACTAATGTGCCAAATTTTCCCTGAAATTTCAAGATAAAAACTACTTTTTAAAACTTTGAAAAACGAATGATGAGTGTAGCGCAACAAGGGCCAAAGCAAGAATAAATGCAATATTGAAATATCCATTGAATTATTCGTTTACTCTGCCCACTACATTAAATCGCGAATTTATGAGCTACGAATAAGCTCCAACCTCTACTAGCGATATCGGAAACAGTACTTATATACTTAAATCCGTTGTTAAGCCCCCCCTTAACCTCCCAGATCTTAGGGGATGATGTGTTTCCGGGCGCGACCTCCTTACGCGAACTTCGTCAGAGGGAGGCTGGGTAGGTCTTCTCAGCGGCTCCCGTGGAGGGAACAGTGTTACCCATCCGGCCAGATTCCAAGAACCTCCGCAACTGCGCGCGCGGCAACCGAGTCAAGACACCATCACTGTCTCATCGCTATAACCACTCGGCCTCTGAGAAGCCGTTCAACGAAGGTACGGACTTAAAGAATGGACGTATGTCTCGCAGCTGTTTGGCCTGAAAACCTGCTCCAATCCGCGTCCGGACTTGATAGTTTCAAGATGCTCCGCTAGAGCGCGCTGGGTGTCCGAGTTACTCTAATCATGCACGGCTCTGTAAGGATAAGAGGCCGTTTTATTAGTGCGTTTTAATCATATTTGGCGTATTAACGCATATTTTGATGTATTATTTACAGATTACATGTTTCATGTGTGGAGTTTGAAATAACGCACAAATTTTCTGTGAAACGAGGAATCGGATGATCTTTTTAAAACCCGATGTGAAAAAGAAACCGGGAGAGGGAGTTTCAGCGGTGATTGTACTTTATGACCATTATTTTTCGACACTGACATGTTCATTAAATTTTGACCGGTAGTTATATTCTTTCCTCTTATATAATGTCATCTTTACAACCCTAAACCAAGCAAACAGTAATCTAAAATTGTTGCACTAAAAAGTAAGCAATTTTTCTAATGGACTTCAACCTAACCTTATCTTTACGCACTAAACGCAAGCTTTTCAAGCCGATTCGAACCTTAACTAGCTTTTCATAGCGTACGCAAAACTTGGTCCAGCTTAACTTTACCGAGAGCTTTACATACAGTACGTTTTGCCTAAGTTTACGTATATATTCAAACAGAACCGTAGTTAAAATCTTTGGATAACCTAGAAACTTGAAAGATGAATTTTTTCCTATGAAATTCACAGTATAATACTTAGACTAAAAAAATAAAGTAATAATAATAAAAAAAAATGCATGACTATGTGCCTTGAAAGTTTCGATGAGTGGCAGGAAAAAAATTTTCGCCTTTTGTTTTTTAAACAAACTATAAAAAGTTGAAATTCAGTTGCGCAAATTTCGTTGATGCCAACTTCCTAGAAGAATATTTGACTACTGTAAGTGTGAGTGATGCGGCCGCCGATGCTTACTGCTACTAAATATGAATATCTTCAAATCCGAAATTGGAAATACATAAAAACAATCGTGTTTCACATTTGCTGCCTGACATTACATTCAAAGCTCGCATCCGCAATAGGCTTAGAGAAGGCGTCGATTTCCTATTAGCATTCGCTTGATAATCTCTATTTTGGTTCATTTTTCAAATTCACAACTACAAAGTACTTTCCTTGCGTGTTCAATAGAGAGGACGATGCAATGAAATACTAAGAAAAACAATTTTCTCATTTGTTTTGAATAAACATGAAGTCAAAACGAGTTTTAGCCACATAAACAAATGCAAAAAATGTCGATAGATTAACAAAAATTCTGGATTGTAATACATTTAAAATTAAGAACAACTTCGCCGTTTGCCGAGTTTGTATGTGTGTGCACCTCTGTGCAATGATACGACAAGTAATCTCAGGTTAAGTTAAAATAGCGTAACGGAAAGCAGTACTATCTTGACGTCATGTCATATGGGTAAAATCAGATATAAAAAAAGTTTTAAGACCCAAAAAGTTGAGTATTTATCGATTAGCTTCGGTTAGGTTTTGGTGTCTATGGAAGTGATAGCTATTTGGTTTGGTGCTCGGAGTTGTAGAAATGGAAGGGCGCATCTTAACTCTGTACTGTGATTGCACGGCGGCTTTCGGAGTCAGAGGACGGGCCTCTGTGTGGGTGGTAGGGCACTTTGTTTTCCTTGATCTCTGTTCATTAAATTTGGGACTTACAAAGATTGATGGATAGTACATGGACGCATCGGCTCACAAAGCATTTTTTTTCACAGGTGTTTTTCACAAAAAAAGGAATAAATGGATTTTAATAGTGATAAACGCTCCATTTTGCTGAAAAGAACACGCTTTTCCTTCCTAAAAGGGGTTGTTTTCAGCATACAGCTTTCCCCACCAACCCCCGTCCCACGTACCCATCTCGTCACTTTTACAACCTTCCTCTTGAACGACCATTTCCACTCCATTCTCACGCACCTTCTATTCCTCCTCCCTCCAACCGCACCGCCAACTCCACCACAACACCGTCACCATGAAGGTCGCGATGAATTCCCGTAGTGTTTTCGCGAGGGCGTTTGCGATTCCCGCAGCAGGTTCCAATCTGCGGAGATTTTCTGAGACGTCTGGCAGTTATCATGACAACCATGTTTCATCTTTTTGCGTGTGCCATCGGAAAAATGGCAAGACTTTCGTTTGATTTTCCTCAACAACATCCAATTTTCACATTTTTTTCCTTCAGTTTTTTTTTTTAGGCAGAATTTTATTTTGTACCAGGGCGTCTCGAAATTACTTTCAGAGCTTTTCCTTGCAGAGGTCCCAGATCGAAGGGTCCATGCCTCGTCCGTACGGATATCCGAAGGGATATCCGTGTAACTATTGCTATCCTTGTTGAATTATCCATACCATCACGGACACATAAGACTAGCCTCATGATCACGGATATCCTTGCTCACTTTTGGATAGTCGTGGCGCATTGTCCGTGATACCATGGATATCCTTGTCGCCTTATCCGTGTTAACGTGGATATCGTTATGGATATTCATCACTCTAAATCCGGAACAGTGAGATTTTCACTGATTGGAGTAGTAACTACGAAAATCACCAGGAATCAGTGAGATATTGAGGGAAAAAACCGGGACTTCAGTGGCGCTTGACTGATTTCCCCGGTGAAAACTCACTGCATGAATCAGTGAAACGCAGTCACCGGCATTCAGTGGCATAGCAGCTATTCGTTGATTAAATCGGTGATGTCCTCTACCGGCAGCATTTTTTGTTATTATTTTTACTTCAGAGAGGTTCATGGATTATTTCAAGAGGTGAACGTCTTTCAAGAGAAGTAGCCGGACGCTATAAGGGCACTTCTACCCCTTAATCAAGCGAATGGAAATGAATGGACAATTATTTAAGGTGGTGTGCTCGAGAAAGTTGAAAGAGGGAGGGGGTGTCCCTCCCCAACGAACACAATAAGTTTCCCTACGTAGGCTTTTCCCAACACCTTGTTACTCTCCAGAAACCAGAAATGCCTGGATTATACGGGGTAAAAGTCGCTTATTCCCGGTGAAACTTAAAGTCACTATTTCACATAGTGCATTTTCACTATTTCCCGTAGGAGCAATTTTGTTGATTTGAAATAGATTTCACCGGGAAATAGTGAATTCTCACTGTTTCAGAGTTAGAGTGATGAAAAACCACTGATATCCACGCGGATATCCACACTAACTTGGGAGCACGGACCGTTCAAACTGGGGTGTTCGGAGAAAAAACGGCCATAGAGTCATCTACAGTAAATAACTACGATCTGTCGACGTGACTTGGGGCTGCAAAACGGCCTCCCATCGAGTTTAAACTATAATAATATGAGGTTTGGTTTGGCTGGAGGAGACTAACTTGGATTAGGTTAGGATGAACCCGTAGCGCGAGAGATATGGGTTTCGACTTATCTAGCCCGCGTTTCGATCGATCAACTTTTGATTCGGGTAATCCAGATGTGCCCGCGACCCTTGAGAAGAAAGTTGCGGTCTGTTAGGTGCCCGCTCGAGACCGATGTTGACTGGAAATATGTTACCGCCGAACTGCACGAGTTAGAGGAATCAATCCCACCTAACCTAACTTAACCAACCAATATCATATAAATAAACTATAGAAATATTGGTGGAACGCGCAAACATAAATCTATCTAATCTATCTCCTAACCTAACTTAACGTAGTCTCTCGTAATCATACCCAACCTTGTTCAATAGCTACGAGCTGCCTTCAACCTTCGCTCATGCTGTGCATCTTTTGAACACTCGAACTAAAAGCTGATCGGTCGGAACGGACAGCAAGATCAGTCAGTCGAAATACACATCAATCGAGAATGTCTCGATTCGGATCAGTTCTCGTTAGAATCAGGTGAGAAAAGTTAGCAGATGATATTTACATAAGATAGGACAATGGTGAGTTAGACTAGCCTGACCTTGGCTAGGTTACGTGATGTCAGGTTGGTAGTATACCTGGTCAGTGATAGGTTAGTTTCCCTGAAGATACAAAACAGTTTAAGGCAACAACACTCTTTCATGAACTAAAGCCGCGAGGGCACTTTCCCATACGGACCAAGCTTTTTCCCAATAGTGTAACAAGTTGCTACTTGCAGATACCGCAAAACCAATAGGATCTAGACCTTCTAAAGATCTACGAAGGGCACTTCACGAGCGAGAGCACCGTTGTCACTACAAGCAAACTCAAACTGTACGGAATCTGAATTTATTATCTCGATTACGACATGGCGGCGTTTTGTCGTGGAACCTCCCCCTTTTTATCATCTTTGGAATACGCTCCAGTGTGCTTTATACAGTAGGTCCAGCCTTGTGTTTTCTTTTATGTCCGCATTGGCGGGTGGATTAACCGTGGCGGAATCGCTCTCCTTCTTTTTGCCCCTCTTCCAAATGGCTAAACGCTTCAAAGAGAGTACATTCGGTTTTAGGTTAGTGGAATGCTCGTGTTTGTCCCTGAACTTCTGTGAATAGCATGAATTTTAATTCCACCAAGAGAAAGACTAAATTCCTGTTATGAACTATCTGGCCGAAATAAACCTTCTTACAGTACCTCTAACTTCACCTATAATATACCTTGCCCAGAAACTATATGATTCCGCTCCTAACCCGCGTCTAATCTTTAAAAAAATAGCCTACACGCTAAAATCTTAGGAATGAAGTCCGCTCATCAGGAGTCAATACAGGAAGAAGCAAAACTCCTTGCAACTCCGAGCAACGTGTGTAACAGTAGTAGGCCTACTGCTTTTAGATTAAAATAAATAAAAAAAACACGTCGAGTCAAAATTGCAGTGCAAGTTTTGCGTTCTCGGCATTTTCTGTATGGCATATGCAGTGTAACTTCACCTCCGAGTCGAGAAACACTTCTTCCCTTTCATCTCGAAGTATGATAAATCTGCCGTGAAAGTATGAAAGATGCGGCTCGAGATTGACGGAAATATAGAGGGAGAGCTCTTAGCCGAAAATTAGGACGCGTCAAAAAAATCTTTGAACTCGTGTAGAGAGGAGAGGTTGCTTTCTCCGTTCATAATTTTCAGACTCCCTGAGAAGGTAGTATCAGGTAATCAAACTTAACAGTCACAACTTCTTTCACAACACCCGATTTGTGTTTCTAGCCTATTTGGTATGTGCAAAGGTGAAAATCTGGTTATAAACTAAGGAAGTTTTAAGATCCCTAAAAAATAATAATAGAAATTCAGATCACTAATGTTTAGGATCACAACTTGTCGCAAATCAAACAAGTAAAAGACTTTGAATAGATTCTGGTACCTAATAAAGTCATATACAGAGGACTTGACGAACATAACCATAAAATTATCATCCAGACCCGGATAAATAAATGCTATATATATATATATATATATATATATATATATATATATATATATATATATATATATATATTTTATATAATATAAAAAAAAAAATACATTTAAAAAAAAAAAAAATAAAAAACAAAAAAAAAAAAAAAAAAAAGATTT
>Ga0058701_10000638_pt1 | contig 23538 bp, 11 predicted proteins | sample AgamicOrMae_FD_97039 | JGI IMG/M metagenome (GOLD analysis project Ga0058701, IMG submission 97039) | Agave microbial communities from Guanajuato, Mexico - Or.Ma.e | ecosystem: Host-associated > Plants > Phyllosphere > Phylloplane/Leaf | place: Guanajuato, Mexico | collected 2012-06-04 | reverse complement strand
TTGGCAAGCCATTCTGGCAATCAGTTGGGCCAGAAGTCGCTCTAATTGGGTCCAGTCAATCCGGGAGTTTTGCAAAAATCCCCACCAGCTACTTGCTGCCACTTTGTCGCCCATTTCCGCTACGATAGCGCCGCGCAACACAGACTCCGGCTGCTCTGCCAGATGATCCCCAAGGCCAGAAGGGCCTCATCAAGACGCAATCCCGATTGCGCGGCACGCACCGTCTAGCTGGCAGCCATTCGTGTCCACTGGGCGCCTAAGGTCGCCGCCGCCCACGAGGACTAAATACTGGGCCAAAAATTACTTCCGCCGGGGGAATTTCCTCCTCCAAAGCCGGATTGGCGCCACTTGTTTGCAGAGAAGTCTCTGCACTTCACTGAGAGGCGCCTAAGTGGCGCGCCCCGAATACAAATGCACCTCTTTGCTGGCCGGAGCTTGCTCTCTGGTGGACGCAACTTTTATGGTGCGGCCGAACGTTCTTCATCATCCTCGAGCAGACAAATTATTCCGATTTAAAACAAAGGAGCAGACCAGCAGGCTCGAAGAAAAGTACAGAGTCCGCCTTGGAGGCAAACAGCTAGTCTCTATCCGCCCGTTCACTTTACTGCCCCCACTTGTTCGCCTCCTGCAGGGTCAAGTCCAACTCTGGCGGCCCGCAAAAGCGAGCAGTCGGCAGGGAGCATTAGGGTATTATTCCATCTGGCAGCCGCCAGCTGCCGACTGCCAACTGGCGACCGCCGACAACTGTTCCACCGTGGTCCAAATGAGAGAGGCTCGCCGGAAAACTGGCCCGAGTTTGCCGGCAACACTCCCTCGGACAGTCTCGCCAGCAGTTCGCGCTGCCTCGATTTGGTCCAGCCGGCCGGTCTCGTTATTTAATGTTAACTGGGGATTCACGATCATCAATAAAAATGTGCCCAATGATCTGCGAGATCTCCACATCATCGCTGGGCCCTTCATCAGGCTCAGTCTCAGTCTGAGTCTAAGCGGGCGGCTCGTCACAGTGAAGCCCCGCAGTGAAGCTCGCTCATTCAGCCCCTCCAATTGGGTCGTAACTTGGGCATCGACAAACACTGCCAGCAGCTGGCCGCCATTTCCGAGCAAAGAGCGCCGGAAAGATCTTCTGGCTCCTCTGGGCCAGTTGCTGGTGGAAACATAAGGAAATATAATTCCAGACACCAGCCGCGGGAGAACACAGTGTCCAGTTTCCTCCAGCTGCCAAGGCTCCATTTGTAGCCTCGAGCCAAGAGGCACATATTGGCCTCACAAGCTTGCTGATTTTTCTCGCTTTCTCTCCCTCTTTCTCTCTCTGGGTCTGCTGCTTGCCAATGCTGCCCACAAGCGAGACCAAAATCGATTCGCCCGCCGACCAGACTCGGGGCCATGTTTTCAAGTCTCATCCATCATTTCCAATCAGCATCCCCGGCTGGCAAACCTAATCACGAGCTGCCCTGCTGGCCCACATCTCCCTTCTTTTCTCCATCTCTGGCTCGCCAACTTTCTCTCTCTCTCCGAGCGAGAGGGAGAGAGAGGCTCTCTGGTAGCCTTTTGTTCAGCAAAACCACCAAACAGAGAGGTTAGCTTCAAACGGGCAGCACGAATAATTAGCTCACAACACAAACCCATTGGAGTGCTGTGCCGGCCGAGTGGGGACAACTAGGACACTTAGAATCATCTCTCTGGGCCGAGCTGGAAACTGGACTCACTAAGCGGCCAAACACTCGTTGCACTCGAGGAAACAGACAGACGAAGACGACAGATCAAATCCTTTATCCTTCTCCCTTTTCCCTTGGGATCATTATTAATCAATCATCAATTCTGCCCATTGGACAAGACGCTGAGGATGAAGGCGATGATGGGGCAAAGTTTTGCGCTTAAGCGCTCTCAATTGGACGGGCTCCAACTGTGAGACTGAGCCCGTTGTTCAGCTTGCCCTCTCTCACTGCATTTTGGCGCTTCAATTGGCCCCCCTGGAAACAGTTTATCGCCAGACCTAATGCTAAAATGGCACAATAGAACAAACCCAGAGCTTCGGCCCCATAAGTGTCCACAATAACTGAACCAACCAAGGAGATTGGAATACCGAAAACCTGGGCCGAAATGTTGAGCAGAGTTGAGCAGAGCAGCTCTGGGTTTGGATATGTGATTTCGACTGCATAATCAAAGGCACAACCTTCGTAGGCCGTAAATGCAAAACCAAGCGGCACTGCAACCAGATACAACACCAGCGGATTGGCCAATCTCAAGCTCGCCGTCAAGGCAAACATTGAGACTAGTGAGAATACAAAGATTAGGCCCGAGGTTAACTTGTAACGATGATACCTATCTAGAATATATCCAACAGCTGCTGCCCCAAAGAATCCGGCAATAATTGATATGAGTCCAGTGTTGCCAACCACCAAACTTGGATCATCCACCAGCCACTGGCCTCCACCGGCGACCATTGCTGGCGCTATTGGGGAGGAGGATGATGAAGATGATCGACCGTCGAGGCTAAATGGTAATTTTTCACTAGCGTCTAAGCTTGCGTCCACCATGAACGCTTTGGTGATCATCTGATTCAACAGGGTGTGTATTGAATAAACTGTTCCAATGTGCAGGCCAAAACCAACAAAGAGTAGGATGAAATTCTTGTCCAACATAATGTGCTTCGACAACTCCATTTGCTGACTCACACTATTCCTAAGCTCCCTTCCAGCGCGGCCCATCTTCCCTTGCTCACCAAGACACTTAATCGAGTGCCTCTTTGGCGTAGACTGTTGCTCGTCGCCAGAAGCCGCATTAGTGGCTAGGGCAATCTTTTTTCTCACCTGGTCGCTCAGCACCGCCTGGCTACTTCGGCGCCTTTTCGCCTCCTCCACCATTTGTCTGTATCTGGCAACTCCGGGCGCAAGCTCGGGCTTCTCGTCAAAGTAGAGCACAATTAGTATGGTGTTTATGGTTGTTATTATTGCAACTGCAACAAATAATCTAAATAAACCCGTCTGGATAGCTTGGTCATTCTCTGGGTCGCTTCCAATCATTATGGGCGGAATAATGAAGCCAAGCGCCAGGCCCATTTGTTCCCCATTTACGCTCCAAGCAGTGGCCATGGCCACTTGATCGTCGGGGAACCAAACGGAGGCCACTTGCGAGTAGGAGCTGAAAAAGAATGGCTCAGCTAGGCCAACAATCAAATGGCCCAACATGCAATAGAAGAAACCATCGTGGTTACAACTGAAACATTTGATAATAACTCCTAAAGTTACCCCAATGGTTCCAATCAAAACTGCCCTCCTTAGGCCAATCTTTTCCATCAGCCAACTGACTGGCATGGCCAATATCAAGAATGTAACCATAAACAATATGGTTGTCCAATTGATGGCCAAATTGTCAACTCTATAAAATCTGGCCACAACATTTGTAACACTGGACAAACAGATCCATTGGAAACTCTTGGTCATGTGCAAAGTGACAAACATTGACAGTATTAGATAACGTTTCTTCGTTTTGCCTATCTTCAGGTCGCCTAAATCCTGCTCTATTGATGATTTTTTCTCCTTCTCTCCATTGGGCAACTTCGATTTCTCTATATCACAGTCAAATTTAATTGAATTCGACGCTGACACTCTCATTTGGCATTCCAGTGCTTCCACTTTTGGACTTGTTTGTTCCTTAGCAACTATGTTATTGCTTTCCTTTTCATCTGTATTCCTCCGCTTCTCTTTGATGCCAATAAAGTCCTCGGACATGGCCACAGCTGCACATTGGGCCTCCAGTCTTGTTGCACCATCTCCATTCAAGCAAACCATCTTGTCCGATAAAAGATCTTCCAATGCTGCCACAGAGAATCCTCTTCGATTCTACTGAGTACTAGCCCTAACTAAGTGATGATCTTGATCTAATTCCCTTGAACAGTTTTCCCGAAGCAGACCTCCTCTACATCATCGTTGTCATCACTATCCTGGTCATCATAAGTAGACAACTAAAACAACGCAGAGACTACTGAGTGATCTGCTATTTGCCTCCAGTCATCTGGAAGAGAGAGCAAAAAGGATGCATAAATCCTCTTGTTTCTATTGCAAAACTTACTCCCCTTCTCTCACTCTATGTCTGTCTCACTCTAGTTCCCTTTTTGTCTGGCAACTTTAATGTTGAGGGCAAAAATAATGAACGAAGCAAAGGCCTAAACTGCGGTCCAACTGTTTGACTTGGGGCTGTAGTTATGCATTTGCTTTTGCGATGACATGAGCGAATACAACGACAACAACAACAACAACAACAACAATAACAACAAGAGTGAGCCCCACAACCATATCAGCTAGACGCTCGAGCTATGCGCTTGATGGACGCCAAGCAGGGCCACCCAGGGACAGGCCTCGTCTGCAAAGCTCGTGGCACTCGTTCCAGAGCCATTGGCTAAGGTCCAGCCTCTGCCCGTGCACCCAACACTGTCTGAAGCAGTAACTCATTTAAATCAGTGCTCTTCGCTGCTTCAAGAGCTTTTCTTTTGCCAAGCTCGGCGTATGGGGGGAAACAAATCTGCAGGACTGTGGAATTAGCCTTCACTTGCCAAAATTGATGCAGCCCTTGAACTGCAAATTAGTATGGCCAAAATGAACTCACTTTGGATCTCTGTCTCAATCTGAACCCATTTTCTTCAACATAATGCGCCATTGTGTCGTTTTCTTTTAGTTGCCGATATCATAAAGAGATTTATAATTGCCATTCATATAATTGAACACCCAAGAGTTTGTCTGAAAGACCCCCGAACAACATTGATCAACATATTCGTCACCGCTCGTGTAGACAGACTAAGCCCAAGGCAAGTTGATTTATTATTCACAGGCTCAACTGGTCGACCTGTTCAAATTGCTAATAGTTGGCTCAAAATTGAGCCAAATTATGATGCTCGAGCACGAATAATGCGGCGAGGATTTTCTTTTCATTTCTCTCACGCCCTCCTGAATCCGGCTTTATTGGGGGCTTAAAGTTATACTCTTACACAATGTTCATCGCACTCTGCTTTATTGTCAACCGTCAGCAACCTTGAGTTAAAAAAGTACAATAAACAGGAGATATCGGAATTCCGTTGGCAGCATTCAGTTGAGTCTCAACCAAGTTTGAATTCTTCTCTAAAGCTTTTTCAATTCGAGTTATCCCATCTCGTCCATACTTCATCGGACCGTCTTAATGGAACTAAAATCGAGATCCATTTTCTACATTTCCATATCTGTTCTTCCTAATCCTCCATATCTTCAGACGTCTAATTCATATCTCTAGCTCGTTTTGGCCTAGGCGCTTCAAACACAAGCCTTCAAGTGTCCATCGCGTGCTGGCGTTTGAGTTGTGTCTTGATCATGAGAGTTATAAGCAGACCAAAGGCGAGCCAAAGGAGGAAAAAACTGTTGGCTACCAAGTTGCCGTAATTGTCCACTATTGCCGAGCCAGAGTAGGTTAGTATGACTCCGAAAACCTGTTGAAAAGGGGCGAAATGTTAGAGATTTTCTGCTCCTGAACTCTGAGAACATTCCGATGAAATATTCATCGATCATCAGTCTTTCTTCACAGATCTTCCCTCGAACTTACCTGTGCTGCCATATTCAACAAACCTGCAGTGACACTCTCTGGCCGAGGCCATGTTATTTCGTTGGACATCTCATAGCCAATAAACAAATAGCCTGTCATGAAGTGGCCCAGCGAGACGGTGGCCAAATAGAGTGCACTGAGGTTGCGCCACTCCAGCGTTACGCTGAATAAAATCATCGACAACAATGACAATGAGTATAGACTGGCATTAACTAATCTATAGAGGCGCGTTTTGTCCAAAATATAGCCCGAAATCACTGAGCCAAACATGCCCGAGATGACCAGCAATAGACCTAGACGGCCAACTAGGGCATTGGCGTCGGGCCATTTGGGGGAAATCATCTGGTTCAAAACGGTGCTAATTGCATAGAAGACTCCCACATTGAGACCGTAGCTTGCCATCAAGAGGACAAAGTTGATATCCGTCAACAGGTCCCAGAGTAGATCTGCGAAGCCAAACTTTGAGCCATTGTTACTAGATGTCTGTGTGTGGGCGTCAACAAGTGGCCGCGCCCCAGCTTCAACTCCCGCGTTCTCCCTTATTATCTGCTGCAGTCTGGCCAAACCGGGCGGCTTGGCGGGAGTTTTGTCGAAAAACAGCGCTATGCTCATGGAGATAGAGGCTGACACCAAGGCAATGGACACGAACATGGTCAGCAAGCCGGATCCCACTCCATCGGCTGGCTCAATCTCGTTGCCAACCATCAGTTGGGGCACTATGAAGCCCAGAGCGATGCCAAATTGGTTTCCAAAAACTCCACAAGCATTGGCCAACGAAACCTGGTCATCGGGGAACCAAATGGAGGCCAAACGGGGCGGCACTGACAAGATAAATAGTTGACTGATGGCAACAATTGTCTGGCCGCTCATCAAAAGAGTCCAAAATGAGCCAGGCTGGCAGCTGAAACACTTGACCACACTGCCAAAGGTGGTCCCAAGCGAGCCAAGAAGGATTGAGTTTCGCATTCCGAGACGCTCGAACAACCATGTGGAGGGGACAACCAGGGGAATATAGACAATCATGTAGATTGTTGAGGTTAGATTGATTGCAAAATTGTCCACTTGATAGAATCTGGCCACGGTGTTTGTTATAGAGCTTAGGTAGATCCATTGGAAGGAGTTGATTCCAGAATGGAGACAAAAGAGCAACAATATTAGATAACGTTTCCTTGTTGGCCTAATGTCGCTTCTATCTAAATGAATGGGTTTGAAATTTTTAAATTCCTCCTCTAGATTCATTGTTGTCTGCTGAGCAGAAGGGCTGGATGATTTCTTTGGTGGGATAGTCGCTTGCTGATTAGTTGCTAGATCGATTGCTTGCTGACGCTGGGGCGGCGTCCTATGCGCGGCTCTGCTATGTGCCTGCTGCTGCTGCTGCTGCTGTTCCATCGCCTCGGCAGCCAGTTATTCTGTTTCGCGTTTCTCTCTACCTTTGAACTCTCTGTTCACTTCTTCTTCCTCTTTGTTGTTTCCTAATAGCCTAATTGCCTAAATCTGGCACAAGAATACTTTCGCTGCCACTTGACTCGAGGGTGGGAGTACTGTTAGGGAGGAATTTGCCTGTCGCTGTGTTGTTGTTTTGCCATAAGCCAGACGGCCAAATGGATGAAGCGCCAAGAGAAAGGCGACACTGAAAGAAGAGTTCCAACATGAAGGACAGGAAGGGAAGAGATTCGGGCGAACGAGAAGCCGCGAGACTTTGATCTTGAGTGGCCAGAGAGCTGCTGCTGCAACAACTGTAACAGAAGAGAAACATCGACAAGAACACAGAGTAACAAGGCGCAGACAGCAAGAAGAGTTACACCATCAAACAGAACTGGGGGCGAATCGGATCGAGATTGAGCAGAGAGCCGAGAGCCGAGGAGAGACGAGAGGAGAGGAGAGAAGAGAAGAGAGGGCGGCAAAGTATTCTAGTTGTTTTAGCAGATGCATACGTGTATGCAATGGTGGAGATTGAGCGCCCCTCTTCAAACTGGAGCCGCTACTCTTGCCGCTGCTCGGGGCTGTTGGCGCTCCGCCTCCACTGGGGCTAGTCTGCGGCGTCTGTGGGCCGCTCTCCAAGCATCGTGTGGGGTTGTCGCGTTTAGAGCCGGAATGTCCGTCTCATTGCCAACTGACTAGGCGCATAATTTGATTCTAACTCATGATGACTGGCTTCTTTTGCACGCAGACTGTTCAGCCTGCTAGTGGGCCAGCTAGCTCGTTTGCTTGCTCGCGCACTTCACAGCAACATCGACAAGGCTGCCATAGCTGTTTGGCTCTCTCCAGTCGGCCAGAAGAGTTCATGAACGGGGACAATCCAAGTGGATGATATCGTGTCATATTAGAAGTCAGAAGGCTGCACAAAGAAACAAGCAAGCCCAAGAGAAAATGCCCCGTTTCTCTGTTCCATGAAACCGAACAAGCCCGAAGAAGCTCGGCCCATCAATGCGAGCGGGCTGAAAATTTCATCGCCTGAAACATTCAGTAGCGCTCGAACGGGGCTCCTAAGAAGCGGGACTTTAGCACGCACGGCTGGCCCACTCTGAGCCCCAGTGTTCCATCATCGCGCTCGAGCCTAGTCTATCACGGCAATCAAAAAGGGGGCACCGTTTCGATTCTCCTTGTTCGAAGCTCGAACCAATCCGGCTGAGCTTGATGACGTCCATCGAGATCACAGATTTGACCTTGCCTCTGCGAGATTGACACTTGGGGGAGTCTGTCTTGATTTCTACATCCTAACCTCTCGGCAGGTACACCGCAGACGCGGCTGACGGTCTCTAGTTGTCGAGCGCCTGGTGGAAGTCTTGCCGCTGAGAACGTCAAAACGTCAAAGGAAGTCTCAGGTAAGTGGTAAGGAGTAGCGGGAGGCAAAAAGTACCGTTTTTCTGTAGGATTTTAGCCGGCGAGACTAAGCATCTCGCAGTCTGGACAAGAGCCGGCCCAACAACAACCACAGACTGTCGTAGGTGTCCAATCGGCCACGAAGCGGCGACAGAAACTGACGTTCGTTATTGAATGGCCAATAAACATTGACGTTTCCAGTGAATTGTCGACACTAAATCAATGTCTCTTGGGATTGCTGATAGAAGTAAACTGAATGGAGGAGCTCTTGGCATCACATTGATGCGCGTCTGTGCGGCGCGCCTTCTGAACTGGAGCCTCGAGGGGGCAACAAGTTGGCCTGCAGAGCTGAGCTTGCAGTGTGTGGCGCTAGTGTGCAGTCTCTATTGCAAGAGCTGAGCTTAGCGCTGGGGACGACTCGACAAGCCAGCGCTTGGCTGCTCTTATCAGTATCAGGCCAGTGGAGGCGCTGCACGCAAGTGGCGCGTCTCTTCGTTTCGTTCATTAGCGAGTGAGAGTAATCACCGCTCACAAAGGTGCAAGCCATTTCTATCTTCTACCACCAACAAACCAACGGGCGAGTCCAAGTAGTTTCGTTCAATTTCAAGGCGAGACAGGCTACAAACTAGACGGCATGCTTCCACGTTCTTGTTGTTGTGAGCCAATGATCGCGCCAGTATGCGTGCCAGTTGCGAACTCTTAGGGCTAGTGTTGGTATGGTGTTGGAGCTGGTTGGATAGTGTTAGTGAAAAATGTGAAAAGTAACAAGTGTTCTCCTGTTATCGTTCATTCCCCCAGTCCTTTGGTCCTCTTCCTCCAATTGAACGCAGCATAATGTGTCTAAACAAATTGTTAACCTAATCAATGGAGAAAAACACATTGGCCGGCATCTAGTGGAAGAAGTGAGCGATGATTTCCTACAAAATGTGATTCGAATTCCATTCCATAAACTCATCCTGACCAATTATATGCGATCCTTATTGATCGGTGATTTATATAACCTGTAATTTGGATATCTGTTCATTATTTTAAGAAAATCTTAAACCTCTACCAGAGAAGAATTAGCATCCGTCTAGGAGAAAGATCAAATAAGAAATTTGCGCCATGACGCAAGTATTATCCAAGTTGGCCGCTGGCAAGCACCAATTGAGCAAGGTGGCCATGGCCTCATCGAGTGCAGCTCTCGCCTACTGGGTGTATCTAACCTTCAAGGGCCCAGGTGGCTTCGCGAAAGGCTCCAGGAAGAATGATAAGAACCAAGTGATATTCTTGGATAAGAAAGCCGAAAGGGCTAAGAGAAAACCAAGACCAGATTTAGGTGTAACTTTGAGGAATTTATCAATTATACTCAAGTCTGTTATGAGCTATCGTGATATAGCTCTTTGTTGTGGAGTCACATTGGGTTTGATTTTGAGAACTTTGCTCGACTTGTGGAATATTCGCATATCAACAGAGGCCGAGAGTGCAATCATAACAGCTAATGGGCAACAGTTGAGCCAAACTTTGTTGGCTTTCACAATAACTATGCCAACCATGGCATTTGTAAACAATTTGATCAAGTATTTCACCGACAAGCTGCGACTTAGAATCAGATACAATCTCTCAAGGGAACTATATGATAGGTACATGCATGGGTTGACCTTCTATAGGATCTCCTCCTCTCAGCAATTATCGCAGGAGTTCCAAAATGTCGACCAGTTACTGACCGCCGATGTGGACAAATTTGCCAGCTCCATTGTGGAAGTTTACAACAATTTATCCAAACCAATCTTGGACATCATCCTCCTGGTTCACCGAATGAGCACCAGTTATACGGGCCCCCAAACGCCAGCCATAATGATCGGATGGCTGGCAATTGTGGGCTCGATCTTGACAGCGGCGCGAAAACCACTCGCCGGCTATCTTATTCGTGAAACCCAATCGGAGGGTCAGCTGAGATTTGTGCACTCCAGATTGATACAGAACAGTGAAGAGGTGGCATTCTTCAGAGGCAACGACAAAGAGAGGCACACTCTAATGAGTGCCTTGGATATGTTGCGCAATGCTCTGGATGATTTGATTTTGTTCAGATTCAAGATTGGCATGATGGACAACATTGTGGGCCGCTACTCGTCCACTGTGGTCGGTTATCTGGCCTTAGCTATGCCATTCTTTTCTCCAAGATACTCTGATGCATCGAGCGAACAAAGATTGAACCAATATTATGTATCAGGCAGGATGATGATGAAACTGGCCGAGTCTATAACCAGAGTCATTCTGGCCGGTCAAGATTTGGCTAGACTGTCTGCCTATACGCAACGAGTGAAATCCTTGATGGACACAATGGAAGAATTGCGAGATTTAGAAGAAACAAGAAGCTCAAACAAGAGTGAAAAGGTGCGTCAAGATGGAGAGGCGATTGTTGAGATTTGCGATCGAGATAATCCGCTCATTGATTTCAAGAACGTTACCCTATCCACTCCAAATGGTGATATTCTGGTTAAGAATTTAACTTTCAGTATAAAACAGAAGCAAAGCGTTATAATAACAGGACCAAACGGAAGTGGAAAGTCGAGTCTATTCAGAGTGCTGGGCAATCTGTGGTCCGTTGAAAGCGGTAAACTTATTATTCCCCCAACTGATCAACTCTTTTACATCTGCCAGAAGCCCTATATGACATTAGGCTCCCTGAGAAGCCAAATCATCTTTCCAGATACACATTCTCGTCTCACTGATGACGAACTGATTGACATACTGAAGAGAGTTGAGCTCAACTACTTGCTCGAGCGAGGTGAACATGATCTGAACTCAATCAATGACTGGCAGGATGTTCTGTCGGGTGGTGAGAAACAGAGGATGGCTTTGGCGAGGCTCATCTATCATAAGCCTCAATTTGCCATCTTAGACGAATGCACCTCCGCAGTGGCAATCGATGTTGAACAACGGATCTACAAATACCTATGCGAGGATATGGGCTGTACTCTACTGTCTGTGTCGCATCGTGTTAGACAGTTGGCCAAATTTCACCATCTAATATTGGAGTTCGATGGAAACGGCAGCTTCGAATTCAAACGTCTAACAGCCCCGCTGTGATCATAAGGTTTGCTATGACAGTTTGCCCTTAACGTCAGCTAATCGTAGCACCAAAAGCAGAGGCATGAGCATGATCATCTGGTCATGGGAGCATTCTTTTGGCACCAGTTATAACTGTAGTCAAAATAAATAGTCTGACCAACGAGACCAAAAAGCGGTGTTTAACATTCCGTTTCTTTTTTGAGCTGATATCATAATGCACATGGAGATCCGAAACAGTCTGCAGCGCGCGGTGTGTGGCGGCTTATTTTTACTGACACATGAGCCGCTTTTTCCAATGCTGCATTCTGACTCATATATTCACAATGCGCAATCTGGAGGATCAAAACAAACCCATGCTCAGCCGAGAATAGATCCTTCCAACGAGAACCCATAGTTGATTCTGATATTTTACCCCAATTGCCTCTCACTCTCACCTTCTCATATTGTCACAACAGCACTGACTCAGATCTATATACTTCATTCTCATAATCACTAAACTCAGTCAAGATGGGTATTCCGGCATTTTTCAGGTGGCTCAGCAGAAAGTATCCAAACATCGTGGAACCATTCGATGACAACAGCCTAGACCCAGAGACAAGGTGCAAGATATGGTTCGACAACTTATATCTAGACATGAACAACATTATCCATCCTTGTACCCATCCTGAAGATAAACCACCGCCAAGGAATGAGGAAGAGATGTTCGAAGCTATCTTTGAGTATACTGAAAAAGTAATGTCGATGGTAAGACCTAGGCATTTGGTTTTTCTTGCTATTGACGGCGTGGCACCCCGTGCCAAAATGAATCAACAAAGGACCAGAAGGTTCAGAGCTGTTCAAGAAAGCGAAGAGAAAAAAACTCAGATAGAGAAAATTCGCAAACGCTTGAGAGAACAAGGTATTGAGCCAGAAGTGACCGAAACGTGTTCATTTGATAGTAATGTGATCACGCCAGGTACTGAGTTCATGACTAACCTCAGTAAAGCTCTACAAACTTGGATCAAGAAGAAACTGACCACAGAAGACAAGACTGGTCTATGGCACAAAGACTTAAGAGTGATACTCAGCGATTCATCTGTTCCCGGCGAGGGAGAGCACAAGATTATGGAGTACCTAAGGCAGCAGAGAGCGAGCAGGAACTATAATCCAAATCTCCGTCATTGTCTCTATGGTGCCGACGCAGATCTTATTATGTTAGGTCTAGCTACTCACGAAAAGCATTTCATCATACTCCGTGAAGAATTCAAACCATTTCAGCCAAAACCTTGCGAGTTATGTCGCCAATTTGGGCACGAGCTCAAAGATTGCCAGGGTTTAAAAAGTATTGAGGAATCGAAACAGATGCCGGTTGTTGGGGGTAGCGCGCCTGATTTCATACTGATAAAATTAGCCCCTCTGAAAGAATGCCTGCGACGGGACATGGAATCCGAAAGCTACGTGAAATTGGACTTGGAAAGATTCATTGATGACTATATATTCCTTTGTTTCTTCGTGGGTAACGATTTTCTTCCCCACCTTCCCTCTCTCGATATCAGGGAGAATGCTGTAGATAGGCTCGTGAGGATATACCACAACGTAAACAGATCATACTGGCAGCCGGGTGTCTACTTGACCAATCGAGGCAAAGTTAACTTGGACAGATGTCAGGAGATACTACACGAGCTCGGTGCCGCTGAGGCCGAAATTTTCAGGAAACGAAAGTCCAACAATCAACGGTATGAAGCTAGGCTGATGCATAACAAAAGGATGAGGTGGGAAGAGGATCATCCTGATGGACCGGCTTTCCCCGACCCAGACCCTGTCCCTTACGATTTCGTTCGCTTGGGTGATCAGGGATGGAAGGAACGCTACTATACTTCGAAGTTTGGCTTCAAAGAGCACTTCATGGAGACTGCAGACAAAATCACCCGGGAATATGTTCGTGGGCTCTGCTGGGTGATGGCATATTACTATGATGGCTGTCCTGATTGGCAATGGTTCTACCCGTTCCATTACGCACCATTCGCCGAAGATATGCGATCAATCATGAGTATCAAACTTAACTTTAACAAAAATGCGCCGCCCTTCAAACCTCTGGAGCAGCTGATGGGAGTGTTCCCGGAGAAGTCAGCAAACGCTCTCCCAGAAAGTTGGCGTAAATTGATGTCGGATCCCGAATCGCCAATTATCGACTTCTATCCCACCAACTTCAAGGTAGATATGAACGGAAAGAAGCAAGCATATTTGGGTGTTGTGATCTTGCCTTTCATAGACGAGTCACGCCTGTTTAAGGCATTGAAAAGTGTTTATCCCGATCTCACCCCCGAGGAAGCCCAGCGTAATTCACTGGGGAAGGATCTAGTATTCGAAAGGAGAGCATTGCAATCTAATTTAAACTAATAAACTGTTCGCTTCATTTCTGCCAACGCTTGTTTCTGTTTCAAATATGTGTCGATGAAGCTTCTGTCCCAACCGTCGTTGTCACGTGTCTTTGGGTTTGGGCTATAATAATCATCAATCAGCCTGAGAAAATTTGAGTCGGGAAATTTCGGGAATGGAAGCCTGAGATTACTCGAATCCAGAGGTCTATACTCTAGTTCATCAGCTCCTATGAGGGGGACCATGAGCCCGGCCGGCAGCTCGTAGTATGGCGCTGTGGGTATGATTCCATTTTCATCCTGTGGGAGATTGAGCTTATCAAGAGCATCGGTTGAAAATTTCCGAGTATCATACTGCGGAGGTGGGGGAACTACAGCTAGGGAGCTCAATGGTGCTGGAGGACTCTGCCAAACCGGTATATCATTACTAGTCGATACTTTGGATTGATCGCCTGAGATGTGATAAGAAGATGGACGAGGTGACTGCGAGCGCCTATGATGGCGGGCGGTATCAGGCCGAGACCCAAGACCTCTCTTTGAATCTCTAAAATCTTTGTTGGACCTCCTATGATGATCACGGTTGTGATGTTTATCGTAAGGGTCTGGATCTCGATCCATCATTGAATACAGCAATTAAATGGCCTAAGTCGAGTCATTCAATGTAGCGCCATGACCTGTTCATAACTGAATGAATGGGGCCTTCTCTCAATTTTCTACCGAACAGTGCGCCAATTTCAACTCCACACGCGCAAGCGCCCAAGAAGGCTAATGTATTCCGATGTGGAATTTTGGAACATTAGCACTGGAGCAGGTTAGGGAGATAAGGTTGAATCGGGTCAAGTTTAATCACTCATAATCTCAACAAAACAATAGAGATATCATCTCGGTAATTACGAACAACTGTCTTGGGGAGAGTGAGGGTCGACTGGAGTCGGTTGTGGTACAGCTGTCTTAGCCGCTCTTGATCGAGACCTATGTCCTGGTGGGGTCCATAGCGCAGAGCGGACCGGAGTAGATAAGTTGAACTATTCTCATCGTAATCTTCTTCGTTTCCCTCGCGGTTAGCGTTGATCATATGATCTACCACAGTCTCGATGACGTCTCTCGAGCTCTCAAAGAGTTCCCACAAACCATCGCTAGCCAAAACAATAAATTTCTCTTGATGATTATCCAGTTCCTGCGAGTCTACATGACCCTGTAGATGCAGCCTGTTGGAGTTATTCACTTCAAACTTAATGGTCTTAACATCGGGCTCTGTTATCAAATAGGGAGGCGTCTCATAGTGTTCCGGTATTACACGAAAGTAGCGAAATGTACTCGTCAGGCCACAAGCTTTTATGATTTCCGGGGTCCATTTATACTGAAAATCACCAAATGCTCTGAACGGCATGAGGCTACCCAGAAGACGATTGTGTTTGATCATAGTATTCTGCTCTGACTTTGGATGAGAGGCTGTCAAGCGCCGCACTTCATTTATATTATCACAATTATGTTCCTCATTCAACTCAATTGCCTTAAAGCTATTAGCTTTAGGTTGAATCTGAATCGACTGATTATAATTTTTGAACTGTTGTCCCTGATCGGCGCCGTCTGATTGCTTGCTCGGATCATAGAGACCAAGGACAGCGCGACAATCACCCGATGATGCCAGATACGCAACACCATCATGAATAACCAAAACTATTGCACAACATCCACTGACCGCAGCATATGAGTAATGGGCCATGGCTTGTCTAGTGAGGTCTGATCGTCTGATTAACTGATCCTGTATCTCTTGTGAGAGGTCATCATCGCATCGTTGAAACGAAGACTTCAATTTGGCAGCAATATTTTCGCTCGAGACTGGTCCAGCAACGTTTGAAGAAACGAGCTCATCTCTAAGATGGTTCAACATGTCAGTCTCTATGGTCTTCAATCTAGGATCATCGACTAAGTTCGGCGAATTGTGTAAATCTACGAGCGATCCACTTAGACGATCCGAGACCTGCAACCTATTTGGCTCTGGATGAAGACATAGGGCTATGTAGTTGAATAAACGACGACATACAATATCCGCCGTGGTACCTCCACCGTGGCCATCAAATACACCCACCAAAAGAGTTGGCTGCTCGTGACCTGGGTAATGTATACATGATACTCTGAGTCGATCTTCGATGGGGTTGTTGGAGGCCAATTGGTTGCATTCAATAGACTTGATAAATGCTGGCAATAGTTTACTCGTCCCGAGATACACCTCGTTAGACGCGAGTATTTTTTTAACCTTTTCCGGCGTCAGGGGCTGTACAGAGGATGATGAATTTCGGCACTGAAAAAGTCGATTAGGGGACGTTGATGATCCATATTTTACGATTTTGGCAGAAAAAACTATACTCCCCAGCAAAGGCCGACCTCGGTACATTTCAGCTTCGTCGATGAAAGTGCTCACATTAATGGTAGTCGAGTTTGACCATGGTTGGACATGCGATGGTTGACCCTGATGCAAAAATTCGCTGATAACATTTTCGTTCTCTTAGGAGGAAAATAGATAGAAGACTGACTGTCCGAAAAGGAGGCAGATTACAAAGGAAAATAATGCCCGTGGTCTACAGAGTAGATTAGATTAACCACGTGAAAGGTCGGCCCTGTTTGACATTGTGCAGAAGAGAAAGGGATGGCCAGTGGAACGAAATTCGTGCAAACGGGGGAAGGCAGGGCAGCTCATGAACTTGGTTTTGTTGTTCATGCGAGATATTTCGAGCACGAACAGCTGCTTTCCCTTCGTGCGTGTACGAAATTGTGCCGACATTGTTTTTCGCATGCCGGAAATCTTGAATGGTTCGTGTAATTTTGGTCCTAAGCCAGAACAAACAGCTGAATCTCCCTGCAACTATAATGACATGAGAATGAATCTCCCGGCTATTCAAAGATGCTCCACCAGGAACCCTTCGACGTGCTCATTTCTATAAGGGAGCTCATCGAGGCGAGCTTACACTTAGTCAGACTTTACGCGAGCAGGTTTAGAAAGATGGGACACGTGAGAATCTTTTCTTCCCCAATCTTATCTTTCTCCTATCGTAGACCCAATTCAACACTTGCGGTTGGACTGATTAGTCCAAGATTCACACTCAGTTGCGGTCATAGTGAACTGTGGTCCTCTTAACGGAGCAAGATCGCAACTATTTGAGCTTGGTACTAACTAGCACGTATGGAGCAGGTATGGTTTGACCGTCGAAAGAGCCGAGAGAAATGATCTCGACCTGGAGAACATTTTCCCACACAGTAGATCACACTGCTCATGCGATTTTATAGGAGCATTCATGCTACATGTAACATGATCTCCAGTGAACAGGTGTGCCTAGAAGTTCTCGAGAGTGGTAAAATCGGCATGGGATAGCAGCGTTGAATGCCATCTTGCTTTCTTCAGAATGAATCCCTCGATCTGGAGGAGAGTTCCTTGATGAGCTTGGACCTTTTCCGATATCCTCACAAATCAGGCCCGATTCGGTGTAAGACTATCTCCAATAATTTTCCAACCCTGAGGAGTATGCAGAGCACGAATCAGTATGACTGCAAGTCATTAGGTCCACTCAGTGGATTGCCATCGGCTTGGATTCAATCTGTTCCCGGAGGCCTATTTCATTTTCCTCGCCACCATTAAGAGTATCAGAAATTGTTAATGAGTTAGGATCGAGTAAGAACAATACCCTCTCGATCTTGAACAAGATAATAGAATCCAACATGTTGCTATCGACAAGAAGTGGACGTTGGGCACTGATAACATTAGGATGCATTCTTGTGTTGGCTACACTGCGGCAGGCTATCCATGCAAGCGGCCTTGAAGCGGAAGAATCCAATCAACGGCCATTACTTCGATGCAGATTGTTCACTCAACAATTCATGGAAAAATGCTGTCATGGTGAAAGTGGTCCAGCGTGCAAGGAGGCGCCAGCGGCCTTAGTTCGTAGGTGTTGTAAGGATGCAATCTCTCACAAGCCTCATGCAGAAGATGCACCTGCTCTGGTGAAAGTCATTGAAAGCAACGTAGTCAGAACCATGATGGGTTGCTTCAGGGACATCTTGGACCTTATCGCCGAAGGAAAATTCAATATTCATCGATTATTGCCAAAGAATTGCTGTAAGATTCCATTCATTGATACCGTCGCGAAATGCGAAGGTTCCCCAACTACAAAAAAGCCCAGCTACTTTGAATTGGATGATTTATGAATGCCTACGGATCTAGGGGCACGGTATTGGGTCTGAAAGCAATCATTCATCAAAATCGACGGCCCTGTAGATTAAGGAGTTTCTGCATCAGCATAGTGTTTCTTCAGTTCCGGAGCCGATTGGTCGGTCAATTGAGCATCGATGATTCGGTTGAGGCAGATGCTCGAGACTCTTTTGGGCCGCCGCGATCCATTGAAAAATCTGAATTACTAGAATAAATTCAGTTGCTGAGATTAACTCGCTTTGCTGTTTACCGCTTATAGATTCTCTTCCGGTAGGCTAGTTTCCAACCATAGTGTGTTATCGATGTGTGTCCGAATTAGAGAGAATTAAGGTCGGTTTAGAACCGGCGGTTTTTGGGAGAGATAGATCATGAGAGTTAGGGAGTTCATTTTTCGAACAACAGATACCTTCCCTGATTCATCTAACCCATGAACTGCTCGTTTCTCTCCAGGTTGTATCACCGACCAACACTTAGAACATCGAGACCCTTGAAAGAATAACCGGTGATTTTGGTTACATCCGGCGGCAAAGATAAGGACAGAGGAGAGAGAGAGGTGAGGGCTGTAGCATGTCGGGCGTAATGTAGTCCCATGAAAATGGTCTGGGCTCTGGTGGATGACCTTGGTAAGACCTTTTACGTTTTTGAGAAGATTACAAACTTCATGAATCAAATTGTAAATTGGTGGCAGAAGTCGGGACAACGAGTTAAGTAATGGAAGTTCTCGTTCGGGTGGAAGTGGGACAATCTTGTTTGTCTGCAGAGGCTATTCCTCCCTAACAGCGACTCTGCATCATGGGACTGGATGATGTAAGCATCAGCACGGACCACTACCAAGTTGACGCACTAAAAGCCGTCCTTGATAGATCCCTATGAAGCCCGAGCGCTATCATCGCAACAGAAAAAGAGTGATAGACCAGCGTTTATGTAAGCTTGGGATCAATCTGACGACAGTCTAGTCTCGATCGCCACCTGGCCTAACTCTCCGGTGACAACCTCCTTCGTGAACCATTCGTTCGTTTGGAGCTATGTCATGCTGAATCGAAGATTTCCTTGATGGACTGTAGCAGCCAATGTTGGCTAGCTGGCAGGTATCAAGAGCTGCGAGCTGGGGTTGTGACTAGAGAGGTTCGTATGATTATTTGGGTTTCGTTCCGGCTGGGACGGGTGAAACAGTTCATCATGCGACCACCAGGAGCCGAAGACGCGCGGTATGACCCCCCTTCAACTTGATGAATATTCCCCTCACGGTGTATCTCGCGTGATTAGGGATTTTATAGGAGCATTCATAATACATGTAACATGATCCGCAGTGAACAGGTCTCACAATAAGTCGATGACTTTTTCATAGTGGTCTCATCAAGGTGGCATATCAAAATTGAATACTATCTCGCTTTTTTCAGGGTGAACCCCCCAAACTCGGGACAGGGGCTTCTCGATGAGCCCAAGGTTGATCTTGCTTGATATTCTCACAACTCAGGGCCGATACCGTGTAACTATCTCCGATAATTTCCCATTCGTAGGGGGTACGCAGGGTAAAAATTGTCATGACTTCAAGTCATTAGGCCCACTTAGCATATGAATAATATTTGGACTAGCGACTCGGACTTGTTTTGAGGAATTCGATTTCGTTTTCCGCTTCGTAGCCAGTATTTGAGTTAACTAGAATTGTTCATGCTTTAGGGCCGATTGAAAGAAGATAAGTTGTCACAGATTTTGTTCAAGATAGTAAGATCCAAGATGTTGTCAGCGACCGGAAGTGGACGTTTGGCACTGATGATACTAGGATGCATACTAATGTTGGCTACAATGTGGCATCCTCGGTATGCTGACGCCCATGACCTCGAAGAAGAGATTATTCAGCGCAACCCATGCGGATTGGTCAGTCGGAGGTATTTGGACAGATGTTGTTATGAGAGACTAACCAAACTCTCGAACTACTGTCGCCGGCAACCAGTGAGAAGGTACCTAAATCAATGCTGTAAGAATCTGCAAGAGGAGCCCTCTCCTAGCGTCGATTCAGAAGAGGAGTTGTCTGAATGGGAGTAAAGTGGAGACAATGCTATACTTGAGATCGCATTCACGTGATTTACAGATGTCTTGGATGAAGTCTGCAATGAGATAATTCAAGTTCAAGGATCAACGTCGAACGCTTGCTTTAAGATTCCAGTCTTTGAAACTTTCGTGAAATGTCGGCGACCGCGTCTACCGAGTCCGAGGCCAGGCTTCTATGGCAAGCGAGATTTACGAATGGATCTGAATTTGTAGGCGCGTTGACGTTGCGTCTCAAATTGGTGGTTGGCCGACCGATAAGTATCGACAATTATCCACAATCGATCCTGACAACCCCGAGACAAGTGGTGCGACAAACATTATCTGGCCTTTACCAGTGCTTTCAGCTGGGTTCAATGATCTCATTCCGGGAGACATCACTTCGCTCCCAATGATGAGCATATCCATCGGAGGAGAAAATCGACGAAAATGATCACCATTCAAGGTGCCAAGATAGCAGATCGTCGCCCGATGCTCTCGCGATCTGGGGGCCAAGAAGAGTTGTAATGTTTATAGGATTCCATCGAATCACGCAAATCTGGAGAGGATAAGAATCTGAGGGTTTCTAGGAACTCGACTGATGTTATCGTCAGTGGGTTGGAAGGCTCGGGAAGAATGTGTATACGCTATCTAATACCATTCAATTCGAAACATTTAGCGAAGACGGCGCAAGGCCCTAGCTGAAGGCTCATGACAGAATTGTTTATAAGCCAAATTCATTTGCGATGTATTTTAAGGTAAAACAATGAAAACAATGAGGAAACAAACTACCTTCGTGAATCTGCTAACATCAGAGACACACAAACTGAGGGCCATATCACATTGAGCTGGGGTTGAGTAAGTGCCTATTCGGGTGTTAGATCTTGTCACGATCGGCCTTGGTCTTAGAATCATCTTGCCTATGCTGTTCATCACCGCCACAATCATGCCCGTCCTGGATCTCGTGATGCAGACCCATCTCTCGCTCCATGAAGTCTAGAGCCTCCTTTATCTGTTTCTTCTGCTCGGACTTGCTCCAATTTAGCTCCTCGGCCATGATTCCCACGATTGTCTCTAGCGCCTCCTCAGCTGCCGTAACATTCAGGAAAGATATCCTCAATCGACGAGCGATAACATCTACAGCAGTGGCTGCATACTCTTTGGTTGCGAACCTAACCTCTGCCTCGATGTAAGGCAATTCCGAGTGGATCCTTTTTCCAACCTTTGGCCATTTCTTGCCTGTCTGACTGGCCATTTCCGCCACCACAAACGCTCGATCCCCATAACTCTCAGCCAGGTTGGTTGCAACCTCAGGTTCGAGTCCATAGTCTTGCACTAGTTGTATATGTAGAGTTGGAGTCCAGCTATCACCTCCTTCCAGCATCAGGCCCACTGTCTGGCAAGGTTTAGCCTTTGATTTGAGGTCCGGATGATTTTTGAGCACTTCATCAACGGTGTCTTCTGCCATCTGCCTGTATGTGGTCCATTTGCCCCCAGAGCAGGTGACTAGACCACTTTCGCTGGTGTGAACGATATGATTGCGGACCAGCGATTCAGAGTTTGGTCTCGAGGGATCTCTGACGAGCGGACGAATGCCGGACCAGGCTGCCAATACATCGCTGCGTCTTAAATCAATCTCAGGTGCTAAGTACTTTCTAACTTCCTTCAGGATGAATTGTATGTCATCCTCCGTTGGACCGGGGTGAAAACTGGGCTCGCACTCGCGATCTGTCGTTCCAGCAATGGTGTACTTTTGCCATGGTAAGAAAAAGATAACACGGCCATCTTTCGTAGCCGGATCTAAAAGACCCATAGATTGGGGTGAGTAGTAGCCTGGTAAAACAATGTGCACACCCGAACTTGGGGCGCAAATTTTTACAGCCTTCGGATCGTCCATCAGTCGTATTGTATCTGTGTGCGGTCCCGTGGCATTCACGATACACTTAGCCTTGATGGTCCATTCTTGTCCGCTTAATTGATCTTTTACTTGAGCTCCGCATATTTTATTGTCAGGATCTTTAATCAAACTCGTCACAGCCACATGATTAGCCACTAGGGCACCACGGCGAGCGGCAGTCAGCGCAATGGATAAACACATCCGTGCATCATTGTGAGCTCCGTCATAGTAAACTATGGCACCCTTCAAGTTTTCGCGCTTTAACATTGGAAAAACCTCCAGGGCCCTTTTTCTGCTGAGAAAGTAACTCCACTTTAGATTCTTGGTGCCGGCAACAAGGTCGTATGCTTTCAGACCAACCCAATACCAGGGCACGAGATACCATTTATAGATTGGTAACATGATTGGTAGGGGTGCTGAGAGGTGGGGAGCGATCTCCAGCAGATTTGCACGCTCCCTAAGTGCCTCACGAACCATTTTGTATTGTTCGTAGTCCAAGTTGAAGATAGCTTTTTGCAAATACCTCACACCCCCATGAATTAGCTTGGTGGACTTGCTCGATGCTCCACTGGCAAAATCATCTAGCTCAACTAGTCCAGTTTTGAGACCACGCGTTACCGAATCCAATGCGATACCACACCCAGTTGCACCACCTCCGATTACTAATATATCCAATTCATTCTTCTTTAGTGCCTCTATCTGGTGTCTTCTAGGTGGTAATGGTTGGTATGTTAGGTGGCCTTTGTATGTGGACGGTTTCAGAGCGCTGCTGAATGGAGAGTTATAAAAACTAGTAAATAACAAATACCCTAGGCTACTCATGTTCGACAAGGGATATCTTCAACGAAATAGGTCCGAATTTAAGCAGTTATATGGATCGAGGTAATAATATAGGCTTTGATCCAGATGGCTTTAGTTAACAAATAGCTTTCTCCTTCGAGGGGAATGTCGTGAGAAATGCTCTTAGTAGAATAATAGAATAGTCTTCGAAATAAATAAATAAATCTATCTCATCGAGAGTAGTAGTATCATAGGAAAGAGAATCATTAGGTTCTATATCAGAGATATAATATGGATCCGGTGAGCTATGGGTCTGATAGTGATTGCAGATTGCCCCGGTGAGTATCTTTTGATATGGGTTACAAGAGTAGAGTTACGTATCCCGTGGGAGAGGAACATCATCCATCGATGTATCTCGCCACATAGACCCTCGCAGCTAAACTCAACCAAAAGACTTGTCACTAGGCGCGGGCGCCTCACAATGGTCGTAAGGGCTTAGTCGTAGCTGCTGCCTATGATTTGACTGCTCAGCCCATTGCGTCACATTCAAGATTGATCGCCAAAATTGAGAATGTTAGAGCAGATTGCCAATCCAAGACACAACGATGCAAGATCTACCACATGATGGGAGGCCATTGAGCTTTTGCAATCGGTGGATTGATATCCGGGACAATTTGCCGCAAGTCCCGCTGATTCGACGAGAGGGCGTGTCTCGTCCGCGTGTAACGTCGGTAACGTTGCATAGAATATTTGTGTAGGTTCACACCCTAGCGGGCTATTTATTATACTAATACATGAGATAACATATATATCTGAACTCTCTG
>Ga0058701_10000637_pt1 | contig 23544 bp, 20 predicted proteins | sample AgamicOrMae_FD_97039 | JGI IMG/M metagenome (GOLD analysis project Ga0058701, IMG submission 97039) | Agave microbial communities from Guanajuato, Mexico - Or.Ma.e | ecosystem: Host-associated > Plants > Phyllosphere > Phylloplane/Leaf | place: Guanajuato, Mexico | collected 2012-06-04 | reverse complement strand
TCTCGATTCAGGGCACAGAGCGGTCTCTCTGAAGGAGTGTCTATTGACCAGAACTCCAAAATTGAGTATCTACCTTTCAATACATGTTTGAAAGTACCTGCAGGATTTCTTAGGAATCAGGGTTTAACTTAAGCAAGATGCGTTAATTTAAGCTAGGTATATGGCAACGATGGTTTACATTTCTTTAAGGTTTCAAGTTCAGAATATTTCTAGGCTTATTTAGGCATGGACTTTTGTAACTGATTGAATTAGTGAATTCATTCTCGAGTCTCTTCAGTGGTTATTTAACCCATAACCGCCCAAAGTATTTGAAGTGAAATTAAGCTTAAGAGAAATTGGAAGGATTTTCTGCCATTTAAATTCGCAATTTTAAGCTTTGGAAAATGCCTAAATAATTAAATTTCAGGTTGCCAGAGTGATGATTTTTTTTAGTGTGACTACTAAACTGAAAAGATCCTCTAAAATAAATGTTTCTGTTTGCGAACGGCATCGCTGGGCGGTTAGGGGCTAAAGGAATTGTCTATTGTCCCGACTGCCCCATTTAAAATGTATTAGGTAGTGTTCCCTGCGTTGAAGTCACTTCCCACTTAAAATGCATTAGGTTCGTTACGTGTGTTCAAGTCTCCCTATATTAATGCATGTCGGGTCAATAGCAACACCTTATCGTTGGATAATGTTGTGTGCTGTACCTGGCTATCTGCACCGGCTGTGTAGCTCTTGCCCGGAGAGGAAGGAGCCGACATTGCTGGAGAGGTTGAAGAACGGCCACCATATCGATTTCGTTCCTGTTTAGTTTCTCGATCAGCGACGAAGACGATGATCCGATCATCTCGTGAGTTCTAAAACATCATCTTTCGGATTAAAAATAAGTGTACGAAAACTCCGACAACTCTCTAATTTATCAGTTACTTCTGCTAATTGAGCTTGTCCCGATGGCACACAATTTAAATGCAGTGTTTTCATGGGCTTTTTCAGGAGAAATCGAACATGGTCGACTGCTGATCAGTAGCCCGTTCTGAAGTGTCCGTGCAATATCCATGCCGAATCATCCATTTATTAAAAAACACGAATGGATATCCGTGTGTCCATGCCGTGTCCATGCACCATGGATGTCCATTCAATTAAGTTTAAGAGAACGGATTTTTAGGCATGGATATTACTATGGATATGGCATGGACATCTCCCTCCTCCTCATGACTATGTATGTTTTAAGGACAATGCCTAAAAGTTCATCCGTAAACCGTCATAGTTTAGGTCAAGTTAGACCTTTTTAAACTCCTCCGTGGACAACTGTGGATAGACTTAGACTCCCTCACCTTCATGAAACCTGTGGATATCGTCTCTAGTTTGCCACAAAAAAAATCGAAGTAAGGAAAAGAAAATTTCAAAAAAAATGTATCATAATTAAAAAAAATGTAATGAAAAGAGGAACTTCGAAAATCAACAGCGAGGCTGTTGTTGGAAAGGTAGATGGACGTAATTGACCCAGCGCGACTTTTAGCGATTGGCTTTGACTTTACTTTGTATCGCCTCTTCGTGAGCTCTGCTCTAATTCTATATGTCTACGTCGATATTCTTAGCCCACCCCCACCCCACCCGCACAACCCATAGACAATAATGAACCTGCCAAATAGCAAGGTACCTGTACCGCTAAAGTGTCCCCGGTTTATGGATGACCGCTTAAGTAATTTCGTACACTTTGAGTATTTTCAAACGTTCGAGTAATGAATGAACTCTTGGTCGCATGAATATTTATATGTGTAAAAAAGGGAAAAAAATTAAAGCGCTCAGCAAAATTCTGACCTGATTCCGTGAACACTGGCGAATAATTCAACGATCTTCCTGGCGAAAATATCGGTCCAGTCATAGACTCTCTGTAATCGAAAACAAGTTAAGGAAAATACAACGAAGTACAGATAGGTTTCTTGTTAGGGGTGCGTTCGTAAACACCACCCGAAGGGTATTCTGTCTTTCTCTCTTATGAGAGCTCCACAGCGATATAACATCCTCGGGTGCCGTTTTCGAACGCATCCTAGAGGGCGTGGCAGCGTAAGCCTTAACTTACCTCTCTGAAACCAATTCTCAAAAGTTGTCCCTTTAACGAGGGCAACTTTTGACCTACTTTCTTGTATGAAATTCGACGAGTTTCTGTAGGCGCTTCGACGAGAGTCACCTCTGCGCCTGGCTTCTGTCAAAACGAACTAGTCATGTTTGTGTTTGGTCAGATTAATCTCGTGGGGGCAGTGATCTTCTCACCTTTGAGCGTTGGAGCATTTTTAGTCAACTCTTGAGTAACGCCGTTTTGAGATATTCCGAGTTTTCTTGTGTTCGCTCAGAGGGTAGGAGAAGTGCAGGACGGAACTGGGAAATTTTCGTGCTCCTATGTGAAGACCGAAAAGCGTAGTTTACAATATGCTTTGTTTTGTTTTTAGGGGGGGAAAAAATGAAAGATGTCCCTTTTCGCAATGTTGCCGTATTTACCTCTGATTTTTGATTTTGCTGTTTCGTCCCATGGATATCTGGAAAAAACACACCAGATTTTTTGAAAGAATAGTCAGGTTTTGATTGTATCTGGATGTGGAGGGGGTAGCGAGGGTGCCGACAGACCATTCAGATTACAGGGAGGAAAAAATTAAAAATGTATTTTTTTTAAATCATTGTCTAAATCTGCATGCACAAAACGTTTCACAAAACGTTCAACCCATAACAGTCCGAAGTATTTGGAATGAAATTTAGTTTAAGAGAAATGGAAACTATTTCTCCCATTGAAATACGCAATTTTAAGCTTTGGAAAATGCCGTAATAATTAAATGTCAGGTTTCCAGCGGAGTGATATTTTTTGGATTGTGACAATACTGTACTAAAAATATCCTCTAAAATATTATTTTTTCGGTTACCGAACGACATCGCTGAGCGGTAGTGGGTTAAAGCGTGAATTCAGATTTTCTTTCTTTTTTTAAAGAAAGTCTTAAGGTCAACAACAACTGACAATTTCTCGAGTTCCCTGGCAAACATTTTACGAGTCACTCATCTTTGTCTCTTGTGCCAATCTTTTCGGATCTTTTGCCTTTAAAAAATAATCTATTCTTACATATATTTTCGCCCATAACAGAGTCAAAAATTTTGAGTGAGCTCCTTACACACCGTGCGTAGGCTACACGCGTTACACAGGTGCTGCGCGGTTGCCTATCCCGAGCTCTGAAGGCAACCAGAGTGAGTGTTGCTATCAATTGCGATGCTTAAAGGGAAGCTGGTGCCGTTGAAAACCTATCTCCTTTTATCTATGCGTTCGTCCATCACAGAGTCAATTTTTTTGTGTGCGTGTAAAGGCCACTTACATCTCGGTGGCTGTTCTCAATGAACAGTAGAGGTCCTTTGCATTCTTTCTCACAGTTGCTTCCTTGCACTTTGTCTCCTCTGGTGCTGGACAATGGCGCCAAAATTTGAGTCACCAAGGGAAAAATGACGAGCAAATCAACTCGCATTTTCGTTGGTGATCAATGGAAGGAGTAAGTGTCTCGACTGAAGTGGAAAATGGCGCACTTGATCGGTAAACCTCAAAGTAAACCTACTCAACGCAAACGTCAGTTCCCGCTCTGACGAATCAAACGTTTCTTCAATTTGCTCAAACAAATCGAATCATGCTGTATTATGTACAACTCTGTCGAGCTGTCAAGAATCATACAAAGGAGGTGCAATGACGCCTTTCAAAGCTTTGACGTTCAGCGCTCGCCGATAAACCTACGGATTGGCTAATCTGAAACCCAAGATGTTCGGCTTATTTCACTATATAGTGATACTCTTTTTTACGAAAAGTCGGATTTAGACATCAAACAGATTCGTGCACCATGCGAAAGTGGCTTGATTTCTGCCCTCCTTCCGATGCAAAATCAACGTTTATACGACGTTTATACTTCGCTCTCTTTTTCCTACCAATTGAATTTATAGACGGAGGATACTAAAATAACCAAAAACTTGTTTTTACAATAAGTCTAAAAACAGATGGAGGGATACGCATTTTTATTGACCTTGTAGATTACAGGATGAGCAGTTCTCTGTTGTTGAAAATGTGCAGCTTTCAGCAGTTATTTCGGTTCATTGGTTGTTGTTGTCTTGGAGGGCAGTGGTCCCTGGGGGGAGGGGGAGGGGGACAAACCGGGGGTGGCGGGCATCTGTCCTGCGCTTGTTGCTCTCTCCTCTGCCTATCTCTCTTTTCCCTCTCTCTTCTATCCTTCTCCCTCTGCTGCTGCTCTCTCTTGTTCCTCTTTTCTCTTTCTTTTTGCTCTCTTTGAGAGTCTTTGTCCTCCTTCCGTTTCGGACATGGCTGACCGCAGCAGGGGCATTTCGGCCTGTCGGCCTTCTTTCCGCACGAGCTGCCCGTCTGAAGAAAAAGAAAAAAAATATTTATTGGCTTCTACCTCAAGCTGAAAATGAGCCCATTCCTTTTGGAGAATTTACGAAGAACTTCTTGTAACTTTTTGACTAAAAAATGAGGAATTCCAGACTTTTACTACAAATACAAGTAATCGTTTGTTGTTGTTGGGTTTTTTTTTGCTTCTTAATTGGATTTTTTATTTTTTTGTTCTTTTATTCTTAGAAACAGGGACAATTATCTTTTCCCGGGTTGTAGTGTGGATATAAAACGGGGGTAGTACGTATTTGGGTAATTTTTCAAGATTGACCTATGTTCAGCTCCATCAATTGAAAGCTCTCGCCGAGACCTTGTGAATCGTTTGGGCGATATCCATGCCGAATAATCCATTTATTGAAAACACACAAATGGATATCCAAGTGTCTATGCTATATACATGAACCATGGATGTCCATTCGAGTATTTTTAAGTGAATGGAATTTTCGACATGGATATTACCATGGACTTTGCATGGATACTTCAACCCGGGATGTTGAGTTATAATCTACTGAAGATAGGATTTAGATAAGTAACTTGCATAATCCGAGAGCCTATCCTAAATACATTAGTGAAAACGGTTACGATTTTGACTCTTGCATAACAGTGGGGGAGATAGCCCCCCGCCTATAAATTCGTTGCTGTTTACGCCCGCGAGCGGCTCAAGAAATCAGCTGACTGATATATTTTCGTCCCTTATGTTACACCATTTACACCAAAAAATCTGATTTATCCTGCAGTAAGAATATAAACATGTGTAAAAGCTCATACAGACGGTTGTTTCGCGTACCTTGACGGCTGTTAAGGACTTCGCGAACCAAACGTAAGTCCGATCTGGGACTCCTCTAAAATCGGATTTCAAATCCGAAGACTGACGAGAATTTCATGCGGGTTTTGCCAAAAAATGTTTACAAAAGCTGCGAGTCAAAGCGATCGCAGCCATCTTTGTCACCGCCTTGCATTCCATCAAACTCAGTCTTTAATAATAGTCCGAGCTGCTTGGATACTAAAAAACAAACGGCCATTCTCAACTTACTTGACTGACATTCGGTAACCTAAACTTTCACCGATGACAGCCGTGTTTATTTTTCCCCTAATAAGTCCCTCGCTGACGGGAATTAAGTTTCTTATTGAATAGTTACTTTACTTTATCCAGTCTCTCAATGACGTTGCCCCTCTAATCTTAATCCACCGACATAAAAATCTCTTAATAACATGTAAGGAGGCGCCATTTTCGTGGATTTGTTGCGTTTCGAAATTTAAGGAAAACAAGGACACTCGCCCGTCTTCAAAGACTATTCCGACAAACAATTACGCATTTTTGGCCGCCATAATGCATTTTATCATCTGAAGACACGGTCGCGTTGTCTGTGCGCAAGTGGACTCAAGGCCCCTTACAAGTCTTGCATAGGCAACACGCGCATCACAGGCATCTCGCGGTTGCCTATGTCGAGTTCCACAGGCGCTCCGCTCCAAGCTCTACTGACGATCGCGTTCTTTCGGAACAAACGACGCCATTTCGTAGAATTCCTGTCTCCGTTTATTATCTTCTCCCTATTTCTTTTAATACATAGGTTTCCGGTTCATGGAGGACAATCACAGCGACGATTCCTGGCTTTTATCGCAGTAATAATTTGAAAATTTTGCGTTGGAATATAATCACTATCGTGTGGTTGTTTCTTGAAATAATAGGCATATTAGGAATTCCTCACAAGTTTTTGCTTAATCCATAACTCATGCCTTGATGTCTAGCAAACTACCGTTTGGCGCACCCATAGACGAAGTATGCATCGAAGGACTCCTCCACCCCAGGCTAAAAGTACGTCTTTCTGAAACTATGCGTCTGAATATGAGCAAGTTCTTTTAAAATCCCCTGCCCCCATTCCTTAGGAATTATTCATTTATGGCACGACAAGCCTGGCTGACGACACAAGCATAATTGGGAGGCACCATGCAGTGCTGTCAGCGCTACGGTTAGTATTTCTATCGAACATTGCCTTTCGCTCAATCTTATTTTTGAGAAGTATTCTCTTCCATCGAATCTTGTCTTTTTAAAGGAGTTTTGTTGGGAGTTTTCCAGGGGTGGATCTCGTGGCCAAGGGGCTCTTTCAACGCGGTTAGCTCTGAAAAATGCCATGGAGACGGGCCAAGTCTTCACCCCATTCCTGAAAGCAACAGGCTACTCGTTCAGCTGTTCATCAGATAAAGAAACTTCAACTCCACCAGGCGCTGCTCTCTGGCTTTTGCGGGTCTTTTTCGGTCAGGCTCAAGCACAAATCCAATAACCGTAGAATCACTCGTATCTGAATAATAATATCCAGCGAAGTTAGAATAAAGCTATGTACGCCATCTTGAAACAAACACGCTTTGCTTTCCTTTCAGGTCGTCTCCCTGTACCACTCTTAGCCGGAAATAGATGGCGGCAGCTCGGCAGACAGTGCAGCATCGCGTCCCGCCGGACCTGCGTCTCTTCTACCTCCTGTTCCACATTTGGCGCCCTTTCCAATGCTCATCTCATCAATGCCGCCGTCAGGTGCGTTCACGTAATATTACCTAAAAAAGCTTCTGAGGTACTCATTCCGCTACTGTTATCTGCGACAGATGTCTACAGGAAAGCTCCCATGCGGAGAGAACCGTACTCAAAGCTATCCTTGAGCTCATGGCCAAAGTGGGCGGCGGTGGACCAGCCCTCTTGTCTCTTGTGGACTTCTTCGCCCCTAGTTTAGTGGGCGCCTCGAATGTCCGACTCACCGACGAGGTATACCTTAGCGATGCGCGAATCTATCGAGCCTCTTAGTCACAAGTCTCTTTATCTTCCAGGCTACGCAGCACACGCGCGCACTTCTGCTTTTCCTTTGTTGTCACTGGTCAGAAATATTCTCGATTGTCGATGATGATGGTAGCTTTCGTGATATACGTTCGGCAAGATTAATCCAATCTTTTCCACGGTCTACTACAGAGGTGAGGTTTTAGTGCGCTCGTGCGCATATGGCCTTATTTTGTTATTATTATAGTTATAATACTCACGAATGTGATACTTTAACAACGTTTTCAAACTGGGGCAAGATTAGTTTCGGTAATGGAAATAACACATGAAAAATAGTCGTAAAGAATTTTCTCGATTCATAGTGCATTAGATACTTTTCACGGCTAACTCACACGGAAAGTACCACAACTGTCCGCCTCAGATTTTATTGAAATTTTCAGGACTGCAAAACAGCGGTAAGGACAGATACTCAAGCCCCAAACTCGCTGCCGAAATTCATTTATACCACCTTAAAAATAGCGTTTAATCATGAGAGTAGGGCGCCCTACTCTCATGGTTTAATTTTGATCAAATTATTTTCGATATAATTTAAAACCAATAATCATTCTTCATAGAACACCCAAAAGTGGTGTCAAAGGCTGATGAGGATTTTGCAATATTTCCGGCCGTTTCAAAAATGTTGGCAGTTTTTTTTTGTTTTTAAATTTCTCGTTCATTTTTTAACGCTGGTCTTAAGACTGAAAAAAAATACGCTCGGGAAGCAAGTTTTGGGCTTGGGTATCTTTCCATACTACTATCTTATAGTCCTGAAAGTTTAAAAAAAATCGGAGCCGGCAAGTTAAGGTAATCCCCTTGTCAGCTTAAAACTTTCTTTTTTCTTCTTTTTATCGCGATTTGCAAAACGTATACATGTGAGCAACAAAGAGAGTACTCTTCTAGGTTCCGCTTTCTCATGTTAATCGGTGGTTTCTTATTAGTTTGGAGAGCAACCGACTCCACTAGAGCGACAGTCAGTCTCAAGAACAGACGCCCGTCAGAAGGGTGCGCCTAAGCTGCGCCGTTTACTTCAAGTCGGAGAAAGAAACCAAAGTTCAAAATCAGCAGCGACGCCGCTCCTTGAGAAATATCACGAAAATTGCAATTACTCTAAACCTGATGTAGCAAACAAAGCGAGCGATGAAAGACGCGAAGATTGTGGCCAGGCGTTGTGTGGAAGCGAATCTCGGCGATGGCTGAAATCTCTTTTCGGAAATCGTGGGCGGTCCTCCATGAGCAGCATCCCGTCAGCCTCGGCCATCAAGTATGAGCCCATAGCGGGTGGAAAGCACACATGGACGCTCTGAACATTAAATTTATTACCTAAATTTACCTGTTCTGATCCCAAAATCGAATAAACCTGACCAAGAATACCATTGTTGAAATACCCTTCTAAAGATTTTTCCAAGTTATGGTATCGTTTTTGAAGTTATCTCTTGTCATAGTCTTTAACCACGGTAATTTTCAGTGAAATGCCGAAATCTGGCATTACTATTCCCGCTTTAAAAACTTGCTGTCGAGCTTTTCACGCGGGAACATTGGTTGCAGACAGATGAGCCTTTATTAAGACACACCGAACTGTCTGATCAGTAACAATATTTTAAAACAATCTACATCTGCTGTTGGAATCTTGTTTTAATCTGCCTGTCCTTTCTACTCCACGGGACATAGTTTAACTCACGATAACCGAAAACCTAGAATATAACAAGTTTGGGACTGTTGTGTCCCACATGGCATTCTTTCAGCCCAATCTCATTAGATTTGATCATAGATTACTGAGACGCTTCACGATTCAGTAAAGTGCTCCTTGCTCAAGCTATGAGCTGAGCGTCTACTGAGGTTTGCACTTTATTCCCCGGCACGCTTGGCTAGCAGCTACTTTGAGAATAGTTTGCAATCCGGTTAAATTAGGCTTCTTGCGGAAAGTACTGAACTTGCAATGCAAGATCTGAGTTAACAAAAGGTTTCGAGAAGAGCGGAAATGGTTTGTTCGTCAATTGAAATAAGTCGCAACCTGGAAAAGCACAATCATGTATACTGTCACTTTACACGTTTCCACTTAAGCTTCATTCTGGCACACGTTCCAAAACAGACAAAACACACTCAAAAGAAAAAAGAACGACATTCAAAGGCAATTATAAAGGTTAAATAACTTAAGTTACTTATTGGAATAAAAACAAAAGCGGACTTATTCGACAATGAATATTTGGAAAAAAACGTGTCTCCGTAACCGATGCCGACTTTGGTGTAAGTTACACAACGTCAACCCAAATGCAACAAGTTTACGAAACGCCCTTGCCGAACTTTAACGGCCGTATTTGAACCTGGCACCGGTACCCTGAGGAAAAATAATCGGTCATGAAAGAGCTCTCAAAAACGACTGATAAGGCTAAGTAGACACATACACAACACTCTCTTAGTGACTAGTTAACTCATGTCATTAGTTACAATGGGAACAAAAAGAACTGAATTGACTAAAATATCACACAATTTTAGGGGCGAAACTTTGCCAAGGGCGGTTCTTAGAGTTAAAAATAAATATAAGCGTTAAAAGTCCAGGTCCTCCTTTTCCTGAGCTACGAAATACTAAAATGACTAGCCGCTAAAATTGGCTTATCGGATACATCACAAGATTTGTACGACTAAAATCGTTATTAGCAATCAACGTCATTTGTCCTGAACCTCGTTGCAATGAGGTGAACAACATTTCTGCAGTTTACAATCCAAAGCGCTAGAACACAGAACAACAAAGCAACAGCCAGCTGGCTAGCTGAGCACACTCGTTCGCTTCGAAGCTCACAATGAAACACTTAAGTCTAATTACTATTTAAGTATAATATGTCTTAATGAAGCATTTTAAAATGGTTCATTTTTAGATAAAGACCTATTCCTAGACCGATCAAGTAGACAGTGACACAAAAAGGTAAATCTACCTTAAAATATCTCGTCGTTATTTTAAACTTCCAAAATATGGGGTGAAACTAATCTATTAATGATACGTTATCTGATGACTTAAGAATATCACGTGTCGACTCTAATGCCGTTATTCGGCCAGCAGTTCCGTTTTTGCGATTTTCCGAAAAACTCTTAATCCGACTGTTAAGTTATTTTTATCACAAAAGTTGTCACAAAAAAAGTATTGGATTTCCACCAAAAATTCGTAGTTGAAGCACATTTCCTGGTTTTCATAATACCCACGAATCTCTATCATTTCCTTCTAGCAACGTTCCAACTACCTTCATTCAGTGGTAATTCAAAAAATGCAAGCGTTATCAAGAATATCCCGGAGTTTAAATTACTGGGAATTACCTGGACTTCAATTCACATTTACTTTTACAAAAAAAAAAGTGTCAGTTTAAAGTTACATTTTTTACGTTGATGTTTCACTTCCAGAAAGTAAAACAATTTTAAGGTACAGTTCTTTGGGGTAAAAAAAAAAAAAGGAAAGAGAGACACTTGACTAAGAAAAATTAAAGCTGTTGCTCACACATCAGCAAATGGCTATGTCTTTTTATGTCATAGGTGTTGGTCGTGGTTTTGAGGCCAAAATATGCCGACGGCAAGATTCGAACCCGAGAATCATCACTAAAATGCTCCGATACTGCCACGGTGACGCAGCGGTACAGAGAAACATTGTATGGGTTGACAAGAACGCATATTGCTGCGCGCACTTTTCCTGGAAATATTTACTCAGAAAAAAAAAAAAACGAGCCTAACTTTGAAATACTTTTTAAAACTAAAACTAGCAGTATTAAATAATTCAAAACAGAAAACCTATAAAAATAAAAAGGGCTGAGCCCTATTCATTTTTTAAAAAAATTCTGAACCTGAATTCCAGAACTGCGGCAGCCCTGAATCAGCGTATTGTTAGTGGGGGTTGAAATCTTGGCCTGTCTTTCTTAGTCCGTCTTGATGTCGTCCTTGTCAGGTTGCTGCGTTGCCTTGGTGGACTTGCGAACGTAGCGTCGCGGTCGGTAGTAGTCGGTAGCTCCCATGATAGAGGCACTCAGCATGGCTGACAGGAGCATGTTGCTCAAAATGATGCGATCGGCCGAGTCTACGTACACCGTAAACGCCCGAGCTTCGACAAACGCAAAAATCAATAAGTTTTCACAGTTACTATTATGTGCCTTTCGTCTTTGCTGCACACATGGAAAAACTGCTACTTAAACTGTAACCATATTTTTGCAGCTCAAGTGATACAATCAGAAAGTTCATCATAACTGACTTTTGAAATTCCCTGAATTTTCAAGGTTTTCCAGAATTCTGAAGCCTGTGGACACCCTACTCATTCAGCTCATAAAATCAACCTGATTTTCTTATTGAAGGTTTAAAGCATTTCTCTATTCTAAATTTATTGATGATAAGTTGATGATCCCAGGTCTAAAAAAATCGTAAAATAAAAAGTGCGATTATTTTACACCCCAAAATTTTGCGGATAACCACGGATTTTTTTGAAGATCCTCAAAAATAAAAATACAATATTTAAAAAAAATAAAAAAAAAAATAATGATAACCAAAAAAAACACGATTCCCAAAATTAATTTGTATCAATAAATTTTGAGGATCCGCAGAAAATTTGCGATTGTCCGCAAACTTAAGCGTGCGAAATAACCGCCTTTTTTCCATTTTGCGGTCTTTTAGACCTGGGCAGACTAGTATAGTTGTACAGGAAAAATTGGGGAATAAGCTTTCTTAAGTTGTTCCCCAAAGTCTTTCTATGTCTTGACTTAATTTTAGCAGGAGAAAACTTGAGTTTCTGAACTGGCAAAGGACTTACATAGGTTGGTTGCAAAAGATATGAACCAAGTTGTCATGCTTATACCCTCTGATGAACCAGCTGATACAATTGCTCGAAGTTGGATGACTTTACTGGATGCTGATATGGGAGTGCACATGGGCTGGAAAAAAAAAAAAATTGATTTATTGAATTCATCATGGTCTCAGGAGTGCTCTTTGTTTCCACTTACAGCAAGTATTGTGAGGAGAGCAGGGGGCAAAATTCCAAGAAGAAACCCTGCAGTGACGAGAAAATATGCGGCAGCCCATTTCACTGTCTCTGAACTCAGTATCTGTTTGTAGAGCAGCACTAAGTAGATCAGGACAAATTCTTGGGCTAGAATGATTGGGTACTCCAAGTATGTGAGAAGAGAGTATCCATTTGCGTAGTTGTAGCAAGTCATCACAGTGTAACTGAAAATCACAAGAGAAGCACAGTCGAATAGGTTACCAGAAAAATAAATGCTTACACTTCTAAAACTAGGGAAGGACCATGTTGATTCCATACCCGGTCGGGAGAGGTTAGAACTAAAAGTTATTCCTTTACGATAAACAACTAATGGCAGCTCAGTGAAACGTACCTTGTAAGTTCGAGGAACAAGCTGTACAAACTGATGGCGTCGACTCGTTTAGTTTTGTAAATATCCAAAATTTGTGGTACTTTGAGAACTAAACTCATCGCCACAGTTATGAGACTGATAACATAGGATATAAGCAAAAGCAAAGCCATTTTCAAGTTCCTTCAAATTTCTGACTGAACTCACAAAAGAAGACAGAAAGTGACAAATTTCCAAAATTCACAAAACTCTATAAACCGAATAAGGTATGTTTTCAATGAAGGAGCGTCTGCTAAATTTTGATGGGAACGGCAATGAGAAGGGGGAGAGGGGAAGAGGGAGTTTTCAGAACAATAACGTCTCCGCACTAAATATTGACCTAATATTAGCTGCATTCATTCAATTTTCTTTTAGCTCATATCACGATTCGATTAATTTCCAGTATGATGGGTTTGTTTTACTTGGAGGAAAGCGCTTAAAACTGAAGCCCGAAAGCATGAAACTTGTTTGTCTGTTTTGAGGAGCATTTGTTACGTTGGTCAAAATGCGCTTTTTAAGTTTTTCGTATGAACAATTCATAGTTTTTCGAAAAGGCGACGGCTCGGTAACGTGGACGCCGCGATTGAGGTTATGGTCTCGTTGGCGTGAAGTGATCATCGGTTCTCGTAATTATGGCAAGTGAAATCACAGAAAAAATGTCTGAAGTAGCTGTGCTCAAAACAGAGGAAAATGCCGGAGACGGTGATGACGATGTTGTTGACCCGTGGAATGTTGTCAGCAAGTCGGAAACTGGTATCGACTATGACAAACTAATTAGTGAGTATTCACTTATTTGTCTTAAGTTTTACAGATAAAGATGTTGCTTGGCGTCCATTTCTTGAATGAGATATGTTCAAATTAATCCTTGAATTACTGAATCTCGGTGACTCGTCTCTTTTCTTGGCTTGTTTCACTGAGTTAAAACATATGGTAACCCTTGTTTCACAGAGAGGTTTGGCAGCTCCAAAGTGGATGATGAAATTCTGAAGAGATTTGAGAAAATTACGGGCAAACCTCCTCACCATTTCTTGCGGAGAGGAATGTTTTTCTCCCACCGTGAACTGCACTTAATTTTAAATGCCGCAGAGCAAGGCAAGCCCTTTTATTTATATACAGGAAGAGGTCCATCCTCTGGTTCCTTGCATCTGGGTCATCTCATTCCATTTTTATTTACAAAGTAAGTACAGCATTCCATTTGAAGGAGTTATACTCTACCCGTCCAATGTCACTAACACATTTTTATACTTTCAGATGGCTTCAAGAAACATTTGATGTTCCTCTGGTAATTCAAATGACAGATGATGAAAAATATTTTTGGAAAGACCTAGACATGGACAAAGCAAGAGAAATGGCGATTGAAAATGCTAAGGACATTCTAGCTTGTGGTTTTGATGTAGAAAAAACCTTCATTTTTAATGACTTGGATTTTATGGGGTAAGCCATAGATCAATCTCAGTACTTTTTGCTTCCCATTCATTCTACCTATTTTGTTCTATTATTATTTCTTAAAAAATTTTTTTTTAGGAAATGCCCCGAGTTTTACCAAAATGTAGTGCGTATTCAAAAGTGTGTGACGTTTAATCAAGTGAAGGGCATATTTGGATTTGGGGACAGCGATGTGATTGGCAAGATTGGTTTTCCAGCTGTTCAGGCTGCTCCCTCATTTTCTACTACCTTTCCCTTCATATTTGGCAAACACAAAGTGCCTTGTTTGATTCCTTGTGCTATTGATCAGGTCAGTATGATTCCTTTGTTTTTTTTGTTTTTTTGTTTTTTAAGCTAAAAGCAATTTTTCGTCCAGGATCCGTATTTCCGCATGACTCGGGACGTTGCGCCACGCCTCGGCCACTACAAGCCAGCGCTCATCCATTCAAGCTTTCTGCCAGCTCTCCAAGGAGCCCAAACAAAAATGTCAGCCAGTGATACAAATACCTGCATCTTTCTCACTGATACTCCCAAGCAAATTAAAAATAAGGTAGCTATGATTCAAAATTCTTTTCCAGATTCAAAATCAAAACATTTCCACATACTCAATCACATTTTGATGAGAATTTTACTGTCCAAATTTGGTTGAAAAATGTTTAATTTTCCATTATGGGTAGCTGTCATAAGCGCCAAAAAGCACAAGCGCCAACGCCGCGAGCACCAATCCGTAACCGCCAAACGAGAAAAGTCGCGAACGTCAAAGTTCTTAACCGCAATACTGACCTTACCTAACTTAACATAAATTAACCTAACTTAACCTAACCCAACTTAAAACCTAACCTTCACGAACTTTGGCGTTTGCGACTTTTCTCGTTTGGCGGTTACGGACTGGCGCTTGCGGCGTTGGCGCTTGTGGTTTTTGGCGTTATCGAATGCCCCCCTTCCAATATTACTGAAATTTTTGATTTCAAGCCTCAGAAAAATTTTACCGTCCAGGTTTCGCACTAAATTTTTTAATTCTAGAATGAAAATGTTAAAATTTCAATTTTAGATTAAAAAAAAATATATTTTTTCAATATTACTAAAATTTCGGATTTCAAGTCACTGCCTGTTTCAAGTACTTTATTCATCGAGTAAAATAGTATTAGTTTTGACGATCTTTCTTATATGAACGCATCAAAATTAAATGGTTTATGTTCACGCATCGGATGAATTGATTATCGTCATTAGATCGCGGATTTTTTCGCGACGTGGTGAAATATTTGCTGATCTCGGCGAGAATGGTTTGGAAAGTTTCAACTCTCCTAAGCTTATCAAGCGACCGTTTGCTTACGGAGCATTTCTTTATCGCTAATACTTCTTCATTGTTCTCAGATTAACAAACATGCATTTTCGGGTGGCCAAGCCACAGTTGAAGAACACAGAGAAAAAGGAGGCAATTGTGATGTTGATATTTCCTACAAGTACCTTACTTTTCTTCTTGAGGACGATGAGAAGTTGGAAAGTATTAGAAAGGTAAGAGGAACTAGTCTCAATTCCACCTTTGGGATTGTTTTACTTGTATTTACTAGTATTATATTTTCTCTGTAAAACCCTAAAAAGTTTATAACAAGGAAAATGGAGCATGTTTTTACGTATTTGTACCGCCACCTATTTTCTAGATCCATAGAGAAAGTTAAATAATCTCTGGTATTGACTTCCTTCACAATTAAAAACTTGTAAACCAATCAATAGTTAATAATTTTAACTTTAAGGTTAGTCCGGTGTCGCTCGAGTGTTGGGTGACCTCCAGTGGTACTTCGGAAAACTTCTTGATTTTATTATATGTCGGTCAGTAAAAAGAAAAATGTGTTTCAAAGTCTTTAAATGTACATTCAGGATAAAATCATACTCCCATACGTAGAAAGTCCATAACTGTCCCGATTATTGATGACTCGTTGAAATTAAACATTCCATTCTCTAATCAGATAAAAAAGAAGAAATAAGAAGGAAAGAAACGTTTCGGGAGGATAGCAAACCTCTTTTTTAGCTTGTTCTGTACTTCTTCAAAGAGTCAGAAAAAAAATCAACCCGAAGTTTTAGGATGGATATTGATCATATTTCCATCTTGCAGGATTATTCCAGTGGTGCCTTGTTAACTGGCGAGTTAAAGAAGATATTAATCGAGACTGTTCAGCCTTTGATCGCCGAACACCAAGAGAGAAGGAAGACCATCACCCGAGAAACCGTCGAACAATTTATGAAATTGCGTCCGCTGAATTTTCGCCCTGAAGGCTCTGCCCTCACCAAATAGACAGCCTCCTAACCTCTCTCCGGAGATATTTCGTATTGGTTTGCTGTGACATCAGTAATATCTTCGAGAAAAAATGCACTTATTTATTTGTTTTTATTGAAGTATCAGCCATGGTTCCTATACGCAATTTTATCTCTTAGATTGTTAACCCCCTCAACAAAATCCATTTTTCCGTAAAAGAAATCTTGATATGAATTGTGTCTGCTATAAACTTGTCAGGCTAACTTTGGTTTAAATCCAGTAGCCTCTTGAACTTCTTGTACCAGCCTGCAAAATGATGATTTTTACCTCCTCAGCTAGAATTTGGTTTCGCAACCAGGCTTTTTGTGCACCGAGGAAACCTTAAGTTTCCAAACACACTTTAAATCATTGTTTTTATTTTTTTATTTTTTTTGTTCAAGAAGAAGGAAAAATGCAAAGTAGATCTGTGTGGGTAGTTTCAAAGATGTTGAACCAAAGGCTGCAGTTTAAGCACTTTTGTGCCAATTACTGTGATAATGGCTTACTTAGATGACATTGTGTTTTTCAGATTTGCTATACGTTCACTTTGATGATTCAGTATGAAGCGTGTGTCAATTTTGACTTAAGCGTTTCGCGGAATAGATGCGGTCCGGTGTATGGGAAGTCGTCTCATTAAAACATCAATGTTAATTTCCGCCTCGTCATTGTGCATCCCTATTAATCCACGCACTGTTGCCAGACTGTACGGCTCGTTTTTTCAAAAACTCGATTAACTTTTTAGCTGGTAAACATAACGTTGTAATCAGTCCCAATTGTAAATCGCTCAGCTCGAGAGCGATCAATAACGTACCCGACATGCTAGGTTAATAGTTTCGAGTTCACGTTCGAATTTTTGAAAAAATGGCGCCGCCAATAATAATTACACCCTGCCACCTTGGCGACGCCGCCGCAGACAGTGTCGCCGCTTCGCGCCGTGCCTATAACAGCACTGTGCACCGCGCTGGCCTATCACCGCGGAAATATTAAATTTCGGTTCGTTAGAAAAGAAATATTGCAGTGAAGAGATCGTGACTGTTTATTAATTTCTAGCCTTGAAAAGTGTCGTAGTCCCTGCCCGGAAACATGGTCAGCGTTGCAACGGCCAGAGCCTCCTGGCCCGGCGATCCCCGATGGACCAATCGAGATAAATACAATCAAGTTCAAGGACTTCTTAATTTAAAAAGTAAGCTTTGTCGTCAGTTGGGCGAGGAGGAAGAGAGTAACGATAGAAAGCTGATCTTAGTGCATTTACTGCCCCTAACTTTGTTTTCTTCACGCTTCACTTTGAAATTCGACTCAAGTGTTCACAACTTTTTGTCAGTTCTAATGAACGCTTTCAATTTTAAGTCAATTTTTCCGTGAATTACCTACGTGGCATCTTAGTTTCGTTGCCTTTATGAGATTTGAACGGTGTCTCTCTATTTCGAAGAAAACTTTGTCAAACACGACCACGCTTGACTTTATTTTCATCAATTAATTTGTAGAAAAGGATGGAATTTCGCCGTTGCTGTAATTAAGGGGTTTCTTAGGAACATTTTGGCCTTTGAACGTAATATACGCAAAATTGTTTTAGTTAAATATACTCAACCCGGTTAGCAACTCATTATTATCGAGGCCGGTCAGAAAAGTCTCTGAAATAATAAGTCCTAGATTGGTATGAGGATCGGATTTTATACTGGAGTGCTTTAGTGGTCCGCTCTGTTCAATAATTTCGCAAGAATATCTTCACTGATGTTGGTAATAAATGAACCTCTTTAAATGTTGATTTCCTTTTAGAACGAGACCTTAAGCAAGCCTCATTCAATGTGGAAAATCTTCACAAAGCGCAGTTCGAAGAAATGAAGGAACTTAAAAAGGAAATCGGGAAACTCCGCGCCATGCTGGAGACGGCCAAACAGGGCGATAGCCAGCGAATTCGGAACACGCTCCGGGCCAACCGAGCTGCTCAGCTCGCTCTCAGAGACAAACCAGTTTCGGTGCGTCACCCGCATTTCGGCAAAGAAACTCCTAATGTACTGTAGGACCTGCGCCGGTATAATATGATTGATGTTTATAGGAGGCGATCGAATATCTCGAGCAGTCCAATTTTGTTAAATGTAAAGAACTGAACTCGCTTCGCTGCAAAAAGATCAAGTTGATGAGAACATTGCTGAATTTGAAAGTAAGTCTAAGAATATTCTTGTAAAAACTAAACGTCAAGTTCCTCTGAACTCTGAACCAAGGAGTTGCAACTCTGGTAATCCAGTGATCTTCCCAAAAAGTATTTTGTAATTCTAATGTTATACGCGTATGTTAGATGGACCATTTCCTTTGTAATCCTACATTTTTGTTGTGATCTCTGGTAATTTTGTTATTTTGTAAACACTTTTTTTTTCATGCGGCTACTCTCTCGCTTAAAACCTGACGCATTTTATCAAAAAAAAGGAAGAAAAGAAAACAGAAAAAAGAGGTCATATTGATGTTTCTTGGCGAATTCGAAGCTTAATTTCAACGTCATTATATATATTCCTTTTTTTTTGGAACTCTTTTTCTTTTTGTACCACTCAAAGTGGTTTGCAGCCTTCGGAAAATTTGTCATGAAGAAAAGTTCTGTAGGAGGTCATATATATGACCTTAAATTGTTTTCTTTCAACAAGTGTTCGTTTCCAGTTGGAAATAAGTCGGCTAGAAAGCAAACTCGCAGAGCGTCAGTCGGAAAGACCAGATGTAAAACAGGAACAAAGGCTGACGAATCTCATAAGCAGAACAGTGGTGAAGCAAGACGCAGCCCAATCAGTGTATTTCACTTACACGAATATCGTGTCGGTGCTCAGAGAGGTAGGACCTTGGAACTTCGCCATTAGCTCTAGATTTTATCACTACCAGGACATATCGTTGTCGTAGGATGAGAAATACTTCGGTCCAGTTCTGGAGATGCTGGATCGGGAGGTGATGGAGCAGTGCGAAGCGATCCTGAAGGTGACGGGGAAAGGGCAAAAGGTGATGGAGGAGGCTGGAGACGTCAAAGACGAGTGCCGGCGCTACGAGGAGAAGCTTAAGATGCTGATGCACGACCGCAGCGAGGCTGTCAACCAAATGAGGCTGAAGGTGGAACACAACAGAGGCCTCTGCAAGGCTCTGGTGCGCGTGGACAGCTCCACGGCCATCCTGACGCACAATACCAAACTCGTCCAAGAGGACGTCATGGAAGGCTACGCCAGAGAGCTCCAAAGGATGGAAAGCATCATGCAGAAGCTTCGCAACGCCACCTCAGTCCAAGAAACTGACGATATTTACCCTCGGTCAGTTTGCGCTCAGCTATATTTTGGCTCCTGTGGAACTTTCACCAGTTCGGAATGGACCATTTCTCTGTTTAATCAGCAAATCGGAGAGCGGATGATCTCCGAAAATAGAAATTCGACAGGAATAAGGTTTTGAAAATGAAACAGTTTAAGAGCTAAATTTTCAAATGATATATGCTACTACGATTACGACCGATTTCACATGTTAAAATGAGTCTAACGGCAACGGCGTCGCTTAAAAGTACATATCGGATAAGGCGGAAAAAGGGAAAATGCAAGGAACAACGGATTGGGAAAAACAAATCGATCAGCGGATATTTGAAAATTTACTTCATATGCTACATTTCTTTACAAAGCGTAGTCCTGCAGGACTTCTAGTTTTGGAGAACATTCGCTCCCCGATTTACTCAGGTCTAACAAAAAGAGAAATGCTTCATTCCAGCACATTTTTTTAAAAGAATATTATTTTCCATTCTTTTTTTTTCTCAGAACAAGTTGGCCTATTTGCCGTCAAGTTTTAGCACAAACTGTTCTATATTACATAATAGTTTGAGAGCAAGCTGTATCAATAAAGGTCGTATTTCAGTTTTCCCTCAGTTTCCCTTAATCAGCATTGTCTTTTGTCCACAGAATGAAAGATGAATTGAAAAATCGAGAGCGTCTTAAGAGAGTTGTCGCTCGGAACGCCAGGAGACGGGACAAATGGTTGGCAAAACGGAACCACGCCGAAACGATTAGGGACCATATTAAGCACAATATGGAAGAGTTCACCGTCGAGTAAGTATTTATTTTTGAGCGCAAAGTTTGCCGCGAGCTCTTGATCATAAATTTTCTTTTTATCTTAAGGTATAAGGTGCAGAAAGCTGCTTTGATTAAGGAAATCGGAGAGAAACGGGAACAGCAAAGAAGCAAAGAAGTAGAAATGGAAAACCTTGGAAGATTTATGGTGGGAATGCGGGCAGCGCTGTACACCATCTCCGCTGTGTTAGATCACGTGAGGGCTCCAGAAGAGATGACGGAAATGTCAGCTCCTCAAGAATATCGGTGGAACCCGCAAGAGGATTGGCTCGAGCATCTCTACGCGCGGAAATTCGAACCAGAGAGAAAGGCTCCGAAAGAAAACGGTGAGGAGAATTCAGTTTCTACAGAGCCTCATAGGGAGAGAGGCGACAAGTTATTCCCGCGCTATGCGCCGATTGGTGGAATGCAAGAGTGACGTCGTAGTTGACGCATCTCTCGTAGTGAGGTTCTCTAGTTGTATCCTATCGTTTCGTAGTAGACATCAGTTGCTCACTCCACAGACGGAAACCCCGAGATCACATATCGGAAAATATGTTGCTCAAAGTTTTTCTATTGGAAGACGGTCTTGGTACCCATGATTAATGATTTCCTCTTTGCCCACAGCGATGAAACTTGTTCAGAAAATTTACTTTAAGTTATGGCTGCTAAATGAGCAACTTTCCGGTGCGAAGCAGTCTGCCTCAAGCGATTACCACGCTCACTCTCTCATACCGGAAGTGGTCGTTGAAAATCGCGGACGAGGGGATGAAGCGGACGAACAACTTACTTGTAAGTTTTTTTTTTTTCCTTTTTTTTCGGCTACGCATAATTAAGAAAAGTTGGCTTGAAGTTTTTTTTTCCCTCTCCTCAGCTTCCATTTTGGATAACGACCTAGACGACGATCCGTCTGTTCCAACTCGCGCCGAAATCCGAGCGAAATCCAAGAAAATCGTGGATTACTATCTGAAACTGCCAGAGATGAAGCCTGACCGGAAACCGCGCAAGGCGCGCCCCGACGAAACGAAATACTGGTGTCCAAGAACTCCCGAAGCTCACTAAATTCATGCAATCCTTGTTTTAAACTATCCACAATTTCTCTCGAAAAGTTAGCGGAATCTCATCCCTGGATTTTACTCACGAATCACAGCGACCTTGAATCAGTGCATTTCCCACATTGGTGATTGGGATGTTTTACAAAGCTGTGACTAAAAAGTAAAAATAAGTCACTGAGTTAAAATTACAGGAGCATGTAACAAGAAAGCAAAATGTTTTCTTCCTCTGTAAGTATACTTCCAGATTATACGCTGTGCCTTTGCGTGAAACAAAAACTTGACTGCTGTCGAAATTCAGTACGGAAGTATTTAAAGAGTGTCCATCGACCCGACTGCCTCATTTTAAAATGTACTAGGTTAGGTTCCGTGCTTTCAAGTCACCTCTCCATTTAAAATGCATTAGGTATGTTAAGTGCGTTCAAGTGTCTCTATGCTAATGCATGTCGGGTCAATAGAAACACCCTTAAAAGAATCTCTCCCTTTTCTGACGAGTTTTCTTTTTGAAAATAGGGCCCTTTTTCAAGGTCTAGAATTGTTGAAATCGCAACAATTGACACACACACATTTTATTCGCTCGTTCATTCAGAAATCAACTTAACAAAAGTACAAAGTACCCGAATGGAACAACTTTCAGTCTTGACAAGAAGCGTTTGAAAATTGCGGACTACGATTAAAGAAATACCAGTTCAATCTGCGCCCAGAACGGCGAATTTATTCCCTGTGGGCATTTCCGGTTCCGAGTCGTCTTCGTCGTCATCGTCCGATTCTTTGTTAGTTTCGCTATCGCTGTCCTCGTCTCTTGCGACGACCTCTTCTTCTTCCTCGTCTGAAGAGGTGAGGGCCGCCGCCGCTGGCGCACAACGAGCGGCAGTCGGCTCACTCGCGCGAATGTGGTGCACGTGTTGGACCAAAGGATGCGTCTCCCAAAACTCTGAACACAATAAGAAGACATTGAAAAAATTTGAGGCGGAAGCGGAAATGACTTCATTGAAAGATCGCTACCTTTGTTTTTAAAGTAGCCTGGCGGACGAATGTAGAGCAATATCCTTCCGTCTAAGGCCACCCGGAGCAGATGGTTCGCCGCTCGGTAGGTGTCCGGGCGCGCAGCCTTGGCCGTGAAGAACTGGCGCTTCCTGGCCCACGCCTCGCAGATGTCCATCGGGGACCATTCCTCCTCGTCTTCGGGGTGGTGCAGCTTCAGGGCTTTCACCAGGTCCACGCGCTCGGCGATGTAGCGGACGGCTGAGTACGGCTCGCGCAGCTGCGCGATCGGGAAACTCCCCATCAAAACCTGCGAAACAACAACACGAATAAGGTCACTTCTATCCGCACGCCTATGTTAAGGGAGACTTGAACGCACGGAAACCAAACTAATACATTTTAAATGGGGGAAGCTTGCGTAAAAAAAAAGGCAGTCAACAAGTACACAACACAGGTAAAATTTCCGCAGCTTTTTAAAATAGCGGTCTTTTTAAGTAAGTCACGGCCATAGAAGTACAGCGTGTCTGTGATAAATACAGCACCGTCATGTGGGCTGCCTACCCACTGCCGTAGCGGGACGAAATTCCCGTAAACCCGCCTGAGCGAGCCTGCCTTACCATTCTTCGTACTGTTTGGGCGAGGAACTACGCGATGGAAGGCTTTACATTTTGGGGTGATGAAATCACTTTGATTTAGAGAGACAAATCATTAAAACGAATAAAAAAATCAATTATGGAGTTCCACACACTTGAGTTATGATTCCTCTAATCAGTTTACTTCGTTGTAGTCACTGCGAATGAAGTCCACTATTTTTCTATCCGTAATGAAAATATTTTACCAAGATAAATCACACGTTCATTACCAAAATAAAACTTCTTATCCAAAACTTCAGATATATTGTTGAAACAAAAAATTTTCCGCCATTGCGGGGAAAGTATAGAATGGAAACACACACACACACACACAAAAAATGGTCTCTTTTCTTACAGGAGGTAAGAGACGGAAATAAGCAGGAGTGACCGTATGCCTGTTTACAGGAATTTGGAGTTGTTACTCCTGCTATGTTTGCAGACGCTGAGAGTTCCTTCATGAAAAGAGTAGCACTGTGCTTGGAGGCTGAGGGAGGTCACATTGAATACCTCCTGT
>Ga0058701_10000636_pt1 | contig 23564 bp, 14 predicted proteins | sample AgamicOrMae_FD_97039 | JGI IMG/M metagenome (GOLD analysis project Ga0058701, IMG submission 97039) | Agave microbial communities from Guanajuato, Mexico - Or.Ma.e | ecosystem: Host-associated > Plants > Phyllosphere > Phylloplane/Leaf | place: Guanajuato, Mexico | collected 2012-06-04 | reverse complement strand
GTCATCAGTACCCAATTAGTACCGCAGTACCAAAACTGTACTCTGCGAAAAGAGGGAACCGCGGTACTGCCGCGGAACCGATTGGGAACTCCTGTCATCAGTATCCACTTAGTACCGCAGTTCCGAAACTGTACCTGAGAAAAGAGGGAACCGCGGTACTGTCGCAGTAAGATAATTGTACTGGCTCAATAAAGGGGGAAAAAGTCTTAACGCTCACTGATGAAATGTCGGGCTGACCTTAGGTATATATACGCGGAGAGCTCTTCTTAAATCAAGGCGCGTTAAGTCCGTTAGGCATTAGGTCGCGTTGGGATAGGGTAGGTATAGGTAGGGAGTTAAGGGGATGTGCAGGGGGAGGGGGGCTTGAAAGGGGGTGAGGGGTTAAGGGAGAATCGAAGCCGGAAATTGATTTTTTGTGTTAACACAAAATATTCATTTCCGGCTTTGAACGGTACTGCGGACGAACTAGAGCGGTACTCCGGCGGTACTCCTACGGTACTGCTGAGGTATTCGAGGCACTGCGAAGGTACAGCAGCGGTACACCGACGGTACTCCGACGGAACTCCGGTACTCCGACGGAACTCCGGTACTCCGACGGAACTGGGAGGGAACTGATCGGGTACTGATGCGGTACTCCGACGGAACTCCGGTACTCCGACGGAACTCCGATACTGATCCGGATTACGAGTACCGTACTTGTACGCGTCTAGTTCCCTATACGCAAGAAAACGAACTGAAACGGACTAGAATGGACTGCGGTACCAAAAGGGACTGGAGTACCGTACCCAAACATTACCGTTGCGGTTCCCGTTTAGTACCTTGGCAGGACTACTTCGATACTGATACGGTACTCGAATTTTTACTAGGGCGTGTAGCCTTATCTAACATATACCTTCATCTAACCTTATTAAACGTAATCTAACGTAATACCATACAATGTATGCTTGCCTCAGGAACAGTCTATCAAGTACGTTAAGTAAAATGGGACACTTTCAGACACCCTCCCAATTAATTGTGACGCTTTTTTCAATACCAAATACATGGACGATTAAGCTGCTGTCAACCCTCCTTCTCCCCAGAGCTTATCGTAATTCATAGACGGTCCCTAATTTATTTTAGCCTAACCATGCCAAACCTACTTTGCCATCACAGCCAATTTTAATTATTGCTCGACCTAGACTAAACGCGCGCAGTGTAAAGTAGCCTATAAGAAACGAAAATAAAAGCAAAAAAACTGCATTATATCAGAAGCACCGCACCTTCACCCCGCGTCGTTCACCATATCTACGGGCAAAAAAGAGCGAATACACACATATCGAAATGTTTTTTATTGAGAGACTATTTTTAACAATGAGTAGGCGGAGACGATCGTAATATTCATGAAACCGCAATGACCTTTTCCTTTTATTTGTACTTTCGGTTTCTGAAAAGGCTGATGGAATTCCTACTCAAAAATGTATCCATCCGACTTCAAGATGAAAGAAATTGATTAATTTCAAGGTCAAACCTCATTTAATGACGCGTTTTTATTTGGAAAGGAGTTCAAAAGTACCGTGGCTAATTAATACGATTTCCTTGCAAACAAATGGTTGTTTGGAGCGGTTATAACTGAATTTGTTCCTAATACTTCATAAAATATTTAAGCAAGAAAAAGAAGAAAAAAGAGGAAAATCTCCGTGCTTTGTCTACAAAATTTTGCTGGGCACAAGTGCGATGGGGGATCTTTGAATAAAGCTCATCTTTCTTGTGCATATACTCTCATATAAAAGTTTCCGCTAGCCCGCGCAACTGGTGACATTGTCCTAAAGAATTCCAAAACGCAGACAAACCAAATTCCAGTTCATAGACTAATGCTTAGTTGCAACATCCCATCGGCAAGACCACACACATGTGCAGTCCGACCGCATAGATGAAGGATCGACATACCAAAGACGGACTGGAGGGGGGGGAGGGTCTTCTTAGAAGCCTGCGAATTCCTGGAAGGAAGGCCGCGTGCGAAGTGTGATGAAGTGAGGGATTGGTGCAAGCCGAAGGGAGCGGGGTTCGAGTCTCAGCAGGGGTAAAAAGGGGGGGGAATCCGGATTCCGGAAACGAGAGGCACGCTAAGCGTGGCTTTCTTTCGGCCATCATTAATGACATCACTACTAATTTCCTGAAATTAAATTCCTGCGATTTAAATCGATGGATAAACGACACGAAGGAAAAGTTTCGCGGGTCAAAAATTCAGTCATAAAATGAGGGGTTTGTTATTAGGGCAGTGGACGAAAAACCAAGCTGAAGTTTTGAGGATTCCAGGCATAATTATGACAAGTGCTGAGTTCTTCTAAGGACGGCTTTTAGAAGACGAAAAAATGCCAACGAAATCAAGGTTTATTGGGGAACTTGGCGTGCAGTCACTAATAAGCTGGGTTTTCAGGGATACCGGAATGAAGCAATTATAAGAAGGCAAATTAGTGTTGAAGAAAAAAACTAATATTTAACAGTTTGAAGGTAAGGTGAGAAGTGAAGCTAGGGTAGTGTTGGGGGTGTTTATTGCCTATTAGACTATCCTATGATTGCGCATAAGATTTTTCCAAAAACCGCTATTACCAGTAAAACCAATAATCTCGACGGTGAAAGAGTAAAATAATATATTTCTTTAAAAATGCTTTTTGTGGAAATGTTAACGCTCCTTTAATTCTTCTACATTAAAAATAAATTAATTCATTTTGAGAATAATATTCTTGGGGGTATGAGCAAAAAGTATGAGCTAATCCGCAGATCGGGTTATCAGGCCTAGCGTACCTCGTGATAATTTGTTCTTATCTAAACATTTCCTGCAAAGAAATCCTGGATAAAAATGGCATATCTTAAAGTTAGTTAAAAGTACATACAAGAAAATTTTGTACGCCTGCTGGCGTTTATTTCAAATTCATACGTGATTTTTGACAGGTTATGGGCCCAGGCGATTCAGCTGACCAAAACATTGCAGAAATTCATTTTTCCTGGCCGCTCACTCGGTTAATGGTTAGAACCGAATGGTTTATAGTGACGTGTATTTATAGTAAGGCGGGAGAGTAGCGGGACACCAAAAGAATTATTATGGAGGCCATCAGAGCTCTGACTTAATCCATAGACCATGTTGGTGATAATTGTAAAGGACGTCAGAACCTCCCCCCTTCTCTTTCTCCTCGCCCTTCACCCGCCCTCACCCATTACGACTAGCATAAAGAACAACGCCATTCATTGCAAAGGTTTTCAACGCCATAAAGCTGCCCTTTCGACTTAGTAATGAACCCGAAGCTAAGCCAGGCACCGGTTAACTCCGAAATCAGGATCAACTCAATTTATTGTATTGAACTGGGCACGCCTACATGCAATCTTACCACTTCGATGGCCTTGTTTTCCTACGATCAGCAAGAAAGACTGGTGCTTACCTGGAACGACAAAATGTTAATTTTAGTACATAGAAATAACACTCTATTCTACTCTGTAAACCGGTGGGGTGAATTTTGTAGAAAGTGAATTTCAACGATGATTTTGTAGGCCCTCCATGTATAACTGAATAAGAGCCAACTAGACGCAAAGTTAACCTCATCGGGGCCTACTTTCACTCGTTTTCCCTATTAGGTGGGGGTACACTCCTTGCGAAAGGGTCAAACTAATTGTGGTTGAAAGTCGAATTTGGGGGTGAAAAATGTTGCATATCAAATTCACCCTATTCAGCAAGGTTGAATTAACTCCCACGGACTTACAGTGAATGTTCCTGTTTATATGAGCTTTATAATTACATCCTCAAACCGTGATATTTTTAACTGCTTTGTTATGTAAAAAAAGAAAAACGTGCGATTGTCAAGCGGTTCCGATTTCGGCGATTAATTTGAAACCTCATAACGAGGTTTCGAATTCATCGGACGGGATTTAAGCAGGAAAAAATCGGTTCCTTAACCGTTTGCGGTCGACACAAAAATATGTAGTAAAACCGCCTGTGCGTATTAATACAATACGGCTTAGACAAATTCAAACAAGTTCAAACAAGTAGTAGGAATCCAGCTCGCGTGCATTTCTACTTAATTACACTACTAATGAAACAAAGGTTGTAAGAAGCGCAGGTGACAGACTGTGGCCTTCTCCTCTGCTTTGCTACTTCTTAGTGCGTTTCCATGTTAATCGACGTTCCCGCAGGAGCAGACTTGAAAACAAGTAGTTATTCCCTACAGAGGGCGCCAGGCGGCGCTCGTTGCGCGCGCGCGGGAATGTTCTTACGATTTGAACGCGGATTGCGATAGTTAACGAAACTTGGACGGCCTCGTAAAAACGCCTTGTATGACAGCCCGCCTTCAACGGAGTTATAACTCCTCTAAGAGTAAAATCTCGTCTCAGAAATCATTTCGTGGAAAAAAAATGTTGAACAATTCAGTAAGTTTAAATCGCTTATTCAACTGATTTTTGGAGATGTTTGTAAAAAGAGTATTTTGGAACTGATAAAATACTTGCATAAGACACAGATGAGGTCATATTTCTGAGGAAGGTGTTCGACACGGAAAGTGTTCGACAAGGAAAACTGTTCGACAATTTAGGGTGTCGTTTGGGTTCGAACTTACCGTGTCGCTCACTTTCCTATATCTCATATTTCTCTTACGATATACGTTTATTGCAAGCTAGAAAAAACATCAAAAATGATTTGCAGTGATATTAGCATTGACCATTGATCACCTATAAGAAAATCAGTGGCTCCTCAATGAAATTTCACTCCTGTGAGTGATTTCCTCGGCTAAATTTTTTATCGTGTAAGTCTGAATTTTCTTTCGTTGAGTAAGTTTTATGTTGAAAACATTTCATTGAGACATAATCTCATTGGTTTACACTCTCTGGAAACAGGTCTCATCAAACCCATCTTCCAAAAAATCCGACTCTTTCTCCAAAAAGAAAAGCAATACCTACTCCAAAAACTTCCAACGGCAGTATTTTCGATCCCTCAGGCAAAATATAACAAACGAATGTTCCGCGTTGAAACCCATTTATAGATGGTGCGCGATGTAGACGGGTTTCATCACATTACAGTGTGACGGGTTGTAGTTGTATCCAGGCCCCGCCATGGCACAGTGCCGTGTCGCGATTGCTTGTAAACAACAAATGGAGTGTCCATACATATTTCATATCGAGCAGTACGTATCACGTAGAGCGTCAGCGAACCTTAATGGGAACAAAACAAATCTTCAACAGCACAAAATATTGTCGACTGCGCAAGAGATAAAAAGGGAGGAGTGCAACATATGATTCAACGCGAAATAGGTTTTTATAGCAACCACAACAAAGGTGGCTAAGCAGCGTGGGCTTTTTAACGTTTATCGCTTATTTTTTTAACGATGTTTTAACTTTAAAGAGTAATTGGCGTGTTTCAAGTTATCTTATCTAACCTTAACCTAGCCTGAACATTCCCAGCGAAGACTATCCTAACTTACCCCAACTGAACCCAATCTTACCTTTTGTGAATCACGGTTCTAGACCTAACCTCTTCCGCTTAAACCAACAGCCCAAAGTATTCGGAGTGAAATTTAGTAAAAGAGAAATTGGAAGGACTTTGTCCATTAAAATATGAAACTTTAAGCTTTGAAAAATGCCTAAATTAGTAAATTTTAAGTTTCCAGGGGGGTGATATTTTTTAAATTGTAACAATACTGAACTTAAAAGATCCCTAAAATGAAATTTTCTATTTCCGAGCGGCATCGCTGAGTTGGTTTTGATCTTAACAAACACGGTATTAACTATACGCTGGCTTATCTACCAATGTTTAATAGCTCCACCTCCATTTTTCTGGACTTAAACTAGCGTGATCCAGCCTAGCCAAATCAGGCTTGGCGACAGATGCGCAATTTCACAGCGAACAAAACTAAGCGTATATACGATACTTATCCTTCCACACGGATTTGAATCTTGTTAAAAACTAATGGGCCATCACCGCGGGGGGAATCTGGCCCGTCGCCAGAAGACAGCACTTGTTGCCTTTAACACGCTTCCTGGAATTTGGAATTAGGCCCAAGCAGGGCCCAAACTGGGTGGGACCAGGTCCCTAACAGTATTTCGGGGTCGGAGTCTTTGTGACGTCTGGCTAACGAGTTTTGAAGTCAGGGCCATGTCTGCTTCTGCCTCTGGGCCGAGAAGTGCGCCAGCCCGAGCCGTGATACTGGGACCATTGACAGGCACCGTATCGGCCCGGTGGCCCAGCGCGGACCGCCGCCGGCCGGACTAAGATTTATGTCCCACAACAGTGGCCCTGTGTCAACGCCTGGTCTACGGCGCGGGCATCTTTGTAAGCATTGATTTACGTTTATGGATGACCACTGCTTCGATTCTACCCATTTCATTCCCGGTATTGATTTACTACGATGCTCTCTGCTATATTTAAGACAAATCGAAAATCTCCTATGTGCATACAAGGTCTCCAAAAAGTCTATGGTGTTGTAGCTTAAAATCTTGTAAGGTGATTTTTGGAGTTCGTTTTGCTTTAGGTAGATTGGAGGCATTCTTGATTATGAATTCAGAAAAAGACCAGAGCAGAATCATAGTTTTTACAGATTTGCGCCATTAAGCTGCATTGAAAGCTTTTTTAAATTATTTTTTTTTAAGAATTTGATTTTACGAGCTCTTAGTGATTACCAAAAGTTACGTTCAATAAGGGTCAGTGTGATTACAATACTCTGTCAAAATAAACAAAACTGTACAGAGAGAATCTTTATTTTAGACGCAACAAAATCGCCGGTCTGAAAGTGTTTTAGTCCAAATATTCACTGAATTCCAGTCATATCTTTCTGAAAATGTTTATTGAAATTAAACACTATAGTCTGAAATTCAGTGAATAATTAGACTGACTTTTTTAAAGCTGTGATTTGACTTTTGTTGCATCTGAATTTAACTCATTTTGCAGGAGGGTAAACCAGGTTAGATGTCTAGTTCCTCGCTCTACTGTCGCTCCGTTCGGCCAGGCGGAAATACAAACTTTTAAACTGAGAGTGCCAGTAGCTATTTTTCAATCGGATTGAAGAGTTGAGCAAATATGCTTGTTGATCTGATGGAAATCTGCCGGGCTAACTCATCAGAGTGTAAATGAATTCGTTGCGGTTTGTCCCAGCCGATGGGTAGGACAGAGAGAGGAGCCTTGGCGAGTGGAGAGGTGGCTGCAGAACAGTGCAGTGGGGCGGGGGGGTGGGATGATCTCTGCTTTAGCTTATTCAGATAATCGGGACATTGTTCTCCGCCCAATGAATTTCGTTGTAAAGCGTATTGCGGTATACTCCGGTTATTGCTGACGCATCATTTTACAGCCGCCACTTCCCATAATGACGTCGTTATTGAATCAAAATTACTGTGTCCCGTTTAACACGGGAAAAAGCGCTGACATTTTTCCACAACTTCCTCCGAAATGAACAATTGTTGAGGTTGAGCAAGCTCCTTCCTTCGAATCAGGCTGTTCTTCCATAGTGACTCTTCCCTAGCCTAAGTCTATTTGCTTTAAAGTTGAGTGACATAAATTTTTAAGTTTGAAATTTTTTAGTTATTATTTTTTTAAGAGAGAAAATTGTCGCCCTAAAATGTTTGAAAATGCGCTTGACTTTTGGATTATTTGTGGTGCTTTTTCCAATACTTAAACACTGCCACCATGGAGGTCAGAACCTTAATTTGCTATCAAATATATCACACTTTAAATGGTTACAAATAGAGGGCTAAATATCAAAAGTCCTTGACGTTAAGAGACTCAGAAATATATTTTTTGACATGTGGGCTATAAAAAATATCAATAGGACATAGCGAATCCTCCTTACGATTTTTTTATGGTTTGTCAATTATTGCAGGCATTTGGTTAAACAAGGTATTTTCTCCTTGAATCAAAAAAAAAAAAGAAAATCTCCTTCGAGATTGATAAGTAATCGTATTTTGTGACGTTCTGTTTCAGAACAGCTTTACAAATAATAACAAATTCGTCCTTTACCCTAACTGCGTTTCAAAGAAATATGAGACCTACTTCACTTCGACAAAAATGATTAATTGATTAGTTGCAAAACTGTTTCACAAAATTCTTAGCTACATTTTTTACATGTTGCATCCAAAAACTGCTCTTCTCGGAAGACTTCCGTGTAACTAATTATACAAGTTTTACTCGTGCTGTTTTTTTATTTTTTTTTTACGACACGCGCGAAAGTGCTTTAAGTGAGCTGCATTTTATGAAAAAATAGTAGATTCAGGAAATGTGCTCAGCTGACCTTCAAATTTTCGACGGTATTCTAATACATCCATTCGTTCAACGGAAATGGACGTAAAAATCCGTTTCGTAATTGCCTCGCTTTAATAAGTAACTTACATCCAACTTTATTTCGCAGCTATCAACAAACGAGCCCACCTTAGAGGTTTGATTTCCCCAATTAATATCATCTTGGTAATATGTCAAAGAGCTGCGCGAGTGTGTTCCCTACAGGCCAATTACAGCGGCACCTCCATCATCACTGTTTCTAGGAAAGTTGGCGATCATTGGCCAGCAATGCCGGCTGCTCATTGGCTGACTCAATAGGCAGCCGGTTCAGGCGAACATCACGTCCATTGAACACTAATCGACCTCAAACGGGTCTTATAGCGGTGCTGCCGCAATCATTACAGACGCAAAGCGTTCCCAGGTTGCCATTACGGTGCTCTGTAATCGAATTGAAAGGCCGGTCTCACCTGACCGCTTCCATGAGTCCCGGCCACTTGGAATCATCGTGCATACACGAGCCGGAAGTGCCCTATCCCGCATGCCCTATCTATGCTGATGAACACGAGATAAGCTCCTCGACTGCCCACACCTTATTTTCAGGCTGACTGCACATAGCACCCACAATGATCGACAGGAACGAAGATATCGTTGCAGAGCGTCCTAGATTCTGTCTCGGTCTAAACGACGGGTACTGCTAAAGGGGTGGGGGAAACCGGTTGCTAGCAAAGCACGGCTCTTCCTCCTCTTAGGGACGCGTCCGGAAATGGCACCCGAGGATGTTCTATCGCTGTCTTACACATGGAGCTCTCATAAGAGAGAAAGACAGAATACCGTTCGGGTAGTGTTTTCGAACGCACCCAAGCGAAGTGCAAGTGACGGTCTTCCACCCTTTCGGGAAATATTACGCGCGGATTTTTGTTCTCCTCGATTCTGTCTCAGACTGGTCGAGGAACTAGTCACTAGCGCGGCATGATAAGAGACACAAGGACAGCTCCTGTTTTTAACCACTGGTACGAAGTGATATTTCTGTCCTTTGGTTATATCCTTACGTCTAAAAGACGAAATCTCTCCAAGCAGCGATTTTTTTTAAAAATCACGATAACCAAAAAATCATTTTTTGAGGCAGTCTTATTTATGGGCACTTTCATCAAGCACCAAGCTGTTTTATGGAATTATATTATTAGATTTTTCTTGAAATTTGGTTTACTTTTACTTACACATTCTTGAAAATTTGAAAGAGTTTCCTCAATAAATACTACTTAAATTTAAAAAAAAGTCGCATTTTTTTGGCAAAAAGTTTTGGTCTGCGGATTTGGACCAACGTCATGTAACGAGAAAATAAGTCCGATTTGAGAAACGTCCACCGACGTCACGATCCGTCGCCAAACTTAGTTTGGAAACATAACTTCCGGAAAAGAAGGCCTTCGTTTCCAACTTTTAACTTATTGTCTTTACATAAACTTGTTTCCCAGCCCATCAACCGCAGATGAAGAGTTAACGGCGGCAATTTAAAGAATGGCAGCCATCACAAGTCGCTATAAACCTGAAGTTGATCCGATTTTACCTTCACGAGGCTCATTATTAGTAGCAACAGGCCCCGACCCCGATCCCTGCTCTACAGGGAATAAGTTCCCCTTTTTATAGTACAATCCATATAAATTCTTACGATCAAGATAAAATGGGGATTTAGACAGTTCGCGATACTCTTTAAATATTTCTCATGAAAGTAAGACAAAATTAGCTCGTAAGACCACCAAGTTTACGATTATCGTGCGCATTCGTCATTTGAAGGGTTTTATTTTTTACCACTTGTGCTCGCAATTTTCCGTTTGCCAAGTCGGGCATTGCGTTGAACCCCGACGCCCAACCTGAGATATAATCTTCTTAATGCCCTTTACATTTTGGTTGCTGTTACTGCCAACTGAGGAGAGAGTGGCACCAGGCGTAGTTTTTAGTGAGCGGAGTGACAGCGAAGAGAAGCACAGGGCACTGAACTATGCCCACTTCCCATGGCCGTCGTTCGTACTCATATTGAAATGAAAAATTGACTGTTAGCAAGGTACCGGTACAAATCACACCTCGATTAATTTCGACAGGATGTTCTACAGAATTTATTCAACTTGCGATGTGTGTTAAAACCTTGGTTTACTTAACCCATAACAGTCCAAAGTATTTGGAATGAAATTCAGCTTAAGAGAAATTGGAAGGACTTTGTCCAATAGAATAAGAGGTGTTTAGCTTTGAGAAATGCCTGAATTAATAAATTTCAAGTTTCCAGACTAGAGATAGTTTTTAAATTGTGACAATACTGAACTTAAAAGATCCTCTAATAAAATTTTTCTGTTTCCGAACGGAATCGCTGGACGGTAGTGGGTTAAGCTGTGTATTTCAGACTTGGCTCGCTAAAAAAGATCTTAAAAATCTATAGGTTTACTCAAGCTGAAGGAACATTTCTTTTGATCTAGGTTAATTCAAGCTTTAGTATTTAACTAAACTAGGTTTACTTACCAAGAAGCTGATGTGTTTTAGGGAGAAGCCTTCGCGGAAAACCGTGTGGATATAGGATACAAGAAGAAAGGGCCTTGAAATAATAAATATAAAGGAAGGGAGACTACTGGCCGGCCGACTGTCACGAGCTTTTTAGCGTCACTGTACAATATTCTAGTCCCTGGAAGAAAGTCGGAGAGAATTGTGAAGAGTACGCTAGGCTCTTGGGGGTTGTGAATCACTGCATAAGAGGGGAGAGGCTTAAGAGGGTCAGGTCAAGAAGAGGGTCAAGAAGTATACGCACAGAGTCTCGCCAACTTTGGTTTTGGCGAAAGGCGGCTGCCCAACCCGCCCAAGTCCAGACAAGTCCACAGCAACGCCTGTTTGTGGTCTAAACTTCCCGGAAAGGGCTACGATTTATATGGGATTGGAATTAGAAAATGATCCTCTCTGCGCACTAGCAAAAATCAGTATTTGTTTCACGGAAATTGCTTCTTGGAATCAAGGTAGGGCATTCTTCTTGTTCGATTACTCTATTTTCTCCCCCCCCCCCCTTTGTTAGCAGAAAGTACTATCATAGGCAAAAAAAAACCGTCCCCCCTGCAACCGCCTGGACATCTATGCGTTGCGGTTGCCTAACTTAGCTCGGCATCAGCCAATCACCTGCCTGATTCAGAGCTAATTGTAAGGTAGGCAACCGCAACGCATCGATGTCTCGCTGGTTGCAAGGGGGGATGTTTTTTCTGTCTAAGTACGATGAAAGACATTCATGGTAGCATCAGTGAATAGCTAAGTTAATGTTTGAGTATAGGAAAAAAATAATATGATTTTTATTAAATTTAGTTGTTTTTTTTTTTACTAAAAGTCAATGGCTAAAATATTTCAGAGTGGGGTTCTAAGAAAGGATTCTTTAAAAGAAATACTTATCATTCGCAAAATTGAGTGCCACATTAAAAAAATATATAAAAGGAGCAGATCTTTCGTTTGAAAATAGTGATTTGGCGTTCTACAGAAGACCTTGAGAAAGAAAAGTTTCCGCATATAACGTGATGGCTTCCAAACCTCAATATGCAACACATCCTAACATCTGAGATCAATACCCTTAAATCACAGAAATTCAAAGAAGGTAAAAGTTCAAGGTAGTAAACCATGTTTCTGTTTCGGTTTTCAATATTTCCTAAGGTCGCGCAAATTTGTTGCAGGCTAACACTGAGGCAACCATGTATGGTTAGAGCGCTGATATTTTTCACGTATTTATCCCGTTGGAGGAGATGTTTCGGCGGCGAGAGAAGCCTTTCCCAAGTTTGGGGCAAAGAGAAACCGTAAGAGCAGCGTCTCGGGGCCGCAACTCGGCGAGTGATAAGCCAAGGTAACGTAAAAAACTTACCCACTAAAGTAGTGGATAAGAACTGACACTCCATTGACCTTCTGCTCGAGTCTTTTAAGGTGTTTCAAGGACGTCCTGGAAACACCCTGGAACGCGCTACCAAAGGATACCCCGTGGAGCACGCCCTGCACTTCACATCCTCAAGGTCGTATGTATGTTGTACCTTTTGTTGCCTGGAGCAAGATGCAGGGAAATCTTAACCTGTCGTCGCCGAGCGGAATCAAAGCGAAGTGTGGCATAGGGCACCTTAATAGTCTATCCTTACGCGGAGTACACACTGGGAACACTACCCACGTCGGAATATGACATACTGAAAGCTCTATACCCTTCCCTAACACTAGGTAACAATGGTGAGAAAATAATGAACAAAGACGGACCTCATACCCCCTGGGAAGATTGCGACCAACACTGAGGAGCTATCCATGGCTACACGAGTTATTACGGCCTATGATCCTATTGGTGCCGTTTCGTTATTTATACCGGCGGAAAATAAAATAGGGGGCCGGTCCTTAAATGACCTCGTGGTTTCCCGAGCCCTTTATGCCGGCCCATTGTAGATTCCTTTTTTTTTTATCCGAATCCACACTTTTAGAGGAACGCGCGCGGGTCCCGGTAATGGTTTTATGCTAAACAGAGCGACTCTGTATTGCCACCTACAGAATTAACACATAAACGCGCGCGGTATCCGAACATTGACGCCCCTACCGTAAATATTCAGCAAAACACGCCTCTAGACAGTAATTACATTCCCAAGTACAGGTTTGACGGGGACCCTTTATTTTCAAAAAGCGAACGACACTCCAAAAGGTCACACGGTGATCATAAATGGCCGATGTTGGCGCTTCTCTGTGGTCAAGTTGTAGACAGACTAATGGACTCTAAATTGTCTGCTGTAATATTGTTACCTCTGAGGTTACAGAAGTGATAGAACTGAGTTAAAAAATGTTTTGTAAATTCATACGGGGTGCGTACCATATGCGAGTTACCATACGGGTACCATATGCGAATGATCCGATGCTTTCCAAGCAGTGCTGATATTACACGAGTAGCTAGGTGATGTTGTAAGGTGACTCGTACTTCAACCTATTGTTGTGATTCATGGCTGCTTTCGGTCCCATTCTATTGCTAAAAAAATATTTTTAAAAAATGGCTGATTTGCGTTTTCATAGTATCCATGAAACTTTAAACAGGATAGGCAGCATGCATTTTTCTGTTGAACAAAATGGGACCGTTTTCGGAATAGTAACGAGCATTTATGAGTCTAAGAGGCGGGTATGGTCCACTTGAAAGCACTCAAGTCGCGCCGACTCGGGCGGGCAGGCAGACGGGCGGGCGCAGCCATTCGCGGCGCGATTCGAGATTTCTCGAAGTTTACAGTTCGGTGAGTCGATTCCTTATCAGACCTCTCCGCATTTGCTATACGGATTTCCCATATGGCATGCAGGAGAAAGGTTCCCGCCTCGAGGGAGTTGGGCGACAACTTTCACAGGAAGGTTGCGTTGCAGGGTGGGGGGGAGGGTGGGCAAGCGCTGGACCCTCCACCAGACGTCAGCTGCCTGGCATGAGTCTCTCCTCTTTGCCACAATATATGTAAAATTTGCCCTTTTCGCTTCTCTGAATAACAAACCATCACATAATACCTCAACTGAGCTCATTAAAAAGAATGTTCTTTCCTCAAAACGATTATTGGCAGTGATCGCTGTGGAAAAGTAAATGCCATCGTCTTACTGACCGTTTGCGTCGGTTTATTGAGGTTAGGTTACAACCCTGATGCCACTCTATGCTCGGCTGGACGACAAAAGGTGGAGCTTATGAGGTGGAATATTCAACACCCTTTAAATTGACAGTCAACACTTTTAAAGAGATGTTGCAGTAAGCCTTAAATCTACAATCATAGGTCGCCCGTACCCCGTGACATTATCAAGACAAAAGTATGTTAAGGTGAAAGCAACAAGTTATAGTTAACAATTTTAAGTAGCATTTTACAGAAAAACTCTTGGCGAGTGACGCTTGTGGGGAACTACTCAGATTATGAAGAGCTGTGGCGTGTGACACTAATGTCGGCTTGAATTACAACAATGCAGGCGCAGCAACAATGCCAAACACGGCTCCGTGGAGCACAGAGCACAATTTCGATTTCGCCTCAGAGCTCTCGCGAGAATTCAAGAATGCGACGACAGTAATAGACAAATAAGGCGAATTCCTTGCGTAACTTCTGAAACACTCGCTATAGTAATCAGTCAAAACGTCGCTGATTAGGGCCAAAGTGCGAGCGCGCGTGACGAAGCTTTTCAAAAGTCGCTCCGGCAGATGATCTGTCACTCTGACGTGTGCGTGTGACGTCATGTTGGTAAGCCAATCAGAGCGATGGGAACAACGCCCTCTAGTGACAACACAGTAAAGTAGCTAATTCCCTGATTTCTCTTTAGCGGGAAAGCTAGAAGAGTTGTGTGATACATGATTGAGGGCTTAGTTTGTGTTTTGATATACCCACTGAATTGCGTATGAAATAAACGTGGAGCTCCTTTTTGGCCGTAGCACGATTTCGGTTGGCAGCTCCGAATGTTTGCGAAGAAAGGATGACCCTGTGCGATGTCTGACCTTGAGCTGGCCCATTGCAGCTTTCCAGCTTCTTGACAACAAAGTCAGAGCTGCCAACTTGCTGAAAAAGGGTGCTTTTTTATTTGCGTGTGATAAAAGGCTTAATAGTTTCACTCTTTTTTTTATACAAAAATTGGAATGAAATGGTGCAGCTTTTTTGCTTCGAACTTTGGCTTAAAGTTTCCGAACGGGGAAAAAAACTGAATTTTATCATGAGCCTACACTGTACAGGGAGAACCTTTATTTCAGATGCAACAAAAATAAAATTACTGGTCTGAAAAAAATTTGGCCCAAAGATTCAATGAATTTCAGTTACATAGTTCTTAAAATGGGAAGTTCAAAGAAATTAAAAACGTGTCTGAAATTCAGTGCATAATTGAATAGATTTTTTTCAGGTCAGTAATTTAAGTTATAAGCCATCTGAATTGAAGATCCTCTTTCCACAGTGTACAAAACGCAACAACAAGCCCTCGTCAAGAATCATATTATTTAACAATTTGCTGGCACCGAAAGGTAAGAAGCGTGCACAGTAAACCCGTGGGGTGAATTTTGTTGCGTATGAATCATAACGATGATTTTGTAGGCTTTCCAGAGATTACTGAATGAAGACCAAAGCCAAGTAGACGCAAATTTAACCTCGTTGGGGGCTACTTTCACTGGTTTACCCCATTCGGTGAGGTTCACTGCCCTGCAAAAAGATTAAACTAACTGTGGTTGAAAGTCAAATTTGGGGTGAAAAAAGTTGCATATTAAATTCACCCTATTTTGGGGGGTTAAATTAACCTCAAGGACTTAGAGTGTGGCTGGTCTGAAAACATTAGATAGGCTAACTAAGGTTATGTTAAATGCCTTGTGACACACCCTGCCCAGGTAGCTGCCGTAAGGTGGAACACAGGTAAAAATCCAGTCTGGCTTTGTAGTGTGCGGAAAGCCACTGGTTCCAGCAAAACGACACAAAAGCAAACGAAGCTAATTTAGGTAGATTTAAAAGATACCACACGGCGCGGGGAAAAATGCAGTATAATGCAAACAGGAAGTCAACCGCGAGGTGTTCTTCTTTACGCAATGGGGACAAAATTACGGAAATTAAAAGCGTTCGCAGGTAATTTGCAACAAAACGCGCACCATACCCTGTAATACGAAGAACAGCGACGCAGCGTCCCTGACGCCCAAAAACAAAAACCATTTCTTTCTCTTTTCGAGTGTAGACTATGTCCGCCGTTTTCTTCCTCTCTTTTACGCCTGTCTAGTTTTCGTGGCCTCGGGAATGAAATCTTCGGCTAACCGGAGAATTCTTCCTAAACTAAAATTACCCAACGGTTTCTTTCTAGGAACGAATAAACGTGTCAGAAAGACTTGACGATTATCTGCTACACATTTGGTTTAGCTACACAATTTTATGATTTGTTCGAGAAATTCGCAACACAAACCAAAATTTATGTATATTTGGTGTACACTCAATAACGATCCTGTAGTAATGACCTCGTTACGATAGCGATCCGGTCGCTATCATAAAGGGAATATACTCGAGCCAGCTGAAGGAATGCCTCTGAAATCATGATTAACCTGATATTGCCCAGCGATGCCGCTCGAAATCAGAGAAAAATATTTTAGAGGATCTTTCCAGTTCAGTAATCTCATATTTAAAACAATGTAACCCCTCTGGAAACCTGAAATTTAATGATTTAAGCATTTTTCAAAACTTAAAATTGCGTATTTTAATGGAAAAAATAATTCCTATTTCTCTTGAGCTAAATTTCACTCCAAATATTTTGGGCTTTTATGGGTTAAGTTCGAAGAGTGAAATAAAACTCGTACTTGGAAAAATTAGAGTTTTTTTCGTTCAGGGTGTCTCCTAGGTGGTGGAAAGGTTTGGACGAAGTCGCGGTAAAGCGAGGCTCGAGGAGCTCCTATAGATTCCGGAGTATTCTTAAGCCAGTCATGCCTGAAGGCGAGCTCCACGAAACTTAATTATTTTCTGTCGGAGAAGGGGATTTAGAGATAAGGGAAAGCGGGGCGGCGAGAGGGAGTACTCTACGACTTGTGGATATTATGGGTATGAGCCTGCACAAGCGGTTCTGTGAAACAGCTTTATTGCCGACACTTTGCCAAACAGCATTTGAAACACACTCTCAATTTGAAAGGTAAGCGTTTTCACCCTGTCCTTATCAAAAGAGCAAGCGAATCGAGGAACCTAATTCAACCCAGCCTTCACAAAATGTTTTATTTACCTATTTAAAGGGTTTACCTTTCGCAAAAGGTATTAAAAGGTAACAAACAGGTAAAAGAGGTATCCTACCTTTTCCTACAAAATGTAATCTTCAATACGAACTGTCTTTATATTATTTTTAATATTCCGAGCTCTCTTTTTGACCTTGTAACTCTCATCGGTACGTTAATCTGCCCTCCAAAAATTTCCTAAATCTCACGTAGGCTCTTTTCTTTTTGTACCAACATTTACTGCTTGAGAACAAATGGACACGTTAGAATAACGGAATTATCCGATATCTGAAGAGTTTTCTGAATCACATTTTCCGGTTCTGCTAACACTGAAACGCTAAGAAAAATATTTTTAGTGTGACACGTGTCTGTCTATCTGTCTTTTCCAGAGAGTGTGTTAAACGTTTGTAACAGGATATCTTTCGAAATATTGGATCCACGTGCACGAAAAATGGTTGAAATGAAACTTTCGACGACTTATCATTTTCAGCAGTTTCCACCAATATCTCTAATTACTATTTTCAAATCGTTCACATGCTAATACATATGTAAGTACAGACGTGGGAACTTACTCTCATTAAACAAGTAAAACTGTTAATTAAAAAATGAATAAAAATCCTGCTTGAAATTTTTCATTATCGTTACTTGACATGTTTCCTAAAAAAATTATGTCTTATAGTTTAGTTCTCAAATTGCTGTTCTCAAACGAGTAGATTGCGAGCGGAATCGTGTTACTGAACATTGTCCATGTAAATTGAATCATAAAGATGGGTTTTCTCTACGACTGAAATGCAAATTGACGTAACAAAAACAGCTCGTTATCAAAAGAATTACTTTCTGATCTAAATTTAGGTTTATTGATTTCACCTCGTACCCTCTCCAGCTTTCATCTAGAAACAAAGCAAGCTTCCAATGAAAATAAAAGTACAGGTTTGGTTTGGACGAAATTGAAATAAAGTATGTAGAGATACGTCCGAGAATCCAATTTCGATCGTCCTTTGAGGGAGCCCACTTTTTTGAGCAGCGAAATAATGGACCAATCAAATTGCTATCATGAAGCGTATTTGCTAAACATTCACCAGGTGAGGCGCAGTAGTAATGTAAACCTCGCAGACGCCTAAAATAACCCGAAACTGTCGCCGACGAATTAGAGAACCAATAATTGTGATCGCCCGGCGGTCTCCTTTGAGATATAGCAATTAAGCATCTGAGTAGATTTTTCCTCCCTTTTCATGTCCTGCTTTTGACCTTGGCACTTCTTTTCTCCCTCTCTCTCGTTCGTTTTGGGAGAGATGGAGCGTGAGTTGGTCATCACAGCCTTCGTTAATGCTCCGGCACAAAGGAACGGGGGAATTACGAAAATTCAATTTATATATAAGCTGAACGATGCACGCTTTTGTGGTCGGTATACCTCCTGTTCACTAGAAATTGCTTAGTTGAGATACATTGAGGCAAAATTCGTGTGTGAAAACGAGCGAGTGAATTTTCGGTTATTTCAGTAAAGACTTAAATGTTACTACCCCGAACTTTTACACAGGAGGCTGATTGCAGAAAATATATATTTTATAAGTGTCTATAATATATACTTCATAAATAATAATTTATAAAGTACGCAGGAACACGGCCCGAAATGAATGTTATGTTTTTAGAAAAATTGCCGTTTAATTTTTCAGGGAGGGGGAAGGTTATTTTTGCAACGAGTCTTCACAAGTACAACGAAAAAAGATGGGAAATGACTTATGAGGATTCCATGTAACCTACTAGATTTTTCGATTCGAGATTGCTCCGCCAGTAAGTAGGCTACCTAACTATGCGAAACTGAGCTAGTTGCATCCCATCTAACCTAGCCTCATCTCACCTGATCTAAATTTACCTAAAATAACCTTAAGCATTTCGAATATAAAATTATAAACCGAAAATCCTCTAAAAAGTGTACAGTGTGCCACAAAAGTCATGATCGTTGCTTCTATAAGAAATACATCGAAGCAGAGGTCATAACTTTTGTGGCTCACTGTACGTAAATGTATCATCTTTCCACCTAACCCATCCCATCTCAACCTCACTATGACTGATACTCAACCTGAAAAAGAAAACCCGTAACACCAAATAAACCGCGTTTTTCATGCTCCTCTTGTGCCGTTTGTGCATGAAGAAGCGTAAACAACAATTGTCTAACTTCGCCATTGTCCTACGAAAGTGAACAAACTTCATGTTTCAGTAAAACATAATCAAGACAAAATGACAGTGTGAAGAGAACCATAATACAAGAGCATGATTTCTTTTTTTTCGGCGGCACACTGCTGGGTCGACTGCTTTGATGTGCTCGCCCGACACATTCCATGCTTTCTGGCCCACTTTATAGGACTTTTTTGCGAAATACGATACAACATAACACACATAACTCATAATGATTGAAACCATTTATCTAAATGAAAAGCCTCGTTGGTAGGGATGGCTATTTTTGTTCTTTTTTTCGGTGTTTCACTTCTGATGTCCCCCCAAAATAAGCAGATAGCATTATTCCCTTGGAATCGCAATGGCGAAGTTCTTGATGTGGAGACAACATTTTATAAGGGAGGATCAGTCAAGCGCAAGCTTATCAGCTTTTCTCGCACAGGACAATATTTTCTTTCGCAGATTTAAACTATAGCATTTTTCTTCGTGAAACGCTTTTTAATGGAGTTGATGATGTTAACTGCAAGGGGTAGCTGTCATAAGCGCCAAAAACCACAAGCGCCAACGCCACAAGCGCCAATCCGTAACCGCCAAAACGAGAAAAGTCGCAAACGCCAAAGATCTTAACCGCAATACTAACCTTATCTAGCCTAACCTAACTTAACCTAACTTGACCTAACTTGACCTAACCCATACAAACTTTGGCGTTTGCAACTTTGCTCGTTTGGCGGTTACGGACTGGCGCTTGCGGCGTTGGCGCTTATGGTTTTTGGCGCTATCGAATGCCCCCCAACTGAAAGAGCGTCCGGTCGACAAAATCATACCTTGATACGCATAACAAACATCACTCTTACTTTTAAACGAGAGTGTAACGATTTTAGACATAATATCAGTTACGATCAGAACGCGTTTGCGAAAAACCAGCGTGAAGGCAATCCTCAGTCGAATTAGTGTCGGCATCGGCCTGCTGAAATCTCCGAACGGACCTGCATAACTGTCAGACTGTCAGGGTGGCTGAAACTTCTGGGGTCTTGAGGAACAATGCAAATACCTTGGAGTCTCCGATTTCGACTGTCGGATTGATGGCAATGGCGCACTGGTCCAAATGTCGGACCAAACGAGCCCCGTCACGGAAACTCTGCCGTTGTGGCACCCTACATAATTTCGACGTTGTTTGCTCGGATATCAATTACTGAGGGAATATCTTCAGTGTTGAAAGGGCACGGGTTTCTTCCACGGGTTGTGGCGTTAAACTATTAAGGCGCTGGGCACAGTCCAGCATGTAGGAAGAAGTTTTGCGTCTGACGTAAATGGGGAAGAAGTTCTCCAACAAAAAGTGATTCGAAAATAGAGTTCCGTGATCAAGGCAGGCTTGTAGAGTCACTTTAAATTAGGCTTAGCTAAAATATAAAGGGAATTATGATTTTTAGTAAGGGTTAGGTTTGCCCAAGGTTAATTAATTGATTCGGTTAAGTATGATCTTTTGAGAATAAAGGTAGATCAAGTAATGTCAGGGTTTGTTGGGTTGAGCAATGTTATGCCAGGTGAAATCAAGCTAAGCTGGATTAAAATCATGCTAACCAATACGTTACGTATTTCAATTGGTTAAACTTCATCCGGTAAAACTGGGCTAGGTTCAGGCAGGTTTGGTGAATTCAAGTCACGTAGGGTTTCGTTACCTTTGGCTAAGGTTAAATTAAAACCTGCTATTATTAGTTTTAAGAATACCACGACTCGGTATTTCTATCGTCCCGTCTCCGAACAAAGCGATGCCCCGGAAAATTAGCCGAAAATATTTGCCGTAAGTTAAGTCTAAGTGCGAATCTAACGAGTACCGTAAGCGAATTCACTTATAAAAAGCATCCGCCATCTGGTAAGAGACCCTCGGTCCCATAAGTTATGCCGATCCGAACGCAAAATCCAACCAATTGTGCAGGCTCCACTTTTTGATATCTTTTCGCAACAGTCGTAGTGTATCCTTTTGATTTTGCTTTTATGTGCCGAACCTGACCACGTTTCCCATACATTTGTCCGCGGCCGCGGCGCCCCCGGCCCTTTCCCTTCCATCACTTTGCAGCGCAGCTCCTCACCACGACCCCCTCAAACTTTTTCTCATAAAGCCCTTAGCGGCCTCCACATCAGTACTCTGTTTACATTGCTACACCGCTTACAATAATCTTGCATTATTCCGGCACACGGCCCGAAAGGAGACGCCGCTGTTTGAGAAGCTTTAAGCTATGAGCACTGTTGCCCGATACCGCGAGTCCGCCGAACATAAACGCGTTTAACTTTTTAACCACTAGAGATAAACAAGTGAACAGCCCCATCGTTCGATTGGTCAGCTCGAGAGCGATCTAAAACATACCCAACTTGATAGGTTATCTCTATTGGTTCTCGAGTTAGACGCGATTAAAGTTGACAACATCGCGAAGACTGGCAACACTGTGGCAACCGATTCGCGGATGTGTCAGACCAGAGAAACGCTACGCTTCTTGAGATGCGGGGCGCTCCTTCAAATTAAGGGGATCTTTATACCGAGGATTTATGGCTCGAGATTAAAACCTCGTAAAAAGTCCAACAGGTTTTGTGAATAATATTGGATATGGCGATAGGGATCCACGGTTTAGAGCGGTTTTCTCTTTACAAAATTGACAATCTAGGTGATTCTGTTGTGTGTTCTTGAGGGGTGAGTACAAGCAAGGTGATTTATGTTTCGGCAAGGCGAAATACGATCACAGTTTGGTTGTTGTTCGGAGGAATAGGTAAGGTTCAGTTAAGTTTGATAGGGTAAGTTTTGATTATAAATAATGTTTGGTCGGATAAGATTGGCAAAAGATTCGTTAAGATTAGGCTGGGCTACGTCCTGTTGACTTGGGGTCGCATTATTTTCGATTAAGTGTGAGGATTGGTTGAGCTACTTTACTAGGGGCAAAGTTAGATTAGGCTCAATGAGTATACTTAAGGTAAGTTTACTCGTAGGTACTGATCGGTTGTGTTTTGTAAGATTTGACAGGCGAGAAGCTCAGATAGGTTGATACGGTAAAATATGCTTAGATAATTCTGGTTACGCTACGTTATGCTCCATGATATTAGGTTAGGCTAAGTAAGGTTAGGTTACTCTAAGTCACCAAAAAAAGTTCCCGAGAAAAGTCTAAAGTAGTCTCATCACAACTCTTCTCACGTAAAAATAAACTCCCCGTCCTGATTTCATTTCTACTGAACAAAACTTGCTCTAGGGGATTTCCAGAAAAAGACAAAAGTCTCCGTCAAAGTGGACTTTATCAGAATATTTATGGCCTGCAGGTAAACAATCAACTCCCCAACTAAATCAATACATTGACACTTGCTTGGATACATGCAAGATACATTGATATATCCGAGTGCTTCCCTTGCCCCTGGAGATATTGCCCAAACAGAATAAGACCTCGCGCCTGCATCACGTCCCATGGGCACCACATCATCCCAATATTCTCACAGAACAAAAATATACTCATACAATACTGGACAAAAGCGGAGACACGCTAGGCACTTAACTGTTCTGCAATAAAAGGCCAAAAAGCACATGATTCCCTAATTGAACTCTTTGATCCTGTGTTCAAAGACAAACGCGACACGGCTGAGACGCGCTCCAGTTAAAGGTTTTTTCGACATCTTTCCTTGAAACTCAACCATCCCTTTACTCGATATCTCTACTCGAAAGAACATCTTCTTGTTCAAGAGGTGAACAAATTAGATAAGCCCAGCAACAGTTTCATATTTCACACGGCCGTTCGGAAAGCCCCAACAAGGAAACCTGAGAGTATAAGATGATAACAATAGGAGCTCACGAAATAAATATCTTCTCCCAAATGAAGCTTGCAAAGTCTCCTTTCTTTGGCTCCTCGCGCCGCGCCGCAACCGCTTTCGAAAGCGCTCTCCGCGTCGAAATGTGATCGATAACCGATATTTTGCTTTTTAACTAGGCAGAAATTTTTGAACAATGAGGATTATACGCTCTGTCAATATCCCTTCAACTCCCAGATTTTCCAGGTAACTTCAATAGAGTGGAGCGCTGTCTTCTTGTGCTTTTCATTAACTTTACCAGACGAAAAACTGAAAAAAAAAGTGGAGAATAAACGTGAATTCGGGATGAGGGTTATTTCACGACACTGAGTGTAGACTTCTGTAATGGAAGGAGCCTGACGTTTGGGAAGATTCAGTCTGATGAGGTTGTTTGCTAATGTTAGGTTAGAGGTTACGTTAGATTCAGGAAACCTAGGTTGGCTTAATTGAGTAAGGCTAGGATAAGTCACATTTTAAGTAAATAAAGTAAAGGCAAGTTAAGGTAGGTGACGTTAAGTTCGGTAAGCTACGCTGAGGTTTGATCTTCGGTTAATACAGGTTAGTGAAATTGTATTCCAAGTTGAGCTACTTAAGTTATGTTAGATATGGGTTTGTTGAAAGAGTTACTCAAGGTTAAGTTTGGTT
>Ga0058701_10000635_pt1 | contig 23612 bp, 29 predicted proteins | sample AgamicOrMae_FD_97039 | JGI IMG/M metagenome (GOLD analysis project Ga0058701, IMG submission 97039) | Agave microbial communities from Guanajuato, Mexico - Or.Ma.e | ecosystem: Host-associated > Plants > Phyllosphere > Phylloplane/Leaf | place: Guanajuato, Mexico | collected 2012-06-04 | reverse complement strand
CTTCCCCGTCTTAGGGGGGGTCGTCACCGAGTTGGGGGGACTTATTTCTCACGGTAAGGACGGACAAACAAACATTCTGTCATCTCCAACTGACCCAAAAAAATACGAAACATATTTTTGGCTTATTAAGGTCATGCATGGAAGCATAGACCTATTGAATAAGCTTCTTCCCTGACTGATGTTAAACTACTTCCAAAACAAAAAATATTCGGCTAAAATTCTGCAAAGTCGATATTTTGAAGGTAATATTTTGAGTTTCCCCAAAAATTGGAGTATTTTTCCTTCTAACGTTTTTAACCGTATTTTGTAACTATTATTTTTTATGATGAAAAAAAAATACGAACCCTTGAGCTTCTTTTTTTAATATACTGTATGACTTCAAATATTTGGGGGTAAATTACATTTAAAAGTTTTAGTTGTTTTCACGAAGAATGTTCGTTATTAGCTGAACGAAAATACTCATGTGTATAACGTCTACATTTAAGTGTATTTTGGATTCCAAGTGAAAATTTGAGTTAAGTTGCCATTCGATTTGTAATTAGGTGCTGTGGTGGCCCGAGAGTATGGTCTGCCTTGTATCATAGGAGCTCAAAATGCAACACGGATATTCCAAACAGGTATGACTTAAGAAAGAGAGATTTTACGCAAACAAGTACCGAGCAAGTTACGACCTCCTGAAGAGTTCCGGAAATGACTATGCAGGCCGCTCGGCACGGAGGCTCGGCAGAATTCATAAATGTTCAACCCGCATCCTCGTGACAGAAACTCTTCAGGGGCTTGTAAATCGCTCGGTACTTAACTAGCGATTAGCGAGGAACGAAGTTTTCAATCTAGATTATCGATGTCGTTGATGGCAAAGTTTCTATCTAGATAACGGTTAGAAGTACCATTGAAAAATCTTCCTAGATAATAGGTGGTGGTAGTTTCCCCAAATGATAGATAATCGATGGTGATTCTTTAAGGTGCGTTGCCCCGTTTTAGCGAGATGAATCCAGCAAAGTAAAGAGTGGGAAACAAAGATAAACCTTTTTTTTTCAGGAGATTTGATAATTCTCAACGGTGACACGGGAGAAATTCGAAAGGTTGCAGGTTAAGAACGGTGCGATACACCTTCGTCCTCTATGCTTACATCCAGACGACCATCGAGTGTCATTTCAAATCTATAGTCCTTATTTCCTTGCCAAAAAAAAGGTTTTGTCGAATCGGGAGGTATTGTGGAAAAACAGCGACAAAAAGACTTGTAAATAAAAATGTTGGTCGTATACTATTTTGATATGCGTTAGCAATTTCGCCCTGACGGAAAGATTTCCTGTTTGTTTTAAAAATTGCGTTGATAAAAATAGTACCACTGATATAAACCTACAAGTCACTACATCAAAGTCCGAATGATCACGTTATCATCAACACGTTATCATAACATTTTAAGTATCAACAATCATATTCAAATTAAAAATATGATTTAATGCTGACCCCAAGTAACTCTACGTTGTTGACTTGTATCGAATATTCAATTCGGAGTATTCACGTGGTTAGGTGTATATTTATAGACATGTGACCTCAGCTCAACTCGACGAGAATGATAACACAAACTATCACACAAAGTTCCATGCACAAATATTCGCTAGACTTCGAAATACACACCGTCATTTATTCTCTCGACACTCATCCGTTTGAAAATCGGGAAGTTCTATTCGCACGCCCTTGTCAAGCACGCATATATGCGGAGAAACTTGAACGCACGTCCAAAAGGGCCAATGTATTTTGAACGGTGGTTAGGTTGCCGATAGATATTTCTCAAAAAATATGCGGTTCCTTAAAAAAGTCAAATAATTTTATTTCATGCAAAAATAATTACGAACAAAAGTCATAACAAACAATGCAGCGGTACATGAAATGATGCAGCTGACAGAATGAAACATGGAAGCATAGTTTAATGGCGAGACACATTTAACTTTCATCACAATAACATTGGCTTGAAAAAAGACATCAGAAAAAAATTAATAAATTTGGACGGGGATAATACGACAGCGCAGTCGTCTCACATCCATGGTTCCCATCCTTTGTAAGTCCGCGACAACACCTCGTAGTCTGTAGCCAGATCAAGAAGACATTCGACCTAAAAAATAAAAATTTTAAATTAAAAAAAAAAAGTGGAAAAGAGCTCATGAAGTCATAAAAATAGCTGGTCACAGGTCGATAGCTAACCTGCTGAACAGGCGTCAGGTGAGACGATTCATATTTAGCTCGGGCGTTTTCTCCTGGAGTGCCTTTTAAAATTTTCACAAACTTCTCCAGATATTTTGGTGCTCTTTTCGCATGGCCGTTGCGTAGATCTTGTTCGAGTGCAACGACGGGATTAGCTCCGCCGAGCTTATCAACGACTTGCCTCATCTTTATATTAGGCAGCCACTGGCGTTCTCTAGAATCTGCGGAAAAAAGGTTAGCAATATGAGCAAGAACAAGTGCTGACAGATCGCAATTATTATAAGCTCAAGAGATTTGAATGCGTAGTTGTATACTGATTTGAATTATGGCATTTCCCACCACTTGTGTTCCATACAACCTGGTTTTCTTTTTCATAAAATTCAATCTTAAAAAGGATTTTGGATTAAAGCAAGTCAGAAACATACCAGCAGAATCTTCGATGGCCATATCACGGGCATGGTCCCGGGCAAATTTGAGCCAGTCGACGGACGGTTCGACCACAAACACCTGCATGGTGGCCACCAGCAGGTTGTGGTCGGACCGGACAGCTCGTAAGGTATGACCCATTGCTTCCTTTATGGAACCTACAATTTGTACAAAGTCGCTCGCTACATTTGTGGCGCAGGAATGAGTGAATCTTCCGCCCATCTTTCTAGTTCGCGTTTACGAAAACCACGCCGAGCTCGTGCTCGTCGCGGTGCGCGCGCATCCCCGAAAAGGGCGGTCGTCACTCAAGCGGGCCGTTAGGTAAAAGAAATAATAGCGGAAAATTAACAAAAATATCAATGAAGCGGAAGAGGTGGTGGTGAATTGCTCTCCTTTTTTCTCCGAGTAAGCATGGCTGCATTGATACATCAGTAACGATCAAGTATTGAAATATGACCACTCGTCAAAACAATTCGTGTGATAACACGAAATCTTGTTAAGTCACAGCACGGAGGTAATTCGGGTTATACAATAGATTTAACTTTGATCTATTATACGATCAAATCCTAAATAGATTTTCACAAGTGAAAATCTAATAAACAAAGGATGTTCAATACTCGGAATAATTTCAATGAAATTTCTTGTAAACTCATTTCATCCCGATGAGGCGTTCTCGGTATAGAATCCATACGTGTGCTTATGGTACGCTCTTCGTTTACAAAAAGATACCGCTGTTCGGTTACCTCCGTCAATTCACGATCCCGTAAAGTTTCATGGCAGTATGTATTATCAAATGTCGGATGTTTCTCGTTAAAAAGTATTTAAAAAAAAACAACAAAAAAAAAACATACAGCTCAGCGAGTTTGGCCTTTCAAAAAGATTGGGCTATTCTTTCAGGCGTCCATTGCAGACAGGTCTCATGGGTCGGGGAGAGCCCAAATCAGGGCGAAAACAGGGGGCGGAGGGGTGCAAGTAGAAATAGGGGTCTGAGGGCGAAAACTACAAGAGAGTGCTAAAAAGAGAGGGCAAAAAACGATCCAATAACAAAACTCAAAGTAAATTGGGGAAGCGAAACTGGGAGAGGCGCAAGGGGGCGGGTGGACGAAATGGGGGAGGGGGCAAAAGGGGTCGGGGGGGACAAAAAAGGGGGCAAAGGGGGGGTAAAAAAGGGGGGAGAGGGGGGCAAAACCGGGGATTTCAAAACAGATAAGTGCTTACCTTCGGCCGAGTTGAAGGGATCGGTGAGTCGCAAGATGTGCGGGGTTAACCGGAAAGGGACCAATTCCGGAACCGGAAGGAACTGCGTAGCGGTGCCGAAGGCGTGTCCGAAGTCGATGCCGATGCACTGGCCGTTCTTCGTGGAGACCAGGCAGTTGCTCTGGTGGCGATCGCCGATTCCGAGAATCCAGTGACCGACGCACATCGAAGCGTAACTCGTCGCAAAACGTTGCCGCATCGCAAAGTACTCCTCCGGAGACGTACTCAGTTTCTCAAGGGATCGCCTGAAAAGGTTAAAACGTAGCGTTAACCTCACTTCATGCAACCTAACCTACGATGATGAATGTTGTTAATACTCTTAATTGGATGAAAAAGAAAATCAGTGTGGAATAGAGGCAGTGAAAAATTCCACCTTTGAAATTGATGATCCACGCTGCGCGCGCAATAAACATGGCCATAGACGGCACGGCACGTTAAGACGCAATGATTTAACTTTGAAAAAAATGAAATAAGCCCCTTCTAGTAGGAATTAAAAAAACACAGGAAAGGTATATAAACCTTCATTTGATTTACCCCAAATGTTTCGTTCCTTACCTCAAGCAGTCGAGTGGCACCTGGTTGACAATATCTTTGAACTTTTCCGTGCGCGTGGGATCGACATCGAGGTAAGCTTCGCCGTACTGTTGGATGATATCCTTTGATTTGCTCTTGAAAATTTCGTCATACCTCACTCTGTATATCTCCTGCATTTTCCTGGAAAAAAAGATAGAGGACAAGTGTCATTACAACATTCCTGATGGAATATGTGAATCACTGCGGGTTAACTTACTCTTTGGCAGCGTTGTCCAAGGAGTGCGTCATCATCTCCTTTAAGCTTATACAGTCGCTGACCCACTCGATCACTCCCAGAGAACTTGTCATCGGAATAACCTTAGCAACATTAGAGTAACCTTAGTTAAGTTAGGTTAAATAACGTGTGTTGTGCCTCGCTCTGCACGGGTCGGCAACGAAAGGTGGAACGAACACAAGAAGTGGAAACCCTCCAATCTTCAGTGTACTCACCTTGTAAGTGCTTATACTGAACTGGCGATTCTTGCATGCCTGATTTTGCTGCAAAATCTTGTTCATGAGAGAAAGCAGCTGCTGGACCCGTTCATCCTGCCTCAAATCTTCTCCGCCTTTCACCAAGAAGGGATACTCTCGAGCATCCGAGCCAATCATAGTGACGCGAACTGGCAAACGAATCGACGGCATCACGCTAACCTGACGAACAACAAAGTCAGTTATCAACAACCCGTAATATGTGAAACTCGACCACCAAGGGTTCTCTTCTGGCGTCAATGGTTTTACCTCGGACTTGAATCCAGCTATCCGAACGTGGTTTTCGGGCCGCGGTTTGGCCGACCCATTGTATTGGCCGGGTATTTCCAGGTCCACAAACCCACCGCGCGGCTGAAACTCCTCCAGCCAAGGGCTGAAATACCCCAAACTTCCCAGCTCCTTCGCTGTATTCGGCCCTTTCAACACTGCAGCGTCTACTGAAAATGAGCTGAATTCCTTCTTCAGTCTTTGGTATTGAGGTTCTTTCCTCTGATCTGAAGTTGATTGATAAACTTGAAATGCGGCATTTGTCAGCTCCTTGAGGTACCGTAAAGATGATTCCAGCTTAGATTTGTTCCTCGATGCAATGCATGCTGCAACGAAACAAACGTATTTATCACGAAACTTTCATCGAGAGGATGCACTTCTTTGCCCGGGGGAGTTACCTACCGTCAAGTTCATCGATTTTCTGGTGGAACAGACGATTTCTCTCGTAGAACTTCCCGTGCACGGAGATGCGGCTCGCCGAGGTGGCTTGTTGCGATCGAGCTGCTCTTCTTCCGCTCCCGATCTCTTCGAGTGATGTAGCTTCACGCCTGAGCCGCTGGTAGGCCTGCAAAACCGTGTTAACATTGGCTTATTACGAACAAGCCCGAAAGAAAGTGTCATTTCTTTCAGGTAAATTATACAACATTTTCCTAGTTTTTTTAAAACACAAAAACAAAATCGTGGGTTGTCGATTTTTTCCAACAAATAAAGTAACTTAACTTACTCCCGCTCGAATTGGCGGTTAATACCCCGTTTAATTTGACCAAATATTGCAAAATACCTCGCTTAAATAAACCCACGTTTGCAATGCAAAATGCGCAATTTAACCTTGGTTCGGAAATATACTGCTCAGTAAAGTACCGTACTTGGCGAAGTACACATCTTCCGTTAATGTGGGGTACAAACGCCTTGCTTTTAAGTCCACCTCAGTAAAATAATAATAATAATTAATACCTATGCGTAAAACAGGACTTTTCTGATGACAACAGATACTGTAACCAATCCATGTTTTCAAAGTAAACAGCAAACCTGCTGAATACCTCACACCATCATAGAATCGGTACAACCACTCTGACAATTGTGAGCGCTTTGAGCGGCTCGACTAACATTATTGTTTGCTCTCAAAGTTGCCCATGCAACACTCGCAAGTAACCTGGTTTCCCATTGGTAGTTGTATACATATTTAGACCTATGTATGGGTTGTTGAAGGAACGCCCCCGGTTGAAGATAAAAATTCTTTTGCCAAAGAGAATTATTGGACTTGTGTGGGCACAGCCCACACAAGTCCAATAATTACCACAAAGACAATGAGACAATAATTGCACTAGGTCATACTCACAGTAGCTATTTCAGTCCAACTGGGTTTGGGTTGCGAGACTCTCAGTAGGTCGAGCATTCTGTCCACATGGTAACGCAGAACCAAGAAAGGGTGACTGACGCACGACAAGGCAAGGACAAACTGGTCCTCCGCTGGATTGGTACCAATCAGTCGTCTCAACCTGCGGAAAGCAGAAACACCTCTATCTTAACTTCAATAAACCACCAACGCAACTACAATTAGCCATTATTTAGGACCCAGATCTGCATCAGAAACGACGATACGCCAAACAGGTCCTCAAACAGCTAATGATCTGTTAATTATAAAACAAACTACAACAAAGTCTCGTTTATACATTTTCCAAAGCGAACGAGGAAAAATACGAATAAGTAAATAAAACGTATAAATGAATATGTCAAAAACTGTAGAGTGTTTCCGTCGGGGAATTAAAAAACACGTATAACCGAATAATACGTAAAAGTGAATAACGTATAAACGAAACTTTACTGTAACTTTTAAAACGACTTTTTTCGTCGTAAAAACGAAGAAAAAGGATCGAAATCAATTTTTCTTCACAGTGTTAACGTCAAAAATAGAATCTCCGACAGTTCGAGCTCCGCAGAAGTTTAATCTTTCATTAAAACGACTAACAACCGTGAAGGCTAGGTTAGCCCAAGTAAGGTTGCATGCCTGTGACGGGCCGAGAAAAGATGGAAAACAAGAGGTGAAGAATACAACCTGTCAAATTTACAATGCAACTTCCACAAGAAAAGGAAACCGAAAAGAGATGTATGTTTCGCGGATACTTGCCTGGAAAAAGCTGAACGTTCCGAATTCTTCTCCGCGCTGAGGCGTAAAGGATAAGTCAGTGCTCGAGGGTAAGCTTGAGCGACCCGAAGAACCAGTGTTTCCACCGCCTCCGATTTTTCGCCGAGCGACGCAAGAAGTTGAGGAATCCAGTCCAAGAACATCCATTCGGGTATAGCTGCGCTCTAAAACAAAGTTTCGTTGAACAGCCTGTTCTCTGCCTTAGTTAATCTAAGTGACTCACTTTGCTTTTGAAGTCCTGGCACAAGTCTGAGCCCAAAGATGGTTCATTTAGTAACAACGGAAACAGTTGGCGGGCGTTTTTCGAGCCGTGCTTCATCGCTGACAGAGTGGATTTCATCATTTGCTTCTTGAACTCGTCCAAATACGATGGGTCTGCGGAAGAGAAACGATGTTAACAGTAACGCGTTTGAAAATGATACAAACGTATCTCAGAAAGGAAGTAAAGATGTTTTCCAACATCGATGCGCTCCGACACTAATGGTCTTTGACCGATCAATTAGAGTAGGGAAAGTTCGTTAAGGTAGGTTAGTTGGTGTAAGCAGGTTGAAGTTGCTTAGGTAAGGTAAGAAAGGTAATAAAACGTGGGTATGTTAGGGAAGGTGAGTTAAATAAAGATACCCTTTTGTCGGACTTCCTACTTATCATCAGAATTTCCGGTTTATAATATTTTAATGTGTGGCTAAGAACTCCAAATTTCGTGCCTCAGTAAGGTATATTCTTCCATGGCGATTTCCATTTATTAATGAGCAATGACGTTTTTGATGGGTATGAAAAGATACGTACCGTCCTCCGTCTGGTTTCGGTGTTTTTCGATGACGTAACGGCAATACTGGGCGATTTCAAAATAGGCATCCGCTGGAAAACTGCTACTTCTAATTGAAGTTCTACTGACTCCGCTTCGTAAGAGGTTCAGACCCAGCAACTCAATCTGACATAGTAAAGCATCCACGGATAAAGCCCCCACTTCTTCCGCGGATAAATCACTGAGAAAAAAAAATCATTCTTGCAGTCAAACTTGGGCAGAAATTCAGAAGGCAAACAGGCGACCTAAGAACAAGAGACTCGTGCAATCCAAGTTTCCCTAACAGTATTTCTCAGTCACGCTGTGCATTCTGTCGAACGATCTCAATAGAGCGCAGGTAAAGTATGGTTAAAGTACATTTTTGTTAGCTTTCAGCACCATTTATCAAATCCGTCCACTTTCATTTCCCCAAGCAGAAAGGGGACCTGAAACTCACCTGTTTTCAGCAACCCTCCTTAAGACGCTGGAGCGATATTTCTGGTCCATCGACAGCCACATACGCGGTTCCGACCTCACCAAGTTACAAAAACTCTTGGCCAAATCGCACTCTGTGCTATGAGCGGTCCACTTCAGCGCAGAGTCCCCGCTCAGTTCCCTGTTTGACATATCCTCTGCAAAAGAAACACGACCGTGCGAGAAATATCGAGAAGAGGGTAAGACCTGACAACTTAAAAATCACCTACCGACTTTGCACCAGATTTGTAAAACGAGTTTCAGAAGATCCGGATTATCACTAGACTTGATCGCTAAGTGTCTCTGCCTCCAGTTTGCCAGGTTCAAGTGAAGAGTTAAGTCTCTGTCTGTAGCCGACACCTGCAAAAATATAAACATACACAAACTTTCACACTGAAAATTTGGAAGATATCTTCTACCGTACCTCTTGTGTTACACCCCGGTTTTACATGGCAATACATTGAAACGATTGACCAAATAAATGGCGAAGGTTAGGTTAGAGGAGTACCATGCCCTGCTGCCCCCGCGGCCCGCGGCAGGCTGCTGCCGCAGAAAAATTCCAAGTATCAGGTATGGCGACCGTGAGGTCTCAAGTGTCTTATGCCTTGTTCTGCTCGGCTTGGCAACGAAAGGTAGGACACAAGGTGGAAAACGGCAACTACCAAATTTACGTTGTGAAAAAAGAAGTTCTTACCTCGGCCAGGCCTATGCTTATGTATTTTTTTGCCATCCAATGGTTGCCCTGAATTAGGGCCGTTTCTACTAGAGAGGCCAGCTGTCTCGTCTGGATTGATGAATCATTAGTGAGGTGTCGTTCATTCTGATCTAAGATCGCTCTCCTGAAAGCAAGAGGATATACGTTCATACAAAAACCGCTCTTCGATGCGTATCGAACAAAAAAGCACTGTAACATATGTAATTTCTCTTGCACTGTAACTTTTCAACATTTGCATTTTCAACCTCTCAGGTTCCACATTTCGTCGCTTGAGCAAGAAACAAGGTACAATGCGGTGACGAAAAGTTGAACCAGAGCGTAACAGAGTAAGAGGTGCCACATTTAAGATTTACAGTATTCCAAACCCTGTCATATATGAGAATTAGAAAGTAAAAAGCTACAACCAAGAAAACGCTCGTAGTTTCCAACCCTGCGATGAGCAAAAATCAAACATGAAAAGATTGCACATTACATAACCATTCTAAGAAATTACGAACCTGTAGTTGATACGTGGATCCCACAACAATAGTGAATCTCGAGGCATAGGCACATTATTTCGTAAACTGCTGCAAAACTCGTCCAGTTTCTCATCGATTGGAGTTTGCCCTTGAACTTCCTTCAGGTACATCTATGAAACGAGAGATATCGTAGCTGTAGTGAAAGCGGAATACCCCACTATTTATTTTGTGGGTTGGATTTTCCAGCTCTTGTGTTCTAATGGAAAATGCCATCTTTCAAATTTACGGAGGTAAAAAAGAGATGAGCTTGTAGCTGTTCTCCAGACATAGCGAAGCAGGATTGTATGTTGAAGGTAATGACTTACCAATATCTCTGCACTGGTGAGGGTCTCCAGAAGTTTCCTCTTGCGAAGTTTGTCTGAATACGGGTCGAGAAACGCCCATTCGTCCAAGAATTGGGACAGAGCTTGTTTTGCGTAGCTTGAGGCCTGAGGAAACTTCTCCTTCGATAAAAATAAAACTGCCAGATCTTCGCTGAAGTGAGCCTGACAACATAACAAACCATCCCTAAGAACATTTCTTCACCCACGTCTTCTTTAGCTAGAATTTGGCTGTTATGTATGATTGAATGGGACAGGAAGGGGCAGAAGAACGACTTCGAGACTTAGAGAAGACCTTCAATCACAAGTAATGAATGGCACCATAATCTTGCAAAACGTTACGAAGTAATTGAATCTTAAGTGAATACCTTGACGAAATCGCCTCGAGTTGGATTTTCCAGCCAGGATTTCAAGATGCCCAAGAAATCTTCTTTGGTCCGATCAGCGATGTAACTCATAACTTGGGAACGGATGTACCAACTAAGGACGTTTTCGACGTACCTGAGAAGTGCTCCCAAATCAGAAATGAGAATACACATCAAATATTTCCTTGAGTTGAACAGGTTGCATTTCCTGCCTCTCATGTTCTGCCTTCCGCAGTGAAAGCGATTGTAGGTCATCAACCCTTAAGGTTTAGCCAGGGTAGAACACAAGGGGCAGAAAGTAAAATCTTTAAAGAACTTGCTGAGTGTGTCAAGTAGTGCTTACCAAGTGTCGGCCCACAGTTCGTCGTGTTGGTTGTCGACCATTTCCATGACCCCTTTAGATACATCTTTCCAGCTCGAAAGATGCGCAAGACACTGGAAGAGGTGAAATCAAAAGTAAAATACCAAACCGTAAAGGTAAACATACCGGATGGTGATAGAAGAATGCAGCACCATTATAACTGACATCTTAGACATACTTTGACTGAATGCAATCGACTCGATACTGATTCTTTACTTTACGGGGAAGTACGCCCTACACGCAAACGAGTTTTTTAGAATTAAGAAAATAAAGCACACGATTTGCTGTCCCTTAATTTGTAAAGCGTGAATTAACTAGGAAAGCAGAGAGAAAAGCTTCCTCAGCGTGAATTTTGGGATACGAAAAACGAAACATATTGCACTGATGTAGTCTTCCACCGATTAATGACTTACACTGAAGTAGTCCTCGTAGAAGTAATCAACTCGCTTCTCCATGAGAGCCTGGACGTACAACTTCCTGGCATCGTTCCATTCGCCTGCCGCCGCTGCGTCCAGAGCTTCAACGGCTGCTTGATGAGACTCGATTTTACACTGAAAAACGGCTTTCACGACGTCGACTTCACCCATCGCGCGATATATTCTGAGAAAAAACAAACACCCACACCATACTTTATCCACCAAAAAAAAAAAAAAAAAAATCATAGCCGCTTTCATCAACGTAAAAGGCCTCATAAGTGCGACGCACTGGAAATAGAAATGTTCACGTGCGTAATTTAAGAAATGTGGCAAACCTCTGCGGAGTGAGTTTCGTATTCAAGCTAATAGGATTCCCGGTGACGTTCGTAGATTACGAGAAGGTTGTCAGGGGGACAAAGTTACTATGATTAGTACCGAATGAGCCAGGGACATATCTTTGAGAAGCGGAAGAGCGAGATAACGAATCGCCTCCGAAAGTCATGTTCTCCAACACTCAGGCCTCACCACATCGAGGTTCTCTGAGAAAATTAGCCTTGTTGAAATGTACTTCGTGTCTAAGAAGTTCCAAGAGAAGTTCCAGGTAGGGTACTTACTCCGCAAGCTCCATCCACACGCTGGTGTCCGTATCGACGGCCACGGAGGGCGCTTCTAAACGCCGTCGTTTGCGAGGTACCGACTCAGGCTCGGGATCCGAGGCACTCGCGGCCATCCTCAGCATGTTCTCCAAGACCAGGGCGCCCAAAGGCAGGAGCTGGCTGTTTTTGGCGGCTGAAAGACAACCGAAACCGTTTGGATGAAGCTCCAACGATAAACTTGCAGCGACTGCCGAGTCCAGCTCAACTTACCCGACGTCGTGACTGCCGAGTCCAGCACTAACTTGAAATCGAGAGCCAGCTCAAGAAGGGTGGCGATCATTGACGGGTCGTACTGCTCTGACTTCGACAGCACGAAGTTGACGCACTGCGAGAGATCTTTCTCAAAGGTCTGAAGAGGTCTGCCCGACAGCTCTTTACAAACGCCAGCGAAGAGACCGACTAGAAGTTTGCGGGCGATAACAGCATCTCTCTGCAACCGACAAACAACCTCAATCATTCTATCGTGAAAGGAGAGACTCCGAGAGGATTGTACCTCCTACAACCTCCGAAAACGGAACGATGTATCTATGTGAAGAGACATACCCGCTGTAAACAACTTTCTGGAGAGAAGTAAATGATTTTTCGAACACACCTTGTAGACAGGTGAGGTAAGCGACAAATGCAAGGAAGTAGAAAGTTACTCAAGCCGCTTGCAGGACGTCTTTCGATATTTTAATTCCTTTTTAAAGTGCAGGGTTTGGATTCTAAGTTTGCAAAATATCTAGCTTCAGTTACCTCGATTCCCAAAGTCCTAGCTTTGATTCACCTTTTTCTTTCAACAACAAAAACATTTGAAAAATATTTTTTTCTCCGTGTGAAACAATTCTCGTTAGAAGTGAAACATAGGCTACCTTTAAGAGTCCTTGGAGTGGTCGAATTATGTCGAAATTTTTGATTTGTATGTCCGGAAAATCTCCAACTCGATACTCTCGGTAAATAGTGATTTCACCCGCTTGGATCTTCAACTTCTCCTCGTCTTTCTTCTGCAGGTAAGCATTTTCCCGGATATTCTTCATGGCATGCTGATAACTCTGCTGTTGCTGGTTTCGGAAACGCCGGGAAACATGACTCGGAGAACTCAAGTTGATACTCACTGGAAAAAAAGAAGAGGACTCGAGCTTTACACCCTCTCAATCTTGAAGTAAGAAAAACTCATCCGTTGGCCATTTATTCGATTCGCTACTCGTTCTTTACCCAAACGGTTGCTCCGTAACAACTCGGGCGTTACCTGAATCCTCAAAGAGAGGCTCTCGGCTCAAATATTGCCGCGAAGTAATCATCGAGCTCAAGCTGCCACTGTCTTGATTGAAAAGCAAACTTGACTCCGGCCGGAAGCTTTCGTTAGGGCTAGGATCTGGAAACAAACACCCAATCATAGCAATTTTCTTAAATTAATCCACAATACAGCGGAAATTCTACTTTCCAATCAGATGTCCACTTGTAGATCGAAATTCCTTGATCGGAACTGATCGGAATTTCGGGGAGAGGAGGGGTGAAACGTATTTTACCTATATCCATTGTAGGTTGAAATGCTAGGCTCTGTTGAGTCGCCAGTAAAACGGGGTTCAATGACTGTGACTGAGTCGAAAGAGATAGCTGACTGGCCAGAGTCTCTGCGAACATCGGCGCAAGCGACACATGCTGGGCCCTCCACGAAGTCAACAACTTATGATCCTGGAACAAAAAAGACAAACGCAAATGCTTCGATAAGGAGGCTCCTTTCCTGCATCCATGCTTTGATCGTCAATGAAAAATTGCGAGAAGCGAGCGAAAGATTCAAGTTCCAAGAGAGGTCCCCTGATTTTATCAGCTTTCCCAAATTCTGAGTTAGCACGATCTCCCCTCTCTCTCCCCCAAACTCCGTTTTATCGGTCGTTCCGGTCCGCCATTTGTAATCCGGACCGTTCTCATAGGATGGAGATGCTCCGGATTACAAATGGTGGACCTGAGCGAGCAAGAAAACCGAGTTAGGGGGAGAGAGAGGGGAGATCGTGCAAACAGAATACAAGAAAAAAAAAACTAAATTTTGAAAATTTAAAAAATTTCCGGTACATTAAAAAATCATCGGTCGTCTTCTGTTTTACTCGATGCGAAATCAAGTCTCAATGATACCTTGGTTTTCTTGGTTGCTGAGCACTCTGCAGTGCACATGCTGATTGAGTAAACTTTAAAGTTAAGCGATTTTACCACTAAAACCAGCTTTTTAAATTGGTCAAAACGCTATCCGAGCCGATAGTAAATAAAGCTGGCGTGTAAGGGATAGTTTGGGTTATGAATGATTGTAGGACAGTAAATATAAAAGTATCACCTGGAAAAGGCACTCGGCGAGGGGATGTTCAAAGATGACAGCGTCGTAGTTAGGAGAGGCTGAAGCAGCTTCCAACATGATTTCCGAGGCGGAGGCCATGAAATGCTGTTCGGTTGACGGCGAATAAACGTTTTCGAAAAGCGACAGAAGACGTTCCGACGCGGATTCAGGGAACTGTCCGGAAGTCGTCCATAACCTATAAATACAAACGTTAGTGCCTCGCTTGACTCGAAACTTTAATCCTGTTTTTAGGTTATGTTACCCATAAATCTTCTTCTGGATTTCTGCATCATCGTCAACCAAGCCCCACAGCAACAGCTCTCGGCAAGCCTCCGCTACATCGTCGCGCTTACTTTGCACAGCTTGCAAGGAGGAACTTCCTTGGCTGTCAACAATCAATTTCAAGCTTATCTGCACGTAGAAAGGTTGGAAACGTTCACGTATATGACTCCTCTATGCTTTGAATAACTGACCTTTTAAAGAGGTTATAAGCCTCCGCGGCGACTTCGTAAATCGGTAGTCGAACTTTAGCAGGGCTGTGCTCCCTAATCAAAGCCATGATTTTGGCCATTTTCATCGCTTCCTCGGTGGTCAGAGATGCGATCGCAAGTTTCAAGATGCCCAACACAGCAGCCTGGATATCTGGGCTCCTGAAACAAGACATTCCATAAACGATCATAACCAAACTCTACCATAACTGAGACAACCATAGAGTACAGATATCTGACTACAGCATTGTCTTCACCTACCCATTTTCAAGAAGACCAAAAATATCTCGATCTTTGAAGTCTTTGTAGTAGTGTAAGCCTTTGATTTCGATGAGAGCTCGCAGAAGATTTAAGCTAATTACCTTCAGATCATCTTGGAGTCGGGTAAAGTGGATGAGGATAATTGAAAAGAAACTGCAAAAAGAAGTTATTAGTTGGATGAATACGGTACAGAGCTTACAGTGCGCTAGTTTCGTACCTTTCGACAATAGCCGGGTAGTGTAAATGTATCCCATTCAGGACGACAAAGAAGTTGTTCTTATTACTCTTGACAAGACCTTTCAAGTATTCTACTACTTCTTTCAAAATATCGTCATTTTGTCCGGCAGCTTCGGTGGACTGCAGACTGTAAACAGACATAATACTTAGACTGGGACTATATGCACCGACGGGGAGTGGCAACTATAAAGGAACGATTATTGCACAAAACTTCTGTTCATCTACGCACTCGCCTTTCTTATTACTAGAGTTTTCTTTTTGACATTACGGAAGGCAATGTTTAGAGGACGTTAACGTGGCCTCGATAAGCGGGGATGATCAAAACAATGCAAAAGAATATTTACTTATTCAAAAAGTAACTTACTTAAGAGCCATGCCAATTGTTTCCGCTGCTGCCGAGTAAATCCCTTTGATTGAGGACGACAAATACGACATGAGATGGTGAAAAGCTCTGGGAAATCAAAGAAAAAGCATTCTTAATCGTAATAAGTAGTAACAGCGCCGGACAAATAAGCTCAAATGGATACTTGTCATGAAGCAGGAGCCCATGTCCGTTTGAGTTATACCGAAGTTTAGCGATCCTTACCGAGGTTTGTCGGCGGGATCCCAGGGAGAGCGGCGATTGGCCAGCATAATGGCTGCTAAATGGATTCCCGCCATGGCATCGTTCGACGAAGCCGTGTCTTTTGGCTCCAATGCCGCCAAAATCAAATCCTTCGGAACGTCAAGTACAGGCCCCCAACGTTCAACAGTGCCCCTGAAAAGATTACACAAATAATAGATTGCGAAAATTCAACATGGCGTACACCAGGTTGTTGCACAACAGCCAAACAGTTTTATACTAATTTTTCTCGTAAAAAGAAAAATATTTCCCCCCCCCATTTTTTTTCTTTTCTTTCACAGCAAAAAATTACGGTTTGTTGACTTTTCTCACCGTTTGACTTGGCTTAAAAATCACCTCAGCTTAAGTTGAACTTGTTTTCCACATTGCCTAGCTTACGTTTACTAACGTAGAGGAATGGAGGGCGTCGCTCCATCCGAGCCTAATGTCGGATCAATAAAGTTAAATCTTGCGATCAATTTAGATACCAAAAATATATCTTTCCCTGCGCAGACAGTAATTCAGGAAGTGCCCGTACTTACTTAATAAGGTCGAGGTGATACCTGAAGACATCTCTGCGGGGATGGCTCACGTTTTCGACAAGATAAACCAACACCTTGTTGGCAAGGAGCCTTTCTTGGCCAATCTCGTTTGGAGTGGCTGAAGGCGAATGCCAGGTGAGCATCAGAGTAAGCTACAAAGAGAATATCCAAATTATAAACACTGAAACCGAGAGCCACGCCAGTTGGTCAAAAGAAATCTCTGGTCAAAAAAAAAATCATATCCCTCATTTCTCTGACGGAAAATTATGCTATGTAGACGTTCTCTGAAAGTCTACAAAGAAAGGTTGTGATGGAGTAGACAAAATCGAGTTCTTTTTCGAGATGACTTACCATGTCACAGAGGAAGTAAGTGATCCCGTTACGTAAGCACACTTTGGTGGTGTTGAAGAGCAGGACCGGCAACCAAAACGAGGCGTAGGGCCGAAATTCAGTCTCGCAATTCAGGATCACTTTGAGAAGGAAGAGGCGGACGTGCGGCGAAGTGTCCGGGTCGTTCAGCGTATTCCTCAGGGCAGCCATCCAGTCGGGAAGAGATTTCGGTGTCTGGAAATAAGCGATAAGAGAAGGATCACTTACAAGGCTGATTTGGACGCTCGTTGATGTTCATTTCTAGGCTTACCTCGCCTTCCTTGGGTAAAGGCGACACCCCAGTATGCACCATATGCTTGATAACGGCACACACGGTGGCCATACATTCATGGTTGTTCACCACGTCGTTTTCCAACTCAATTTCTCCATGCTCGTCGTCTTCCTCCTAGAAAATAGAGAATCGTACTAACAATTGGTGCTTACCGTCATGCAACGATAAGATTTTGTGAAATGTGATGCCGTGATCTATTGATGGCCCCATCCTATACATCTAACTACGGTAGGCTTACTAGAGGTATACACGCATACGCATACAGCCTCGGACTGGCACATCTTTTAAGATATGCCGTCCATTATCTCCAGGAAGAACCCTCTAATCCAAACAAGAAAAAAAAAGAGGCAAACTTTCTATGGCAAAATTCCATAAGAGAAAGTCTCAGCACGGAAGTGGTTAGGCAACCACAGCACAAACATGGCATGCGTGGTGCCTATCGTCTCCAAAGTGCTGTCATGTTCGAGTTGTGCCTCACCCCACTACTGCTTGTAAGCTTGGCGACGAAAGGTGAAACACAAGAGATGGAAAATTTTACTTTTCACGTTTAAAGTGAAGAAGTTTAAGTAAAAGATTGGCCTTACCTCATGTCGCTGTTCGGTACTGAGAGGCGCAGGAAGGACGTTACTGTGGCTAAAATCGAATCGTGTGATGTCTTGACTAAGGGAACTGGACAGCGTTTGCTGAGTGGATAGATAGCGAATAGAATCTCCTCCTGGCGACTGACGAGCTCGAATCTTCTTGCGGATTGACACCTGGACCTTCCGCCGCTCTGGAATCTATACGAGAAAAGAAAACTGTCAACTTCCCAGAGACGCAGTGCAAGCCAAAATCCAGTCAAATGTTTGGGAATCGAAGAGAGCAAATCATTTCACTCCGTTTTGATCGTGGCAACACAAAACAGGACAATCAATCCCTCAAAAGATTTGGGCAAAAAAAAATCAATCAAGTCATCTGGGATCTCAGCAAGAAAATCGTTCGGGATCTTAGAAAATCAGTTGGGATCCGGAAAGAAAATCAGCTTTAGGGGCTTTATGAAAGAAAATTGGTAAACTCGTGTAGGTACTGCGCAAGAAAATCAGTCAAGTCTCGGACTATGCAAGAATATCGTCTCATATCTAAGCAAAAAATCCAGAAATTCGTGACAAAATTTGGTCTTCACCTCTTCGTAATTTGGAGTTGGCAGATAATTCTTGCTCGAGTCAACGATATTCCGCCAAACGACTTGCTGCTCGTTGTCTGAGAAGAGCATCCCGGCGTAGAATTTTCGATCATCAGGAGAGCATTTTGTGGCGCAAAGAAGAGCACTCAGAGTGTTGTACGAAGAGCAGTGCATTTGACGAAACATCTCCACAACTTGTGGGTTTTCACTCCTCGCCGGTGTCATTTTCCTTGCAGCTAAACATCTAGAGTCAAAGATAACGTCCAGCTCAGTGTCCAACACACTAACATTTTGAAATTACGTATTATGGAGTATATAATTTATATACAATGTATAATTTATATGTAATATAATGTGGGATATTCCATTACTCGAGCTGAAAATCTTGTTACCATTTCGAGCGCAGGTTTTGGAAAGTAATTTTCCGACACGACGAAAAACGCGATGAAATTTTCCGGTCAACCAAAAAGGCACACGGGACAGTTTTCAGTGCGTAAAAAAAAATCCCAGTAAAATTGTTGAACCGGGAAGAACAGTGTCATTCGCTAAACATTACCTACTTTGCTTTAATAAAGTATTTTGCAAAAATTTCCTGAGCTTAATTGGAAGATTTGCTTACAGTTTGCATATGTTTTGGATGAGCTCCTTTCCTGTTTGGATCGTCTGTCCCGGGAGGGCGGCTTGGAGGATAGGACTGCCGCGCTCGCCGAGGTAGCTCGCTCGAAGCCGGCTCACCATCACTTCCAATATCTCAGTCTTTCCAATCCTCGTCGCCAGCTGATGCAAATTCTGAAAAAGGTCCCCATTTCATGTTAGACAGTCACCGACAGCCTAGACGTTAATATTCAACGAGATCCTCAGCCATACCGTCCGCGGGTCAGGTGACTTAAACGACGTCGGTAAGGTTATGAGGTCGCGAACGGACTTCTGGAAGAAAGCTACCAGGGAGCCGTGACTGGCTGCCCGGAGTATTGGGATCAGAAACTTCCTCACAACTCTTAGCCTTGTTTCAGGGGGAGGACTCTCATTTTTGAACATCGAGAATGGGAGAAATAGGACTCTCTCCTCATGCTCCACGCTCAGGCCTTTGCACCTGGAACAAAAATCAATTTAAAATAGCTATTGTTTACTCGTTTTCCTGGAGAGCACTGCAGTATTTTAATTTTTAGCTACGCTCTCAGTCATAAAGGGTCAAGTTTCCACCTCTGTTGTCATCAATGATTCAACTCAATCTAGTTAGTAAACTACTTAACATAGTTAGTTAACAACTTAATCTAGTCAGTAGTTAACATAACCTTAAAAGCCTTATCTTTTCACGCCTTCTAGAGCACAGCATATTCAAAAGTAAAAATCCGTGGAAAGGAGACGAGGTTTGGAAACAAACCTTTCAACAAATGAAGTGAGTGATGTTGCGATGTCCTCCTGGCAGATGTGTTTTTCATCAGCAGCCGACATCCTGATGACTCCCCTCAAAACATCGATGTTCCCCGTCGCCTCCATACATCTGAGGAGAGCTTTGAAAGCGCGCATCACATTCGTGTGCTGATCGCTGCCTTTTCGGAGCTCGTCGCTCCTCAGCGGGAAGTGCCGGTCCTTCAGCGCTTGAAGAACACACCTACACAAAACACTCTCTTATTTAGCCGCTATTTCCGGCACAAGATCACATCTACGCACCTCAAAGCTTCGTTGTTTTCCTCTTTCCGCTGAATAACGAAGGCCAACAGACCGATGAATTTTATCTTGAATTTCAGTGAGTTACTCTCAGAGTTGATTTCGCCAAAGACCCACTGGGCGACTTCGTGATTGGCCAAAAATCCGTACGGATTCGCTTGAGCTAAACAGACATGCTTGACGAGCAGAGCTAACCATGATTTTCGCAGTTCGCTACTCGATCCCCATTCTCGTAGCTCGGCCCAATGTGAGAGAACACCTTCTGATACTTCTATCATCTTCGCACTAAAATCAAACGGTGACAAACACTAAACAAAAAAGTAAAGACCAAACAAGGGTTTGTAAACAACGACACAACAATGGTTATCACGGAATTCTTGATTATATATGGGTCAAAACCATCCCTTCGAAAAAAATTCGAAGTCTGTTGCCTCTGGGGTAAAGTTCTTAAATTGCGGGATTTTCGTTTTACAGAGGAGTGGAACTTTCGTTCTACAGAGTAGTACAGGGTTCAATGGTAATTGTTTTACCGCAATCCACTGCGCCTCGAACGATCCTCTGTGTGGTCCAGCAGGGCAATGATAACTGCGAAGGAATCTTCCACATTCCTCTCGGTTAGATTCTCGAGGATATAGTCAACCGCATGCCGCCCGTGATCGAGCAGAACATCAATAATGGAGGTTCTGTACGTCATAAAAAAATAACCACCATGCGAGAGACGTCCTGAGCCATCAAACCTTAAAAGGGCGTTATCGTTTTGAAGACAAATCAAGAGCTCGTCCGCCTGAAACAGAGGAAAGGGTGTCAACACTTTTAGAGATCTTCCACAAGATTGGAATACTTTCAACTTCCTGCAAAATCTAGTCCACCTGAGACGAGACGTTTTACAGATACGGTAGGTTACCTTGGCGCTTCTCTGCACCGCAAAGCGCAGCAGGAGGCCTCCGAACTCCACAGCGTCTGGATTCGGTTGAATGAGGTACAGGTTGTCTGCTAGTCCATTGCCGTGGCTGACAACGCTGTTGAAGACAACCTCAACGATGCTGGACGGATCAGTAGCACTCCAATCGAGCTTCGTCTGGAAAGCACAAAAGCCGGGGAAAAAATATAAAATTTTTCTTAAACTTTTATATTTGAAGCGCTCCTCCCTGAGGCGCAGTCGATAGCACATTCATTTCTCGACCGAACAACTCGAAAATCACGGCCGAGTCTGTCCACTTTCGGGGGGGAAAAAAGGCACGATAAGAGGAAATAAATAGTTTGTCGCAATAAATTTAAAGAAAAAGCTTTGAATGATCGTCTGTGTTCAACAAGTTTTTCATAAAAAATACATTAATTCGGAACCATAGCTTTGGAATTTGTTTTAAAAAAGCCTTGATAAGTAGCCACTTTCACTTTTCTTCTTTCCCTTACCTTGTAGACATCATGAAGAAGGAGACAGCCAGTTACAAACTCCCTGTCTTGCAACGTGACTGTTGTTTTCGTTTGGGCCAGAGAGGGGCCTAAATTGTTGATTTCCTCTTGCAGAAATTCACGCATACTGGTGTCCTCGCTGGGGAGGCATCTGGACAGATTGCTGAGATAATCCTTCAATCTCTTTGGCACTTCCTCCCGGGCCTCCTTGGAGCAAGGATCAAAGCCCACTCGAGAGGGACTAAAAATACACCTGAAAAAATTGCAAGTTACACATGAATCCTAAACGGCTAACCGGTGTATATTGGACCGCAGTCAAAATTTAAGGGTTTCCATTTTCAAGACTCCAAAAGGGTGTTACCGAAGATAAAAGAGAAAGCTTTTGCGATGCGGGATGTTTTTTTTTTAAAAACAAAAACAAAAAAAAAAAACGACACGCCGAATCAGGCAAAGCACCATAACGTAAAAAATAGATAAGGTTGGGTTACGCTCAATTCGTTAGGTAAGGTTGCAATTTTAGGAGAGCAAAATAAGGTTGGATTGCGGTGACTTGGTTTAGGTTAAACTGGTTAGGCTGCTATATGTAAGTGTACTCCGTGTCAGACAACTTCCTGAATCCTTGGCGAACACTTACAAAGAAATCAGACGTGAGAGTTCGGTGGTCCACAGATGTAGCACGCTGCTCTGAACAGATGGAATCTTCAAGATGACCGTGAGGAAATCCACAATTCGCACGACCGCCGTGCACATAATCACTTTCAGCGTTTTAGCCCGCTCACGATCGAGGTTATCCTTGAAGAGCTCAAGGAATTTTGGGACAGCCTGAGGAAAGAGTAATACCACACACATTTCAGGAGATTCAACAAAAACCGACTTATCTTCAAAAAGAATTGAAAAAATAAATTAAAATAAAAAAAGCAGAAGAAGAAGAAGAAGAAAGTCTATTCTTAGGGGTTACAAAACACCTCCCTAATTTAGACGAAATAAAATCAACTATCATCTTGCCTGTGTCAATTTAAAATCTTCGTGTACCAACAAAGCTCCTGGTTCAACGAGCCTTTCTTCCAGTAACCAATTACAGCACTCAAGGCTTGCCACAAGCTGATTGCAGAAGCCCAAAGTTTGCTTGCGGTCCATCTCGGTCAGCAAATCTCGTTGAACTAAGTCGACGATTGCGCCGATTCCTTCTATTTCCACAATTTTAGCGACGAAATCAACTACGCTTTCACAACCTGGGAAACAGATTCACTTCTATACAAAAATAACTTTGAAGGCTGCATTCTGTGCCTCTTGTGAATCTCCGATATAAAGTTATGACAGTTAACGAGTCAACCGCGTAGAATAGGTTCACTTTGGTTTAGGTGAATGCGTGGATACACTAGAGAGGCATTGGGCAGCCACTCCGTTTCTTATGGGACCGTGAAATGCACAGTAGCTTACGGAGAAACTTCGGAAACAAGATGGCGGCGCCCATGGCTTTGGACCCTCAATGCCTCTATATCTAAGCCTCTGGGTTTAGGTAGCCTTGGTTAAGATAACGTTGGTTGCGTAAACCTGGGGAAGGGTGCACTGTCCCTCGCTCCGTTGTCGCCAAGCCTGTTGCCGCTTACATGGAGGTGACAGGCTGCTGCCCCGGAGACGTAAGCGGCTTCAGGCTTACTGACCGCTACATGAGTCAAACTTTGCAAAGGTTAGGTTAGGTGCTTTGGGACGGGTAGAGTACCGGTACAAGAGGTAGAAGACTTAACCCAAATCTCGAGGGCAGCGAAGAATAAGAAAGTTACGCACCTTCAACTCTTGGAGCGAGTTGGAAAATGATGTTCATGCACTGATGCCGACACTCTCGAGATTGGGAGGAGCATTGGAATAAGATCCATCGAACAAAGTCCTTCAAAAGCGCTTCGTCAAGTTCGGCCGGACACCGCCGTCCACGACTTTCCTGCGGGATAAAAACCGTTAAAAGAAGAAAACGGCTTGTAGATACCACTAACCGGTTCTAGTTTTCGAGTATTCGTGATTGGTGAACAAGAAAAGACGGAGTCTCGAAAAGTCCGATATCAACAACTCAAGAGTTTTTAACATTGCGAAGTTGATAATCACAAAGGCTTGTTGCGCATTCAATAAAGGGAGTTTCCTTGATTTTCCACGTTTTAAAAATAGATTGATCAGAAAAAAAAGAAGGGTTACTTAATTCATCCCACAGAAAACTCCTCTAAAATTACTTTAGCTAACGTTAACCTGTGTTGACATTGTACATCGGTTTGAGCTTAGCTGGATTTTGGAAAGTCTTGCTTAG
>Ga0058701_10000634_pt1 | contig 23629 bp, 12 predicted proteins | sample AgamicOrMae_FD_97039 | JGI IMG/M metagenome (GOLD analysis project Ga0058701, IMG submission 97039) | Agave microbial communities from Guanajuato, Mexico - Or.Ma.e | ecosystem: Host-associated > Plants > Phyllosphere > Phylloplane/Leaf | place: Guanajuato, Mexico | collected 2012-06-04 | reverse complement strand
ACATTTGGTACTGGGAAGTAGTGCAGGGGTTACCGGAACACATTAAGTGTGGTTTTTAACACCATCCCACCCTCCACCCCTCTCCTAGGGGTGTAAAACTACCACCTCAAACAGCCATGTCTCAAATTTCCAAAAAGGGTTGAAGGAAGCATTTTTTTGGCTCAATAACCCCTGGAATCGGTTCAGGAGGGTCCAATTAGGCTAGGGAAACACCATTTGGAGTTTTAAAACACTTCAAACATTTCAAAACGTAGATTGTAAAACAGGATACGAAAATTTCTTGAGCAAATTTTGCACTGTTTTCTTCAAGGATTCACCTTAAGGGTTGCAGGGGGGTGCAAAAACAATCTAATCGGAACCAAATCTTCTGGGCTTTTTTTTAGGAATGTTGTCCAAACATTTTAAGCACAGAACGAACATTTTTAACCCACTGGTCCAATTTCTACAGCAGTTTTATAAAACGAAAAAAAGTGAGTCCATACTTTTGACCGGTACTGTATATATCATGGCTATTTTAACACAACGGAATCTGAAGGAACATCCCAAAGTTAAAAGCATTACTTTGGTATGTATATATACACTTACAAAAACTTAGGATTTTTTGGGGATAGCGTGAGTAATATGAATGTTATAGGATAAGAAGTATGTATACAGGAATACGTATAGTATTCATAAAAGAGGAATATTAAACAGCATCCCCCATGTTGGCGGCTGCTGGCTGCCAGCGGGAGATTATGTTGCGAACGTTTGTCAGAGAACTCGTGTTACCAACTTCTGAAACATGAAAAAGCTGACTACAAAGGCCGGCAAACGACAAAAGGACATTCAATGATAGAAAATATCTGACAGGCGTCAGAAAACGCCCGCGTCGTGCTGCTGTTGAGCTACCGAATTCCTTCTCTCATCTGTCGGTTGTTTCAGACGGCCCTTTTTGTTTCCAAGAGTCGGCAACGCACCTATCAAACAACGGAATGTACTCAGCTACCACCGTACTTTTAGCGAAAGTGCTACAGTTTTCTTATAAAAATTCAAGTGTTGGCAGGTCACCTACCTCATTACATGGGATTTGGTGAATGTTTGATAAGTAAGGATACATCATATCAGGTACGATACATAGGACGAGAGGAATGTTATGTGTGGTACAGTTAGGTTTAGTTAATAGTGCTCAGTGGGCGTGTGCTACCAACAAATGTATAACTTCTTACAATTTCGTTTTTTCTTTAGAGTGCATTCATTATGAAATTATGATGAAATGGTTAGTCAATGTCTAGCGTACTCGCGTGTGCTCAAATATTCTTTTTTTCTTGAATGGATTTTTGCAATCCTATTGATTTTGTACCCACACTCAACTAATTTACTAAATATTCATTTTTACTGTTCGTTGCAAAACTATGCTGTGCACTGTATTCATAACTCTATTTTTATGAGTTTTTGATCCCGATCAGCTTACATTTGGACTAATGGACGGTTATTAGTATAAATAGTATTTATTCAAGTTTACCGGTTTTTACAATGTTTTCAGGGGAGTTGGTGATCATGAATTCCTACTGGTTATAAATTGAAGTTTCCTATCCCCATAGTGGATTGACGACCATGTCTCAACTCACATGTTAGTTCGACGCCTGCGGTATTTTTAAACAATGTAGAATCTAGACTTGGAAGTTATTTTAGACATTTTATAAACACTTTATAAACAAATCAAAAATATTTTCTCCCAAGGTATCCTAGGAATCAAGGTAAAATTAATAATACGGTCATAGGCATTCTCGGAATTTCCTCTTCAAAGTTCACTGTTGGAGGCTAAAGATGACAGTGGTATGGCGTGACCTGAGAACGCCCTTTATTTAAGATGCATTGTAACATGTTGTCACACCACAAGCTGATGATATTACAGTATCCAAACTACTTGTCAATATCTCTATTTGATGAGCACTTAGTGCCAGCGATATCGTCAGCCTGTCATATCGAGAAAATGAAAGTTACTTCCAGCTTTCAATTTTCGTAGATATCATCAGGAAGGGATTCTATTCTACATCCCTCTTTAGATATAGTGATCTTCAAAGAGTCTGAGTTGGTGAACTTGAACAAAATGTATAATTACGAGTATTGAGGTAATAACACTGACATCAAGCTCAGAATACCACATCAATCGAAGGTGTTACACCTTGAAATACTCAAAAAAGACCCTTTGAGCTGGCCTCGTTTCGACACAGACTAAACATAACACTTGTCAAGTAAGTAAGTATTGTTTTGAACATTCGTCTTCTACAAAAAAAGCGAGTTTTTAAATTTAATTATCATTATCCCCTTTAATGTAGACTCGAGCCAATTTATCTTTACGGCCTGGACACATCAGTTCACAGAATCAACTGGGCATCAATCGAATAAAATTACAATGACCGTTTATCGTGCAAAGATCATCAAAATGTCTCTTGTGCGTCTGGCAAAGTAGTTTTCTCAAATTTGTGATATGCCAAATTTGTAGCATGTAACTACTTGGATTTGATATCATCCGTGTCCAGTTCTAGTGGAAAATTTTACCAAAACGATTGAGCAATATGCAACTTGCCCTTTTTTTTATATGCACGGACTTTGGAGTACTTCTTGGTCGAGGAGGGAAAGAGTGAGACATCGCGTAACAACCTGGTAATGGTCGTAGATGTAGATGGCTTTAATGGGGTTTTACAAGGCTCGTTTACGACTGACACATTTCGAGATATATCTATATTTAAGACAGGGTAGTTTTATGTCATTTCTTTGCCGGCACCTGCGGTAAAGTATTATTGATGTGTCGAAAAGAAATGTGACGCGCGATGAATTTGTCTTTATGGGGACATCAGTTTTCAATCTTTCTACCGAAACCACAGGAATAAAAAAAGAACCTGTTACGGCTACACAGTTATCCAATGAATACAAGAGAAAATGGAATGTTGAAGTCAAGACAGGAATAGACGCAAAATTCATGGTGGAAACGAGAATAAACTATTTTTCCTTGAATAATTTACTGTATAACAATTACATCGAGTGAAATGGAATCCTTATTGACCATTTATTGACGTTCATGAGCAGCAGGATATCGAATTTTTATAAATGCTTATTCTAAAGTAGGATTTATTTAAAATTTTTGTTTCAAAGTCATTGCCAGTCGTTGTGTAGATGATTTGCTCAAAGGCAGATATCTCACTGTCATCTCTACATGGCTGTCATTTCTTGACCCAGGCGATTTTGTTGCTATCTTAAAGTTACGTGACTTATGTCCGTCATTTCGCAGCATAGTTTTTAGAGGATGTTGCCAGATAATTTTCATATTGGGAATCTTACCTGGCAAAGATATTCTCGTGCAATGTCACGCACACTGTGCGTTACAGAAATCTCATTGCATTTGTTGAGGTTATTCTCGGATAGGATCCTAGCTCATACTAGGTAAGCTTTGTTAGTGAACATCAGGTGAGTTCTGTGCACCTTCCTCGAGTGATGAATGGGTTAATATTGATATTTTTGAAAAAAAAATCCTCTCAGCCAGGATACTTTGGTAAAATTGTGTAGAAGCTGAGGACCAGAGTCATTTTTGTTTCACCCTCGTTTTGTGTCTTTTTTTCTACCTGTCAGCGTTAAAAAAAGTTTAATTCTCTTCCCATTCTTTTAGTAGTCCATGGCTGGTTATTATGCATCATCGCCACCCTGCCTGCCCAAAGTCTATGGGCTCCAGAATTCGGAATCGGTTTGCCCGTAATTAAGACGTACCTAAGTAAGTTAGGAGCGAGCGCTGTGTGGTGTAGGGGTGTTGCTTCAAGGTTGTCAAAGTGGAGCAGGTCCAGTGCGCAGAACGGCGTGGCGGCTGCTGTGGCGGCTGCGGCAGCTTGTTAAGGTGGCCGCCCAACTGGCTTATCCCTTTTTCTCAAACACGCCGGGCTCTCGATTGGGACCCAAGTGGGGGGAAGGTAAGGGGGTCTAGATGAAAGGGAGACCAGACGGGCGTTTGAGGTTTTGAAAGGGGGGGTAGAGAAGGGGGAGATCCGTCGCGCAACAGACTCTGGGATTTCAAAACTGCATTACGCTGATTGATCCTGGCTTTGCGATGGATTGGAAGAGGAGCGGAGGGTGGGGGCGGTCAGTGGTGTATCCCTCCCTCTGGCCTGCAACGCTGTCGTATTCCGCGCTTGATGAGTGTCATTCATGGAGTGCTTTCTTGGAATGTCGGCTACTTTGTTCGGTAATTAATGCTCGTTAACGTCTCGCCCTGAGCCCCTTTTTTAATATTATTTGTTGATCTTTATATATTCATTTTTTCGTGAACGGGAACTTTGAGCAGCATCAGACTCACAGTTAGGACCATAACCGTTTGACATCTTTTTACATTTATTTGCTTTTGAAATTTTTGTAATATTTGAAATTGTAGACATCCGTTCGTCCTTCCCACGTTACCTACGCTAATATATCTCAACCAAGATTAACGTATCCTAACATAGCCCTACATCTCGTCACATAACCTACACCGATCTACTTGATTTTGAGAATAATCTAAAAATGAAGTAGAGCAGATTTGCTCTCACATGTTACTAAGAATCGTCCAGAGCCCCTGTATAATATTTCAAAATAAAGTGCTTCTGTGTTTTTATTTAATCTTCTCCCTGAATTAGACTTACTTCAATGAACCAAAACAAGCATCTAGACTTAAAATGGGCTCAAGAAGTTCATTAGTAGTAATCATGAGTAAAACTGTTTTTGTTTGTGTGTTTTTTTTTACCCAGGTTTTTCTGAAGTAAACACTCCATATCCCCTAACCTGGCCAGGGAACTACCATCGACATAAACTGAACAGTATGGACGGCCTCCTTGTGTGTGGACCTATTTTACGGACGCATTACAGAGGCCTACCGTTATTGATAGGCGGCCATGATTCCTTACCATGTGACCAGATCACGTGACACTTAAACCAATCACCAAACAGCAAACAGTGGGAACATCGTGGGCTCCCGTTGAACACTGAATACGCACCCGCATCCATGCCTCGGCTTTAGAAAGTGATATGTTGTGTTCTTATTTATAATGGGATTTATCGTCTTCTTTACGGAGCAATAATACTCTCCTGGTATGATCATAGAAAACATTTTCTATTGAAAAACGTGATATTGTCTGTTACCTGCATATTTTAAGAAGTGGCTCGTGGAAATGAAACACACGAATTTGTAAATGATATCTGCACTGATTGTGAGAGCCAACTATGAAGATTTTTTTATGTAGGCAATACAAACTTGCTCCAAGATCAGCATGGGTTCTTTTTATCTGGATGGCTTGGTCCCTCAAAAATTATTTTTGTCTAAATCGCGAAAAAGAAAGTCGAAGTGATCAGGGAGCTTTTACAGCACAATGTTCTCTGCCCATTTTTATAGAACAGAGACATATTGCTTGTGAGCCCGTAAATCAATTAAAGATTTTAATTTCTTAAAACATAAACTGTCCAATTCGCGTTTTTCTATCTCTTCTCTGATATATCTATCCTGTATAGAGCACACTCTGGTTCTAGATCAACGAGTTTATGTACTCAAATAATGACAAAATTTCCCAGCCTTTATAGAAAAGAACATAAAGAAGAAACGAGCATTTCCATGGAAATGTTCCTCTACAAAATGTGACTTTTCCAAGCGTTCAAAAGAACTCCAAATAATATTTTCATACTTGCGAAGGAAATATACATAAATATCAAATGGACTTCCGTGGTCATCAATAAACCCAAAATCTGCGGCATAGATCTGTTACTTGCCCCCATTGTCAAACCGAAGGCATTCCTATTCAAAACGCCATTTCTCGTAATTTGTAGGCGCACCTAAACCACCGGGGCTTATTTTATTGAGGACCGTTTCCCTGGGATGGTTTGTATTCATAAAATTCTGCAATCGGGAAACAATTGTATGATCTAAAAGATAACTTGGGCCGCTAGATAAAGAAAAAAAAGTATCTCCAGTAATTGATTATTTGAAACAGAACGCAGGTTCGTTTCGCCTGAAATTCATATTTGGTGTGGCGGTTATGTATAATTCATGTACTGCCTACAGCTCCCTCATGTCGCTATGTATGTAAGGTAATCATGCTTTTAGACGCCAAGCTGTGAGCACAATCAGTTGACAGCACACCTGCCTAGCTCTCTCAAGACGAAGATGAAGTACGGCTGTCACACCGGAGTTTTAATGGCGTTTACTAAGCAAACTGTCTTTTTGTGTGTTGCAGGTGAGGATACAATTCCCAGTGACAACTCGTAGGTGTGACCCGTTTAGATTTAAACAAAATGTGTAAGTATCGACAGTAATGGTACGGTGGTTAGCCCACGCACCTCTCATTCGGGAAGCCCGTGTTCGATTCTCGCTCGAGGCCGGCCACCTCGCGGAGGTTTTCCACAACCCTTCCGGTAGCTATCGGGTTGTTATCTCTTCAAATGGGCCACACCGTGTATCTTCCCCACCCATCCTTCAACCTTTATCTCGTTATTCATTTGTCACCTCTCCTATTCGCTTCAGTCACATAACCTTTGCCGTACCACAATGACTATAAATAACTTTTACAAAATCAAAGAGTTCTACCTCTCACCTCGAGCATGAGAAAATTGAGTCACTAGATAGCTAACCAAACGTGACAGTGGGTAGGATACCCCACCCTTACGATCGCTTCAGGTAATGCTGCTTGCTTTGCAATGTCAGTAATGGGAGCGTGAGAGTAACAACGGAGCCGAACGATCGCGAAGCAAGGCACTGGACCCAACCTAACCTAATCAAGGCTTACTTAACTTTACGATCTTATGTGTTCCTTTACTGGTAGTGAAAAATCAAACCAAGGTAGAAAACGAGAGACTTAATGTGACTTCGATGGCCACAAGTAACCAACTTGTGGCGAGTCGCGTTTCTCGTAACCCTCGAGTTTCAAAGGGTTTTTTTGTAACCGTCAAGCTGCTGCGCATCGCAAAACGGCTGTCTTCTGTCGCTACCCAAAAAAGAAAAAAAAAGAAAAAATATTCGGCTAAAACGCGTTTTCGTGGGTGGCAACTGTTGACTAGACTTCCGTCTACAGATTCTACACATCAAAACGCCAGTTGGCCGAATAATTTTTTTTTATTTTTTTATATTTTTTTTAATTTTTTTATTTATTTTTTGTGGTGACAGATGAACATCGTTTTGCGACGCGCAGAAGCTTGACGTTAAAAAAATAAATCAAACTCGATTGTTACGAAAAATGTGACTCGCAGTCAGTTTATGCTTGTGGCCATCGACATATGCAATTTACGATGCAAGCCGCCTTCTCAAGCAGTGCAAAGTATGGTGCTTTTGTCTGAAAGTATGGCAAGAATCTTTGTTTTGAAAAACTCACATCGGCCTCAAAAACAGTCTAAGAACTAAATTGAATCGTTTTCTTCTTTAAAATAGAAAAAAGTGTGAGTTCGAGGTTCAAGATAGCTTGGGTCTGCTTTACAGTTTGGTCAAGAAAAGTTTCGGCTGAAATCTGGTTGCTGATATTTGTGAAATGGTATTGACGAAACAATCAAAATTTAATTAATTTAATTCGATAACGATTAATGCGAATGTTTTTGAAGGTGTTCGGTAAATTTCTGGTTTTATTCATTTCTTCAAAGAGTAGTGTGGCGCAGAAAGAGGCGGGCAAGCAGCATTGCTGTCCTCCTTTCGCTGTGAACATGAAAAGCGATCTCACTCGTAATTCGGAACCAAACGTCGAGGTCGCGCCCCGCCGCGCTGATCCATCCGCAATCGGTTACTCTGTGACTGGCGATCGGATAACAGGAGTACAGTCGGAAATCACAAAAAGTTTTCATGCATGATCTTCACATGCCATCCCCAACTGCCCGCACAATGCATACCTGGTTTCATTCATAACCACTTCTGCCACAAATCTAGACTAGAAAGTCTCAACTCACATAGTTACCGAGAAGTAGCTTGCAAATTTTGTAACAATAAATCCGTGCTATACAGTCTATACATTTCATTGAAAATTCATGGGATTGAAACTATTATTTCCTTGAGGTTTTTTGTTCCAGCGTGGTAGGCTAAAATTATATGACTTGGAATTTTCAGAAAAGGTTCGGAAGAAGTTTACTTATCGAATGGCAAAGTAAGAAAACCATAGACCGTTCCGCTTATATGTCATTTCATCGTGAAGTTGGGGAAAATGTGTAGGCACTTATGGGAGTTTGAAAAAATGGCGGAGTATTTGTTAGAATCACGATTTTTAACTTCTGACAAATTAAATGAAGCAGGAAAAGAAAACCTACTTCACTGTAAGATTGGGGTATTAGGAACAATCTGGCCAAGTTTACCGTTAATCTATCGTTTAGGTATTTTAAAGCACCTGAAAACAAAGAGCATTTTGATGAAAAATGAGTCAATTCAGCATCTGAATGAAAATTTATACACTTAGCTATGGAAGATCAAAACTTATGAAGAAATTTGGAGTGTCTAATCGCCAACGTGAAATCTTCCCAAACTTTTAGATTTTAAAAAAAGTTTTTCGATTTTTTTTATGAATTTGATTGGCATACATCGCTGGAACCCTGGAAACAACAACTAAAAACACTTTTCCTTTAAAAAAAAAACACTCATATCCGTTGTTCTTTCCCGCTCTATATTCTATAAAAAATTGTTAGCCGTCTGATAATTTCTAATTGATATGGAAATGGCGAGACATGGGCTAGTTTCGATATTTTATTTCAACTGCTCTTAATTAATCAATTCATAAAGGAAACTAACTTAAACAGGTTTGAAGTAGACGTCTCAACCTCTGAAAATCAAGCTCACTTGAATATCAAAGAAAAAGTTGTTATTTTATTCTGAGATAAACAAAAAGTGCTCTCAACTAGTCCTCACCAGCAATTATTTTTTAAAACATTGCATCCTCGCTGCATGATGGTATTTTTGGATCGAGCGTGCGTACAAAATTTTGCCAAACCTTTTCTTTACTTTTTATGTTTTTTTGATTAAAAAACTGGAGGGAAAGGAAAAGAAGATTTCTTTTTCGTTTCCGTGATTTTGTCAAGGCTAAACGTAGCTCCGGTCCCTTGCGCTGTTTTGATTTAGTACCCGTTAGGTTAATTGCGGGGGAGGTGGGTGAGTTGAACTAACGATCTCTTGGCTCCAATTAAGGCGGCTAATTTTGTTGAAGGGCAGGTTGCTTTCTTCGCGAGGAGTCCCTCCCTTCTCCGACCCCGCCCCCTCGCAGGTCCCTTCAATTACAAGGGAATCACTTTGACTAGCCAACAAATGGACCACTGAGCGATGAACATGGAATCACGGCCCCCTAGGCGTCCTGGCCCTCGCGGGATCAGACCCTTCTTACCCCCCACTTACGCCCCTTCTTCCCGCCCACTTACCCCCGCTACCCCAAACACCGTTTTTCCACAACAGCTTAGTTCATAGCATTCACTTAAGTCTCTTGCCGAGCAGGTACACTGCAAATCTCAAATGCTACATTCTTTATATGTTTTCTTTCAAATTAGTTTACTTTACTTTCGTCGGAAGATATATGTTGGTACGTTTAATTAAACCATTAGATACGTTAGAATACATGAAGTTTGCCATATGCTTAAACCAAGTATAATATGCTTAAACCAAGCTTCCGGTACGTTAGATCCAAGCATGTGTGTCACTGAAAGCATGAACATGCCTGAGTGCAGTAGCCTTGATTCAAGCATATTATACTTGGTTTAAGCATACGGCTAACTTCATTCGTCCCTACGCATTTTATGCTTGAATCAAACGCAAAGTGTTTTCAGTGTGGTCAAGTCATTTTATATTTGATAAACCTTTTTTTTTAAAAGTGATTCAAGGCAAAAGTTTTGAAAACTGACTACTATAAAGTAGCTTCGGTTTGATTAAGCTTGCAGCTTAGTTTAACAAATACACATTTCATTTCAGTGAAGTTTGAAGTCATTACTACAGAAGTATTGTCTAATAGAACGTTTTTGGGTCCAATGAAATAGAAAACAACCTAAGTATTTTTCTGTGCTGAGAGTAGTACTGTATTGCAATGAATCAATCGAATTCAAGTTAGTGGGGATATTTGTTTTGGTTGAGCGAGACCCTTGTCCTTCAAAGAACTAAAGTACGGTGGAAAAAGTCCATCACAAGAGCCCTTTCCTTTCCTGCCAATACCCTACCGGACTATCGGAAACCCATAGTTACGGCCCTTGTATACGGTTTCCGTACCTTTGTCAGCAAAATACGATTCCATGAATAGCGCGTTTGACGGAAGATTTCAGCAGGCCCGCATCGCAAAAAGTCTGTGGGTGTTATTTGAGTTAGTTTTAGGTTTAGCTTTTAGAAACACATGCTAAACAAGTTTAAGGATCTTCCTTGCATGGGACGAAAATCACAAAAGAGGTACATTTTTTAAATATATATGTTTTACACTTTTAGTGTTTTAACTTTCGTCTTCAAACCTATATTAGCGGAGCGACCGGCATTGAGTTACATAGCACCTCGTCGATGACTGGACCTAGTCCCAAGCCTCGCGTCTGTGTACTGTACGTTTGCGAGGTGCCTGTATAATCCAATCCGCTATAATTTCGCTCAGCTGTGGAATAGATTGATACCCGTTTTGTTTAGGTAAAGAACTTGCTTCTTCACTGTACTTTTGCGCGGCCTGGCGATCAATGGTAGAGCAAGACGTTGCGATTGTATCCGTATTCCGTATAGTTAATTGCGCAGTAGTGACGCAGGCTTGGGGGAAACCGTCATCTGTTACAAAGACGTCATTTTTTTCACTGACCTAATTCTATAAAGGGTGGGTATTTGAGGTTTGTTTCGAGTGGCTGAGCTGCTTCCCACTGGGAATGAGGGCGGTGACCAACGCCCCGCAACCCGCGCCCCGCCGAGTGGTCAACTTCACTGACCACAGGAATCCAACCACCTAATTAAAATATCCCTGTGCGTTGAACAAGGATAGACCCACAAAGAAAAAAATGGATGCCTAATGAACGGAAAGTTGCATGATGGCTTCCGGTTAAAAAAGGTGATGTCATCTTTTGAATGCGATTTTTCAACTAACCACGTGATTTTTAAGGATCGAATTTTCGGGCTTTAATGTTTTTTGTCATGTGATGATGAAGATTTTTTTTGAGTCAGGTTTGATATTTTTTTCTTCGTTTTTAAAGCTCTCAATTAAAATATTTTGGCTACTAAAATACTTGAAAATGGCTCGATAACGAGTCTGAACATTTAAGTGTTATGGCTAATCTTTTTTTTAATTGACGGTAAGGGGCACATGGTGGATAAGCTTCCTCATTTTTTTCTCATGGTATTAATCAGGATCAGGCTACAAAGTCTTACGATGGGATTTTATTTGAATAATTTCGGCGTTGTCAATTTCGTGTGAGTTGGCTTTGCCTAGTAGTTGACTGGGAAACACTTATTTATTAAGTCAGGCTCATTGCGAGAATTTGATTTTTCGATCAGCATTATCGAAGAAAAGCAGTACCTTACGAGATATTATCTTTTGATATTGGGTTATAGGATGCGAGCGGCATGTTACGTTAAGTATCAGACCCCACTCCAGCCTAGAGATGTAATTAGGAGAAATATTTGTCTCTCTGCGAGCAGCTATTTTCGTCTCAGAAATGATTCCAGAGAGAACAGTCGACATTCTTCGATCAACGTGTTCTTCAAAGTGTAACATAGTAGCAAAACTTGACTTTTCACTGCGTAATTCACACGTATTTCCCCATGAGAACATGAATGATTGTTACCCGGAGGGAGTCGGTCAATCCAGCAGGTCCTACTGAGGAGGTTCATAAACAGCCCCAAAGCAATACAAACACAAAATGGTAATCCAACCTTAAACAACATAGGCAGTCCGACCAAATCGATAACTAATTAAGCGGGTTTGGCTAATGGAGTGTTAGATCCTAGATTCCAAGAATCAAAATAACGATTTAGTTGCTAGGATGATCAAACTGCGCTTGGAAAAATGAAGTTGAATCGTGAAATGAAACTTCAAAATTCAATCCAAGTTAAATGAAAACCAAAAGTACAAACCACCGATACAGTGTAGTCAGATTCGTAATAGATTAGAGGAGTGACAAGATTTCAACCTGTCAAATAATCCCTGAAAACTGGAATGAACCTAAATGTACGGTAGAAATACAATCTTCCACAGAGCTGGACTACCGACAATACTCTGATATTTTAGAAGACATTGGAACAAGGTTAACTCATCGAAATGAGACTTTGCAGTGGAGGTGTAAACCTGTCTATGCGCTGAATTTACATTTCTAGATTATCCCTAATTCAGCCAGGAATAAATGGAAAGGATGCAGTAGCTGCAAACGATTCTTGCCAAACGTTACAAGGTGTACCAGGTGCTTCTTGTCACCTGAAAAGTTAACAGAAAGTTACCCGAACATTTACAAAGATGATGGTAATGACTTTCGAGTTTACTGGGAGTGATATCGATACAACACCGCATCGATAGATTTTCATAATGCTTGCTTGAAGTGTTCACAGGTTTGTTACCGTTGTCAAAAACTAAATGTTTGGATATGTTGGGTTCTATGCCAACCCAGTTTCCTTAAAGTTTTTGTTTTACCCCCATGTTTTTTCTCTAATTCAGTATCTTTTATTCGGACAATATTTTGGAAGTGAGAGAAGATGGCTGTAGTGAACAAAAACATAGCACCCGCGAACGGAATTGCCAACCGTTAAGTTGTTTTACTCTTTTTTGTATAAAAACCCTCAATACTTGAAGAAGCGACTATTAGGGAAAAGATAAACTAGCGAGGGCGGGTTTTCCGGCGGCTAAATTAATGGTCTCAGCCCTTGCGAATTAGGAGGCTCGCGGTTAAAGTCGTAAGGCAGCTGCCTTTCGCAGACCAAGTGGTAACACTGTTTGTTCTACGCTCACCCTTCCCCAGGGCTCAAGGTATCCGTTGCACTCAAGTGCAGGGATCGAGACTAAAACGCGCGCACTATTATACCGTTTACCCCTTACCGTAGCGCAGGTCAAAACCCTACCCCTAAGCGCAACACAGGCGCTTATCATCTTAGCAGGACACAGACTTAGTAAATGAAACATTGTCATGAAGGAAAATAGAGTGGAGGCACTACTGTCAAATTCATGATTAGCCTTTCTCTAATAAACGTCGACTGCTTAATTTGCTTTCAATCGGCCTGACAGGCCTCAGTTGCTCGCAGTGAATGCCGTTTCCGAAGGAGATCAGTATAGAGAACAATAATCGAGCTTATAAAGACCTGCACCTGCAGGCGATTTTTTTTCGCACCTATTCTACGTTCTTGTTTTTCAAGCTGGCATTTCGTGCGTGGTGTGGTGTTGTAGGCTTTTAGAGCAGTGAATCAAACATAGAAATATTAGGAAAAAAAATAAAAAATGGCCAACGAAGAAAAGTGTGACATGAATTTGCACATAAAAGGTGGATTTTACTGCGGTTTTGCCTATAACTCTTCGTAAAAAAATAATGAAGATAACAAATGATCCATTTCAACAACTACTTAATAGTGATGGTAATAAGGATTCATAATTAAAACACCACCAGTAGCTAAAACAAGTCGTATAGGCGAAGTAATTTTTTGAATATCAGTGCCGCAAGGGAAACGGGAACGACAAACAAACACACACATAAGTATATATATAGTAATAATATTCGTACTTTTTATAAATGGCGTGGAAAACAAACAAACAAAAAAACTTCATCTAATTTATTCAGTGCGTTTGCACCCCATCCTCACCCTTTCGTTAAATCCTAATACTTTTCGTGTTTCGCGACCGTGTTGAATTTTTCAGTCTTTTGTGGTAAAATATTGCATTTTCATTATTGATTTGTGTCCACCAATAAAATAGATCTAATGACTTTTACGTTGCACTCACCTTTCGCTATCTGGTGAAGAAAGGACAAAACTGGAAGGATGTTGTACTGTTACTTGTTAAGTGCATCTTCTCCTCGTACCATTTTCTCGCCCACTCTCAAACGACACCAAAAAAAGTAGCCTCCAACGATTCGACTGAAATTTCTTTGAGCGTGTGAAAAAGTTAGCAGTTTGCGCGCTTTCTCGTGTTTCAACCCACATAGCTTTTCACGTTAAAAGGTTGTAAAAAGTGAGGTAAACGGCTTACAATGAATGCCCGCTTTTCTAACACTTCGAGTTTCGAAAGTATGTTTGCGGTAATGGCAGTACTTTTTAAAAGTTCATATTTTGCACCTGTTTAAAGGCTACTCAAAAAATACAAGTTAAGATGACAGCGTAATACAACGCCCAAAGTTTTCCCCATAAAAATGTAAGCCTGTCAGCCGATCTTGTTATCCTCTTTGACCTGCAAGTCTAGTTGACACGATTATAATCTTTCAAACAGTGATAAATTTGAGTTTCCGCCATCCCCTTTGAAGTAAATAAATTAAATAGGTAACTAGAGTTAATGCTGTTGTGGAAACCAAGTGGTCTTATTCAAAAAATTATTGTCTGTTTCTAGTCGCGCAGGAAAACTGCGCTTTATGGAGCAATGCTTGGACCACATCCTTGTTGCACGATCAGGAATGGACGGTACCTTTTTACATCTTTTTTTTACTGATAGTGCTCTACGTTTATCTCCGTGAATCATCATTTCTTGTTAATAAAACTACACGGGAAAGGCAGAACCCTGACCCAGTATCTTATGCATAAAACAAGGAGCAGATCAACCTTGCTCCATAAGCATATTAGAGTTCTAAAGTGAACCACATGGTATGTTGGCATGTATCGAAAAAGGGAGGTTAGGCTTCGTTAATGTGTGCCGCAATGCCTGTCAAGATTTACCTTCACCGCATGGTTTTTCGAGATAAAATTTTGTGGACTGGTAGTTTTGACGAAAAAAAGGGGGAGGGGGAAACCTCAATTATTGAGTTTCCTTATTTGCAGGCTTAAAGTTTAGTTTCATACAATGTGTTCCTCGCATCATTGTTACACTCCCTCGAGTTTCGTTGATGCAAAGCAGCTTGTTTTTCAGGACCTGACCACCACCAGCCTGAGCGGTGCTCGGTCCATGCGACGATCGAGTATTTCCGGCTCTAGTCGGGTCTCGAGCCGAGAGCTCCCGGCGACCCGATCGCTGCCCGGCCCGAGGCATCCTCCCCTCTCTGTATCAGTTCAGCTTTGGTGTGCTCAGAGTCAACATCCGTGAACCATGCTTTCTCCGTTCCCCGTTGAAACTTTTCGTTTCCGTGCCACTTCGGTATCGTGCATGTTTTTCTTTATTCCAAACTGGATACTGTAGTCTGCGGAAATGCATGCAGATTCTTTCAAACAAGGTGCGTATGAGTTTGATTAATCCGTCGGCCTAATATAACAAACCTAGAATGATGAGAGAATAATGTATCTTCAGGCCGTGCTGGATGTACCGTTTTGCTCTGTGATTACTGAGGCTGAGCCTGTTGCTTGATAGGTTTGTTGTGCGTGTTGTAACCGAGACCAAACTTTCTTTTCTACGAGTGAGCCCTTAATGTGGGTACCTTTCCTCCCCCCCCCGAGAGGTGCCAAGCTTGAAAAGTGTTGTCGGCATCTTTGCCCCCAGTACAGTCTGCCATACAGACGCGCTTGGGCCGACAACGTTCAAATAGGACTGCCCTGAGATTGTTTGCATTCGTTGAAATGTTACTGCTAAGGTAAAATTAACTAGGTATTCCTTTAAAGAAACATCCATCTGATTTATGGCGAACCTTGGAGGTTATAGAAAAATACTTTTGCAAAGCTGTATGAGACATAATGTATTTTAAAAGTAAACATCCGTGCACTGTAAAATGGGTCGATGGCTGTCACCTGATCTCGCAGAGTTGGCAGCGAGCAGCATTTTGGCTGGCCGGCTGGCCGACCCGCACCACTTGTTTTGGTTTCGCATGCAACCGCACTTCTGCTTTTGACTGAGGAGCACCGCTCAATAAGAGTAACATGTAAGATGATACATTCCACGACTTTTTTGGACCTTTCCTAGATTAGGGTAGTATTCCATCGAGGAATAAGTGCATATACCGTCGAGAGCATAAGTCCTGGACAGTGGATTTTCGTCCAGCCTTAACCGTGATGGCAGCCCTGCTCGGGCTTCCATATGGTGGAGGTGAAAGAAAAAATGTTTTGCGAGTGCCCTTGATCAAAACGTTCAGGAAAAAAATCAAGAAAATCGAATTTTATTTTTTAACGCGTCAAAAAACAATGGCATACCACAAAAAGTGTTTTGCTACTACCACCACTGAGGCCCAGCAGGGCTGCCAACGTGATTTTGCGCGGAACGAATTCCGCTGTCAACGACTTATTCTCTCGCCTGTGCCCAGAATGTCATCTGCTTCAGGGTAAACAGTATGCTTGCACACTAGTGGTATGGATTACGGATTTACCGCGTAAATACTACTTAAAGACAGCACTTAATCATGTTTATAATCCTTGGTCTGTTGAGTTTTTTTTTTCCTTTGTAATATGTTGGCGTAACTCTACAAACTTCTCTCTTATCTACGAGTGCTTCACACTGTTAAGAAAGTGCCTCTTTTTTGATCGCCGTAACTTGCTCGACATTTTTTTATATTCCCTAATCATATTAATGAAATGCATACTTCCTCCACGTAGACCTTGATCTGTGTGGACCAAGAAGGAAACATGTTTTCAATACATATCCAATAGATTCATCAGGTTTAGCAAGTATAAGTACAACGCGAGATGAATTCCATTGATTTTGCTATTTCTAGCTGAACAACAAAGGTTGCAAAGGGTTACAACTGCTTTACCTCCGTACCGAAATTGGTAAGGGGTTTTACGGTGGAATTTAGAGGTGACACTTTCCACCCCTTGTGTTCTTACTTTCGTCTCTAGGAAGCCACAGGTGCTGCCGCCAAGAAGGCGAGTGACTCAGGGGGTAGAAGTAAGCCTTAAAAGTTCGATTGAGCTCCTAACAGCTCCTTTTTCTGTATTGCTGCCTAAGTCTTTTTTTTTCATTTGGCTTGCCTCATTGCTTTTTTCTTTCTTTTCTTGCTTTTAAGTACACAACATGTATTTTTAACGGGTCTCTATCGGAAATTCCCTACACTTTCAATGTATTTTAGGTAAACATTTCCAAATCCTGTGATTTTTACTTAACTATAGCCGAGTTCAGTGAGGCGCGAAATGCATAAGCTTGTGTAAAATAACATAAGCTATGCTTACCAAAGCATTGTCAAGCCTGACAGCGCTCACTTATTGGCAGACTAACACCCACCGATAAATTAGCGCTATCAAGAAAGGCGATGGTGGAAGTTGAGCTAGTCTAAGATCAAGATCAGCCTAACAAACATTGTAGGAACCTAACCTATTCAGTTGCATATTCTTTGCCGGAAGAAAAACTAATCCAGAGAGGAACGCAAGAGGTAGAGAATCCCTCCTTCGGAATTTACTGTGAGGCTAGAGCTGCTAACAGCGCCCGCCATTCAGTATTGTCTCTAGAGGACTTTCAGGTTGGATACAATCGCGAAAGACCAGTGGAAAATCCGAAAGGATAAAGGCGCTCATCCACAATGGGCTTTTCCGTCGTGTTGATTACACCGGACCTACATCAGGCACAGTTCACGCAGTGAATGATGCGTTGGTGGCATCCCTGTTGTCACAGTAATCTCGCAGCACAAAACTCTCGCCACGGTATTCAGACGTTCTAATGGAGGGCGGTTGAGTAACCAAGACTGGAGCGTTACTCTTGAAAACGTAGGTACGTAAGGAGGGAATAATTTGCCAAAACTTTTATCAAATTAATGAAGTGCATTTATCAGTTTAGTTCTCATGTAACGTCTCTCTGAGCCGTTCATGGTTTCGACCTGTTTCGTCTCGTGTTTCGAAACTCAAAAGATGGATTTGTCGTCAAAAAGCATGCTTCTCGAAGTGCGTCGAGTCAATCTCAAAATGAACGACGTTCGCTCTGTAACGTTTCAACTATTGATTTTTTCTAACTTTAAGTTCGAGCTATATTTGCAAACCTAACTCTTGACTCATTCCGGTTTCTTCCTAGTTACTCTTGTCGACTTAGGATGAAATAAAGAATATTGTCTATGAAAAAAAAAAAAACATATTCGGTCTTCAACGAAGATCATGGTTTCCTCTAACAAGTTTCTAACTGTGCGTGCTCTGCTCATAACGCTCCACCTACTGCAAGGTGATCCATAACAATGCATCTGCGAATGTGTTGAACTCAACCATCCACTAGGGCACAACTTGTTGCAAAGGTCTATCTTTCCGCCACTACGAAAATATAAGTTATGTAGTAAGGTGTTGTTACCCCCCCCCCCAAAAAAAAAAACTTTTCGACAGCCGCAATGCTACATACATTTTGCTAAGATAAACTTTTTTTGCGCCAATTCGTGATTCGAGAACGATTGCATGCTGTTAAACAAAGAAAATAGAAAAAATAAAGAGGTAGTCAAATGTGTTTAAACTTTAGTTTTGCAAAATGAATTTAAGCGATGAGCAACGTCTTCTCGTATGGAGCGCTGGTTATATTTTCATTGGAAACAAAATATGCAGAGATAATGAACACCACACCTGTAGAAGCAACTGGTGTTTTCACTGTTACGCGTAAGCTAAGCATACTCTATCATAATTATTATTCAGTCATGTAATTTTCTATTTTTTGTTTGTTAGGGGAATACATTTTCCCGTTACTGGAACACCATCTGAATGCTGGCTACTTTGACGCAGATGCTAGCTCATCTTGTTTCAATGTAGAAGAACTTGAGCTCCAATCTTGCCTGCTGCACGTGAACTTGACTTTTTCACTTGCGATTTATTGGGTAAATAGTCGTGCCCTTGATAAAGTTTCTTTCTTTCTGTAAATTAACAAATTGGTATTTTAATTGGTATTCCGTGTATTTTTTAAGTTCATTCAAAAGTTGCACAAGACGATGAAGCGGATGTAAAAGTCCGGTTAAATTGACAGTTTCAAAGATTTTTTGAAGGGAGGGTACCTTACAAACAACGGTAACCTATTAGTGCTGGCATCGATATTAGCGTGCTTAATGATATCTGCCGAGAAAATTTGAGACGGAGTCAAATGGTTGATGGTCCATAAAAAGTCGTTTAGCGCTCATTGCGAATTCAGAAGCTGCACCGATTTACGGCCTCAAATTGAATCAAAATGATTTAATGAATCGAACAGGGTGACTTTCGTTTTTCACTCAAAGCACGGCTACCCCTCCCCGACCGTCTCAATATTAAATTAATACATTTCAGCTTGGCACTCTTCGAAAGTTAAAATGAAATCACATTTCAACCTTTCTCTGTTTAGTATACATTTGACCAAACGGAACCAAATCTGAAGTCCTTAAAGCCTCACATAAATTATCACATTTTTTTTTCATAACTTTTGTTTTTTAGTAAAACTTTACGAAAACCTCGTTATCTTCATCCAGCTCTTTTAAGTAACCCTGACCCAACAACTACCAATGTATCCTGAGCTAATGCATCGTCTAATTTTCAAACCTGTCCGTAAAACCCTCAATGGCCATACTGGGGTCGTTTTTGACCCCATCAATTTTTTTAATGACTCTGAGGTTTATATAATTTTATGTAAATAGACTTCGTCTCAATACCTTTCATTTGAATGCTTTTTGAGCACTGTAGGATTAACAAATAGCCAGTAATAAGGATCTGATCATGCCTTGGGGTCGAAAACGACCCCACTGTGAGAAGGAAATTTGAAGCTGGGGTCGTTTTCGACCCCAGTATCATTTTTATTTTATTTTTTTTCACGAAGATATAGATCAGGGATCGTCTTGGACATCAGTTTTGCAACTCAGTGTTATGCAGAGGTGGGCTGCACTGGCCCGTCGCAGCCAAGATCGCACCACACCTTGCTTTTTCTGAAGTCTTGAAATGGTCACACTGGGGTCGTTCCGACCCCACAAAATTTCGGTTTCTAGGATGTTTAAAAAAAAAATATTCTGAGAATATTGAAACATTGTGTTTATATATTTTGCTCGAATACCTATTTATTTTGTTGCTTTTATTCGCATGCAAGCAGTGACTAATCCCCAGTAATTAGGACCTAAACGTGTTTTATGGTAAAAAATTACGCCATAATTGCCAAAATTGATGGCGTTCATTTGGGCAGATATTATAAATAAAAGTTTTAGAGTGAAATAATATTAAAATCACTGAAATCTTAACGTTTTAACGATGAATTTGGTTTTAAACTTGAAATGCATCCGAGTTAAAAAAGGATTTTTTTCCTAAAAAAGTTTTTTTTTCGTAAAAAAATTCGAGACATGTTCACATTTTTGGTAACTAACAAAAAAATACAAAGGTTCCGTCCCTTTTAGCACGGACACTAATTAGAGTAGGCTTATAAGGATCAAAACTGGTGTTGCCGGATTAAATTGATCCACTTGGAAGCACAGGAGCAATGTATAAACAAATAGGGTCGAAAACGACCCCAGAGTGACATATTTGTAACAAAAATCTGTGTGACCATTATTGATCAATTACTCTCTTTAAAATTTATGAGCGGGCCGTCCTTAAAACAGGTGCACTTCCCTCTTTAAACCCTTAAACTATTTATCTTTCAAGTCTGAAGTGACCTTGTCTGTTTTAGCTTACACGGAGTTTTCGAACTTATGCGTCTTAACCTATCATCTCTAAGCCTACTGATGCTGTAATTATTGTGGGGGAGGACAACTACTTGTACCGTTTTGTAGGGTCCTAAAAATCCAGCGTACTGCACTGGAGGTTGTTTTCCCTGGGGAGCGAGCGAACCGTTTGGAAAGAGACATGCAGGCCAATTTGGGAGCTCGCTGTGTGGCATGAAGAAAGATATAAGGAAGAAGCTGTGCGGATCGACTCCCCGCGTATTAGATTTCGCTCTTACTTGCGCGCGTGGCTTTAGCGGCACTGTCGGCGAAGCTCCCGACCGAACAGTCTCGTGACCCCAAAATCTGCGGGAATTCTCAACCAACCTCCGCCGTCCAAAGGACTTGTAATAACGGGAGTGAATTAGAGGCCTACGGATGGAGGACCGCAATTGATGACCCTGTCGTTTAATTGGTTGAAAATCACGAGGTAGTCACGTGACGCCTGTGATGTGTGCTTGGAGTGGCTGCTGTACTATCTTTGAATCTTGCAACGGACAAATGAATTACGTCCACTGTAAATGTGAAATGGTGAAATTTTAATAAAGAATATTAGCTGAAATTTTTATGTTTCAATCAGTCAATTTTGACTATTTTGTAGTCAAAAAAGAACATTCTTTAGTCACTTTTAACTATTTAATTAGTCATTTACAGCTTACTATTAAAAGGAGACTAGTCAAGTTTGACTAAAGTTCAGTAGCTGAAATGTTAGTATTTCAATTAGTCAATTTTGACATTTTTTAAAATTAATAAATGGCTATTTAAGTAGTGAGAAAAGAACTCGTTGAATAGAGTATAAAAAATGACTTTTTTTAGTTTCACGGACTGAACTAATGTTGGTACTAGAAAATATTAATACTAAATATGGTAGAAATGTTTTAGCCGCTAAATGTAAGTCAATTTTGTTAATTTTACATTGAATCTAAAAACGACCAAACTAAATAGTCAAACAAAAATGACTAAATCAATAAGTCGTAAAATGATAAATTTAAAGTGCGTTTCTTTGTTCTCTAGCTGATGCCTTTGTTAAAAATATTTTAAACAATTTAAAAATGTTTAAACCATTTTTTTTTCTGTGAAACAGTTTTTCCTCAGCTAATACAACTTGGAAAAAATATTGCGAGATGTTTGGTGGTCTGATATATCCAAGTCAGTCAAAATTTCTCGCCGAGCCGAAAAAAATTATAAACGAATACTCATGAAGTTAAAGGGCAAACTTTTACAATTGATATGTGGTGTGTGAAAGGTTTCAGATGTAAATTTTGCTTTACCGCATGTAGAACTACGTGTGCAACAGTGAAAAACTAAAGCGATATCTTGGTTTTTTATGTTTTTTGCCTACTTTTTTACTTTTTTTAATGTAAAGGATAAAAGCGATAGAAATGTTTTCAATGAACTCCGACGTATAGAAGCGAAGAGGGCATGCCTATGCTGAGGTCAATCCTTTATTTACATTTAAACTAATAACATGATGTTGAGAGTACGTTAGGTTGTAAAATTCTGTAAACAAACCTAGAATAGGGGTAAAGTGAAAATGATTACTCTGAAATTCACAATGTAACAAGTGGTGACTGGAGTTTGAGATAGGATTTCCTAGTGCATCACTCGGTCATATTTCGTTTGACTTCCAGAGAAAATTCTTAACCTATTCTAGACTAAACGCCCCGTATACTTAACAGCAGTAACAGCATATTTTCTTAGCCTCTCTTACCGCTGTTCAAATCTGATGCTTTTTTAGTGCTATAATTGTGCTAGTTTGAAACACTGGACAATAAATTGAAGCAACCTATTGCTTGTGATTATGATTTGTTGAACATGTTACACTTGTTTTAAACGCTTTAATATAAATAAATAAATAAATTGCAAGGTTAATAAGTAGTAGAAAACTTAAGTTTTCTACTGCAAGGTTAATAAGTAGTAGAAAACTTTTTCTACTACTCATTAACCTTGCAATTTATTTATTTATATTAAAGCGTTTAAAACAAGTGTAACCTGCTGTTCAACAAATCATCAGATACAAAAAAAATTGTATATTAAAAATATTTTTAAAACCGATTGAGAAATTTCTTGAAGGAATACAGTATTGTAACGGTAAGAATGTGGTGAGATTTCTGATCACGAATTTGTTGGTTTGTTGTCGAAGAGCTATGCTTTTCGCTAATTCGGTGGACTGATTGAGCCCGAATTACGATCCATTTTCTTCTCCGAAAATCAATTGGTTGCTGGATGGTTTGAGACGAGCTTGCGAATCTGACGAAACTTTTCGAGGTGCTTCGATCATCCGTTGAGGAAAGTCTATACTAAATGCTGTGGGGAAATGAAGAGACCGGAGCAGAGACCGCCTGCTTTCCACATAATAAAACCAAAGCAGCAATTTTCTCATTTTGAATCTCGAGAGTGTATTGGAAACGAGTACCAAACCAATCGGGGTACTCCCCAATCTAACGGATGCTCTGCATGTATCTGGTTCTTTACCTCAATCGAAGCATAGTAACACTAGTTAAGTGGAGAAATCTCAAGAGGTCCCTGTTGAAAGACGGGAGCGCCACAATTGTCAGGTACTTCCGATGATCTAGTTTGTTGAAGCGGTATTCCGCTTGGAGCTTTTTAATGGGTTTTAAAATGTCATTCTTTTCTTTTTTTTTGCGCCTCAAGTCTACAAATAATACTTTTTAAGTAATCACGTTGCCAACGCTTTCCTACTCCTCCGATAGACTGGGATCACTCTAATTCTGCTCTTGGGATATCATGAACGAGTCAGTCTTCATTCCAGAGGATTTTAAAGACGATTGGTGATTGTAAATATGTTGTTAAATGGGCATACGTCTGCTATCGAGGTATCCCATATGCAGTGGGATAATGCAGTCCTTTGACGACAACGTTATTTTTATTATGACGTCGTTTCCTAGGAGTTTTCACATGTGAGCATGCATGTACAATGATGTCCATAAGTGATGAGCCAAAACAAAATCTAGTGACTTTTTTCGTAAACTAATAAATGTGTGTTCGTATCATT
>Ga0058701_10000633_pt1 | contig 23654 bp, 18 predicted proteins | sample AgamicOrMae_FD_97039 | JGI IMG/M metagenome (GOLD analysis project Ga0058701, IMG submission 97039) | Agave microbial communities from Guanajuato, Mexico - Or.Ma.e | ecosystem: Host-associated > Plants > Phyllosphere > Phylloplane/Leaf | place: Guanajuato, Mexico | collected 2012-06-04 | reverse complement strand
TGTCAACCCGCCTCCAACACCCCCCCCCCCTCCCCCTCCTCCTCCTCCTCCTCCTCCTCCTCCTCCTCCTCCTGCTCATCGTCCCTCCTCTTCGATTGATATCTTTTCGCGAGTAAGTGAGAGATTTTCCCCTCCAGTTTCCTCTCCCCAATCATCAAATTCGCTTCGAACCTTCTTCGCTTGCTTCCATCGCTCTGAACAACAGGCAACACTTAGAACGAGCAACACTTGGAACAAGCAACCAACAATGCTCGAGCAGTTCTCATATAGTAGTAGGAATTGCAAGCTCAGCTCGAGCAGGCCAGTGCATAGCTGTGCTTGCTTGCGAGTGCACGCCAGTGATGAGTTTCAACTCGTATCTCTTGGAATCTGCCCCAATCGAGCCTTCAATCCGCGTCTATATTTCCGCAATTAAAATCACGGCTCTTCTCTGCTTCCACTCTTAGGCTGACTTCCTGACTCGAGTTTCGAAGTTCGAACTTCGAGGTTTAAGCCTCGAAAGTCGAACTGTGGATTTCGATACTCGACCAGCTGGACGAAAGGGCCAGTCTTCGGCCAAATGTTAGTCTTCAGCTCCGAAGATCCAAGAAACGGGACATGCAAGATGCAGGGTGTTCCACCTTGAGTGCAGGAGCGCAAATACAGGCTCGAAGATCTGGGAAACGTGGGCAGAAAATTGACCGAAATTGACCATGTCCCAGCTATGTAGACTTGAAAGGTATGAATTTTTTCAACATTTGTCCTTGGAAGCAAAAGCAAATAACTCTCTCTAGCTCAAATTTGATCCCTTCTTCCCTCTCTGGAATGACACCACTTCATCACTCCTACACACACTTAGCATTTTCCATAATGGTCTCATTTACATTTGAAACAATTCTCGCCCATTGTCCTCAAGAGGCGCAAAGTAGTGGGCCAAAAAAGCATACGCTTTACAATGTGTGAGCACAATATGCAAAAATCCCATCCAGGATGTGCACACAAATGCAGTTAAATAAATTTTGATCATATTTAATATCAACAGCAGTGAATTCAAATATTGATCTACATTAGTATTCCCGTTTGGGCCATTCTCTTTGCTCAGAAGTTGAGCCTCTCCGTTGACTGGCAGTGGTTATTTCTGGAAGAAAGGTGCCAAAGACTATATGAGTTTGTCACCAGAACGGGCCATATGTCTGTCCAATTTGTCGCCAACTAGCATTGGGGGGCGAGCAGCAGCAGCAAGGACAACTAGAGGAGCAAAAGGAAGGGACTAGTAATAATGTGAAAAGTCTCTTGACTGTCGAAATCAGCCGAGCAAAAGGAATTAAATGCATGAAATTGTTCACTAAAAGCAGCAGCAGCAAATCTCTTTATCGTTTATAATCTTCTGATGCCCAATAATTTTGAGGCTGGAACATGGTGATGATTCTATTGGGCGCCATATTAGTCACCAATCTATTGAATTGCCCACCAGCTGAGCCCTAACAAAGCATCATCATCAGTAGCCCATTATTGGAGTCCATTATTCTTTCTCACTTCGTGCCAGCATTTTGGGCTCCTCCCAAAACATCTTCCCACCTCAGCTCCCAGGAATCAATATTGTCATAAATTATCTCCAATAGCAATCTCCTCTTTCCCTCTCAGAGGAGGCAGGCGGATAGTCTTTCGTAGACACTCTGTCTCTGTCCCCTTTTGGTTGGCCCTCCAATCTGCCACAAGCCACACGACTGTCTGTTGCCCACTTTTCGAGCCTCTTCTTCTCCTTGTCCCACCACAACGATTAGGCTTGACCAGTGGAGCTCAAGCACGAGCCAAAGCAGAAAGCAGAACCATAAGCAATCATCGATTTGCTCACCGCTTCAGGGAACCTCTTTCGGCCAGTGTGGAAGCCAAAAGCATGGAGAGACACCAGCAAATGGACACAAATGAGGAGGTCTGCCAAAGGAGAGGGAAAGCAAATCTCACACACTAATACAAAACGGTCCCTATCACTGTCTAAAATCAGAGCCCGTTTGTTGTTTCTTACTTGAGATGCTCAAGCAAGGCACAATTCGGGCACAACTCAGGTGAACAAGTGAGCATTTGAGTTGGTCGCTTCAATTGGTGGGTCAATAAAAATAAAACTGGCACTGCGCGCGGAAGGCGCCCCAATTCCGTTTAGTTTCAATAGCAAACCATATCGAAGACACTCAACCATTTGATGGGCAAAATTTTACTAGCCCGACAATTGTTTTTCATTCGCTTGGGGCTGGAAAAGCGACACAGAGTTTACTTTGTTTCAAAGGGAGCGCCATCAGATCATCGTGAGCATCATCATAAATACCAAAATAAATCGTCGCTCCAAAATAAATCCCACACCAAGTGCACCAATTGATGCCTGAGAGGGTCCAAGAGAAGGAGAGCTGAGGAGGAGAGCCAGAGTCTAAAATGGAACTGCCGCCGAGTGTTTGATGATCAGGATGATAGAGATGCTCATAATCAGCTCCCCTGGTGGCTCCCGACCACAAACTAACACACCAAAAGTGGCCTCACTCATTCTACTGCACTGGCAACCCCTAAAGCCTCTCTTGCTTTCTACTTCAACCAAATAAGCCGCCTTATTATTTCCTTCCGACCTTATCTCTTCGCTTGTTTGTTTCTCTCACACGGCACCATAAATAATTAAACCACCACTATTTAACCGACTCAATGTCCGCAAGAGCACAAAACGCATCCAGTTGCCCTTCATCTTTTCTCATTGGACACGCCTACTTCCGTAGTCGCACGTGCCTAACCACCGTGAAACCTACTCTGTTTCCGCTGCCACTTCTGAGAGGCAGACATCCGGAATGTTCTTGCCGAATTAATGATTCAAAGAGTGTATCCTTGCTGATCGTACTGATTCCAAGCCGCAAGCTGGACCTTGAGCAGCGAAATTGAAACCCGACACGCAAGAGGGCCCAAGTAGACCCGCGGAGTAGACAGGGGGTCGACCAGGTGTCCTTCATTTGAAATGCAAGACAAATATTGGTCATGATCAATCCTGAAACGCTTAATTAAGACAAGAACTGCTAATTAAACAAAAAGGGCCCGACATTGAGAGTGAGCCAGGCCGCCATCATACGCTTGTGTTGGCAGATGCTTGATCGTGCAAGTTGTACGATTCGCGCACGTGAAACCATTGCCGGCTTCCCAGGCCGGCCATATGCATAATTGAGCCTCCATTAGATGACCACGTGTCCCTCCTAATCCTATTTCCAAGATTGCCATGTTCATCACTATTTTATTCCAACATTGTCGATCGATCCTACACTGATCACTCTGTATAGGATAGCGCCATGCAGCGGACCAAAAAGGCCCTCGATCGAATTGTCGACAAAAATTCGAATCTAAGCAAAGGCGACATACTAGATATGATGTTGCCGCCCAAACTTGATCCATACACTCTGACCGGAGTTGAGGAGTGCCTAGCAAACTTCAATGAAGAATTAGAGTCATTGTTAAGAGCAAGCAATGATGAGTTTGATAAGTATCTTGATGAAAAAGTCCAGGAAAAACTCAAGAATCTTTGCTCCGATCTCAATAGAACCCAAGTTGATGTTATGAAACTGCAGCACAATATAGCCCTTACGAAACAACAGTTTGACTCTGTTAATTTTATTTGTCATGATAAGCTTATTCGAGATAGAATTGAGCTCTTGAATGAAGAGCAACGTCTCAAACATTTGCTTAAGCAATCGAAATTCAACCCAGTCATAGAATTCTTCAACAAATTCATACAACATCTCAATTTCAATATTGAGTCTTCCAAGAAACAACTCACTTACAATGTTGCAAATTACGCACAGTCTTTCGATTGGACCCATTATCATCAGATAATTTTTCTCCTTAGATCATGCGGCAAGACGACGATCGACTTGGATCGATTTGAACGACTCTACCAATCTGGTGCGCAATCCTTAGTTGGCTTTGAACTCAAACAACCAATTGATAAGTTAGATTTAAACAATTTCATAGAATTTCCAGCAAGCTATTCGTTAGAATCTCAGTTAGACGTCGTAATTAATCAGTCTATTAATCAAAGAGTGGATTTTTGCCAATTCTCCTTGAGTCCAGAAATTGCCAGCATATTGAATTCAAGCAACTCGATAAATTACGAGTTGTTACGCTCTAACATGCAAACACTTGGCTCAATTACTGTTGAGTGTTGTCGAATACTGATTGACTTAAATCTGAATTACATAGAGGCACATTTTACAGATGGAATAAATATTGATAAGTTGAACAACTGTGATAGCTCAGCATCAGGTCAACAAGTGGATCAACAAGTTCTGCCCTTGTATGCATTTTCGCCCCAAGAGTACATCACCCAAATAGGACAACACCTGTTGACTTTAAGAAAGCAAACTGAGCAGTTCGACCAGATCGACAACAGACCCCTAAAGCTCGCCCTAGAGTACCTCCAACACGCTCAGAATATACACCTGGACGTTAGGCTGTGCTCAACTGTTACGGAAATCATTTTAAAGTCTATTGCTAAGCATTGTGTTAGATCATTCATCGGTAGGACAACTAATAGTATATTATCGAAATTGACCCCAAATGGAAGAAGGCAACTGGCCACCGATGCAATGTATCTGGATAATGTTCTTGAAGATCTGAATCTCCTAGACCATGGTGAGGCTCACGTTGAGAAGTTCAAAAGTTTATTCGCGCAATAAAGATTCAGATTCCCTCAAGACCGAAGTTGATTCTGCACGTGGTGTCTCTAGCGCCGCACGATTCTTGTGTGGGCGATCGCAACAATCTGACGTCTGTTTACATGGCTGGTTCGCACCACACAGATCAAACAATCTTGTCTCCGTTGCTTGTTGATCGCTTGCCTGTCGAATCAAATCATTATCCACCCACAATAGCTCGACACCAAGTACAACCTTGAGTAGGTGAATGCATATATTGGATTCACCTTCACCAATTCAGGCTTAAGCTGAGCCACTTGTCAAGAAAATTTTGGTTAGTTCCATCCCATATGCAAATATCTGGCCACGAACAGCGGAAGATGTTGGTGGATGGATTCGAGTAGATCTAGTCTTAGCGATGAACAGTATGAACTATTGCGGGAGGATTTCTTGGCAAACCTCAGACGGGGTAGAATGATGTGGACGCCGACGAGAACGGAGTTTGACAAAGACGTGGAAATATCAAGAATATTCAGATCAAATCCGAACGAACGGATAGCTGTGATGCGAATCAGGCCAGGCGGCTTTAGAGCCTCTAGGCGTGTTCCTAGCGACACCAAATTGATCTTCGACGCCATATGGGGGAGAGTATCATTCCTCTACAAGGGTAAAACTCGAGTGATCCATCCAGAAAAAAGTTGCCGAATCACGATTGCACCAAAGATGAAGTATTCTGCCCGGAGTCTAGAAGTGGATCAACCTGTATATTTATTAGTGCAAGTTATTGATGTCGAGCCATCTAGTCCACCTCGCCTTTGTGATTCAACTAGACTGGCGATCCTACCGGAGGTTCATCAGAGTGACAATCCTGGGAACGAAGAATCGATCCTGGATGAATGCTGCCATCTTACCTAGACCCCTGCTTTTCCTAGGCCGGACGTATATGATGACAAGAAACCAATTAAACTAATGTTAAACTAATCTTGAACAGAACTTAATCGACGATCTCTCTGGGAAGACGTAGATGACCTAGTAAGTAATTGCTATTGTTCTCGTGCCAATTGTTGTCAAGAGAGCTTTTTGAATCTTAGATTGTTCGTATAGTATTCCATCAGCATCAGGGGGAAATGTTTCTTGAATTCGTCATAAGGAACATAAGCCTTACCAGTGGTCCATTTGACCAAGACATATGACGTTTTTTCTAATCGCATAAATCCTAGTATTTCCTGGGGCTCTCCCTTGTAAATATCCTCTTCTTTAACAGACATCTTGGTCCATTTCGGAGATTGTTCCCATTTAACATTAAAAATTCTAAAGGCCATAAACAGCGTCCAGCACCCATCTGTTGTCCGAGGAGCCACGCGCCTGAAGAGCCACGCAAGTGATTCAACCAGCGCACCATTGGATGAGCACTGGAACCAGAAGTCCACTCCTTGTGGTTGCTCTTAACCCTATGCTTTGTTTGAGGCAAAACGGTCCGAAGAGATGTTTAGACTAATCCCAACGTTCGGATAACGAGCCGGTTCGTTGAAAATACGATAATTTTAGACATGACCCTATCGCTTCGGTGGGTGATTTTACCATCTCAGAGCTTATAGAGGTCGATTTGAAATCAAACAGCGAAATCTTTAACACCATCGTCCGTGAGTTTATTTTTTCTCGGCATTTGAATTCTTCAAAGCCTTGAATTCTTAGCTCCCTTCTCTATATCTACATCACCGCTTTTGTCCGACTTGGAATCTTTCTTGAATTTGATTGGTTCTGCCTTAACGAGTAGAGTGAAAGCTAGGCCGCCGATAAAGTTGGCACCAGCAATCAGGTAGATCACTATATTCCATCGGGCAAAACTTCCGCCCTGATCGCCTAAAATTAGACCAGTAACTGAAGTGGTGATCATTCCAGAGGTATTGGCAATACAGTTGGCGATGGCCATAATGGTGGCCGGATACTCTGAGCTGAGATCGTAGGGCAGCATAGTTTCTCCTCCGGCGGTGAACATGGACAGGAAGGAGGTTAAAATGAGGATGCAAAAGACAAACATCTTGTTGCAATCGTTGAGTGTTAACAGGAAATAGCCTATCGCGAGTCCATAATTTGCAATGCCTTGGAAGAGTTTTCTTATCACAGTTTTGCTCATATCGAAGGGTCTCTTCTTGATTGTAACATTTGCAAGCCAACCCACCGGAATGATGAACAAGACTTGGATCAAAAATACAGGTGATGTAAAGGAACTTTTCTGAATTTTTTTTCATGCAAGAGGATATCAAGAGTTAGATCAATTTGCTAAGAAGTATGCACATTATCTGAGCTACATGACATTCATGCTATCTAAACACTTACCTCTTTTCCCTCTATATGATGGACGTAGTCTAAGTAACTCGGCAGCTGAACTGCCATAAAATCTAATCCAAAGTTGAATGTTAGCTTCACAAGAATCAGACCGATTACCGAGGATGAAGTAAGAATCTCAAACCAGGGAGTTGATGATTTGCTCTTCTTAATTTGATCCTCCATGCGAACTTCCTGCTTATTGTCACCATTGACTTTTGTCGTTTCGGAACTCTTTCCTACAGGGCCCATTTCGTTCATTTCAATCTGATCTGTGTCAGACTTTTTCTCTTCAATCTTTGGTGCCTTCTTTTTCTTACGATTGATGCGGGCTAGCTCGTTTGGTGAGACAAACCTATTCTCTGATGGATCAGAGGTGGCTAAGAGAAGCCATAGTATAGACCAGATAAGACTGATGAGACCTGTGAAATAGAACACATTTGGCCAGGCAGTTATTATTCCAGGTATGTAGCTCCCAAAGAGCATCCCAACCCTTAGGCTAACCTTAATGCCAGGTGCAAATATGCTGGCCTCAGACATGGTCAGCCATTTGTTCATCAGCGCATAGACGCCTGGAAAGACGCCTGCTTGGAGGGCACCCAGGAGGACGCGCGAACAAACCAGTAGGACAAAACTCCGGTGGGCCATGAAAGGGGTCGAAAGGTTTATTGCTGCCGAGCCAAATACGCCCAAAAAGATCACATACTTAGCCCCGTAAATCTCTGCCAATCTACCGCCAAAGACCATAAATAGTGTGTAGCCAAAAAAGAAGCTCCCCAAAAGCAACTGTTGATTTCCAATGCTCCAATCAAAGCGATCTTTGTAGTCCAAGATTGTATCGTTAACAGTTATTTGAGGGTCTTCAGTCGGGATGCTACCCTCGTTGAGCGTTGCGATGTTGGATTCTGTCTTCGTAGATTCACCTTCGTCCTTTGATGCATCGACTACCTCATCCAACTCGTCCGCAAGAGGGTCCCTCAGGTGTGGGGGTGTCGGCATTTCCGCATCGTTGACGGGACAAGAGCCCTCGGTGGACGCTTTTCCATGTTTATTAATCATGTCTGGACGAACCATCTTGGTTATTGAGGTGTTCATGATCATTCTAGACCCCTGGCTCAGAGTCAATGCCAGCAGCCCCATGGTGCAGACAAAGAAGCGCATGTAACTCGTGCGGTTGCCTCTTTGGTGCTTTCCATTTTTCACCAAGTCGTCCATACTGGCGCTCGCCAAGCCATTCACACTCTCCGATAAGCGCCGGTTTTGCGACCTATCATTTTCCGCCATCTTCCTGAATATCACCTTGGGACTATCTGAGATATGCTCGTGAGCCATCTCTCTTTCCTTGACATCATCAATCTTTCTCTGGCTGCTCGTTTCCCCTAACTCTGACTCGCTAATCTCGATTTTTTCAAACCCCTGGTCCGCTTCACTTGCACTGATCTCGGCAGAGTTTCCGGGACCAGCGTCATCTTTGGTCAAATCGTTTTTGGTTTCAGACATTGCTCTGTCAACTATGGCCAGAGGTTTTTAATCTCAAGGCAGTATTCATAAAAACAGTCAGCTGGCAACTGCGATCCATTGGAAATTCAAGAGTGGTGATGCTCTCAGGTAGATCATTGTAAGCGTACAGGATGCCACAATCATGGCGGTGGTCCCGCGGTTTTCATGGCAGACAAAGATCTTGTTCGAAAGATAGACAGAGTTTGACTGCTCGCTCAGGATACGAGTGGTTAGAACACAGATTTTCAAAATGTAGCCTAGAAGTCGAGCATTCTGGATGAGATTGAGCAACATGGGATTAGATATCGATTTGAAAGGCCAAGGGTGTCAGAAAATTGTCGACGATCCTAGGCTTTGACCGCGAACTTGAGCGCTGACACGATGCGCTTTGAAATCCACGAATGGTGGCCAAGAAGGAGGCAGTTGAACTGTCACTCTGACACCACCTTAATTTAGTTTTTCCCTTGGGGTCAATCTTGGTGATGCCGGTGCAACAAGGTATGTGCTTCACTGGTCTTGGGACTTCCTCGTCGTCAGATTTGGCGCGAGGCAGAAGAGTGCCCACGTTCTGCACGCGGAAACTGTGAGGTAACTCCCAAGGTGGTGGCGGCGTGCATCTGACAGAGGAAAATAAATTTCAAATTGGCCAGTCCATGAGCCGGAAAACATATCACCCATTCGTCCAATGGTATTGTTTGAAAACAAGATGAAAAACTTTCTACATACTTGGGCAATATTATGTGTTATATGTGCAAATATCAGCCTTGTTTATGGATTATATCAGGATCAAGTCGGCAAATTTGACTGGCGAAAGCAATACATAGGTATACCAAAATTTGTTCATCGTAATCCATCCGCAGATAATATAATTGTAGGCACAAAGAGCAATGTTATCGCTTCTCTATTAGTTCGTGATGGTTCAATCATTTGGCGACAGTTGTTGCCAGATGATTGTGAACTTAGTCGGATGTCAATCATGAAGTCCAGTGAGGAGATCCGTGAATATCTAGTCAAAACTGATTGCACAGCATTGAAAGGTACCGATCCAATGAAGGCATCAGCAAAGGATCATTCCTATGTATGGAACCCGCAAAATGGGCTCCTTGTTGATGATAAAAAGTATCAGGATTTTTTAGAGGACGACTTAGCCGAGTCTTTTATAGCCGATGCCGGGCACCTAGTCGAGGGGTCTCGTGCCTTCCCTCTTAACGAGGGGGTAGATCTATTCGTCTCGCAAGATGGAGTTGTTAGTTACAGGATCCAGGAGAAAACAATCTGGTCGAGAGAAGAGTCTCTCGCTTCAATTGTTGCAGTTGATATTGTCCAGCTACCTCCGCATATGCAAGATAAATTTGGGGTCAAGAAAACAATATTACTAGTTACAGAGTTTGGCAAGATATTCGGACTAGACACTCTGACTGGCGAAGTTAGATGGCAACTATTCGACAAAGAGTTCGCTTCGACCGATGATTTGGCTCTCGTCCTTGCAAATCATATGGACAAGCTGACTGCTGTTGTTATTCATCCGAAAGGTCTCATCATGCACATAGATCCATCCAACGGTGAACTGCTAGAGAAAAAGAAGTTGTCGGCCCACGTTGTACAGCTTTCACCACTTGGGCTCAATCGGGGTGTGATCATTCTTGATAAACTGAACAATGTACATATTTACCCTGATAGCCAGAAAGAGTTTGTTCATGATAATTTGAATAATTATTTTATGGTCGTTGTTGAGCGTAAACCCATACTAAGACTTGTAGGTTATAAATTTGTTGAGCAAGATAACATCATAAGGCCTCAGGAGATTTGGAGCTTATCCTTAAACGAGTCGGAAAAACTTGTTGCGGTCAATTTTAAGAGAATAGACGAAGAAGTACACTCGCCAGCTCGAGTCCTCGGTAACCGCGGTATATTATACAAGTATGTAAATCCAAATGTTATCGCGATCATGACAGAAAGTAGTGTCGGAGATCCATGCACTCCAGAACAGAGCATGAATGTTTACCTCGTTGATGGAGTCACAGGTGCCCTAGTTCACCATATCCATCATCCAAAGGCCCGCGGGCCGTCCAAGATGGTACATTCAGAAAACTGGCTTGTGTACACCTATTATAACATTAAAGCCAGGAGGACTGAAGTATCCACGCTAGAGATGTTTGAGGGAGTCAACCAAGTCAACTCCACCGCATTCTCTTCATTGACGAGGTCTCATATCAAGCCGAAGCTGATCGAGCACAAAACTTTCATATTCCCCTCGGGGATCAATGCAATGGTAGATACAACAACATTGCGTGGAATGACAAACAAGCATCTGATAGTGTCGTTGCCTAGCGGATCTTTACTCGAGATACCGAAGATTTTCCTTGATCCAAGACGGCCTATAAATATGATGCCAGAGCATCGTGAGGAGGGCCTCGTCCCCTATATGCCCGAACTGCCCATTCCCTCAGAGAGCATCCTAAATTATCACCAGACTCTGCTCTCGGTTAAAGGGCTTGTTACGTCGCCAGCAATGTACGAGTCAACGAGTCTGGTTTTCTCATACGGTCTTGATCTCTTTTTCACCAGAGTGACGCCATCCAAAACCTTTGATATACTCAAGGATGATTTTGATCACGTACTCATTAGCTTAGTATTGGTCTTTCTGGTGGTGGCATCAATTGTAACGAAGTATTTAGCGCAAAGAAAGGCTCTTCATGCGGCATGGAAATAAACTACTTTAAACTAGCAATACTAACTATTTGTAATTTATTTACCAAAAAATATGTGAACATTGATCATTCTCAAGACCATCTACCTATTATATCGCCCTCCCTGTACACCCAGTGAGTTTCTCCATTTATCTCGACTTTATTACCGCCATACTCTGGAAGCATAACTTTATCACCGACTTTCAGTAGAGGCTTGTAAAAGTCGCCTTCTCTATTCCTGGCCCCAGATCCGACTGCCACGACTTCTCCGTTGTTGGTCTTGCTCTGATTCTCTGGCAGCATGATACCTCCTTTGGTCTGGGTTTCGGCTTCGATCTTCCTCACCAAGACCCGGTCGAACATGGGTTCCAGCTTCGTCGACATGAGTCGAGAAGGGACCACCTTCAAGGTGTTGAAGAATCTTGCGCTGTTGACAAGCTTTAGAGAAAACATTTCGTCTTGGATGGATGGCTTTGGAGAGTCACAGTTGATTTTGGTTTACCCGATAATGTTGGTTTAGATGGACTATGGTTGTTGTGAACACATGGACATAGCGTGCTTGCATGAGTCGCGTGTTACGTCCGAGCAGCTAGTTGAAGAACGTGCAATGACCATTCTAGAAAACCTAACACCACGACCGGGCGCAGAAGCAGCGCGTGTGTTGTTCCCCACTTGCGCTTGTGAGCTCTGGGAAACGCGGACCGAACGCGGGCCGGCCTTAGCCATGGACCCGCAGCAAAGCCTCCGAAGTGCCGACTGGCTTCGCGAGCGAAACTGAACCAAGGGACTAGAGTGAGCCACAATGGGCGATCGAGTGAGCCAGATGAGGGCAGGCTTCGGGACCACTGGTTTCGGCCCATCCGTGTTCTATGGGGGCGCGCACATCTAGACTTTTGCCCGCAGATCGGCCTTCATATGGGCCGCGGGAAAACGGGCCAAATAAAAAGCAGCGACAACTGCTCAATGCCGCCGCGTAAACCACTTTTGTTACGCAGAGTATTTTCGTAAGTTGGCGCTCACGAGAGCGTCGCATGCGCATGCGTTGCAGCGAAGTGCGTTTAACCTGGATAAGGTCGTTCGGGTGTGTAGCACAAACTGTCTACTGCGCACTCGAACCACGGAACAGCAATAGTGTAATTTTTCTCTCGCTTTCGTCTAGCGAAAGTCATTATTATTATTATTATTATTATTGATATAAATATATTATAATCAAACAAATAAATCGGATTTAATAACTATATATTAATCGAACAAATGGCTCTTAAGCGAATCAAGAAAGAGTTAGAAGATCTAAAAAGGGATCCACCTGCACAATGCTCAGCTGGACCAGTAGGTGATGATTTATTTCATTGGCAGGCCACAATCATGGGACCTCCAGATAGCTCGTACCAGGGTGGTGTATTCTTTTTAACTATACACTTTCCTACCGATTACCCGTTTAAACCACCGAAAGTGGCTTTCACAACAAGGATTTATCACCCAAATATAAATAGCAATGGCAGTATTTGTTTGGACATATTAAGAAGTCAGTGGTCACCGGCATTGACAATATCCAAAGTCTTATTATCAATTTGTTCGCTACTCTGCGATCCTAATCCTGACGACCCTTTGGTGCCAGAAATAGCCCGCATATATAAGAACGATCGTGAAAAATACAATGAGCTTGCAAGGGAATGGACGAGAAAATATGCTATGTGACAAGTATAAGAAGACACGTATAAGAAAATGATAGTCTCTCCGAAGAGATTGACAGCTGAATTTTTATCATGTTTGTGTGTTTATTTGTGTGTTAATTACTGGGCGAATTGTGTCGGCTGCTCCCGGGACTGGCCGAACTCCGCTGCTGCGAGCCTTCCATTGGTATAGAGCGGTCTGTTTTTTCACGAATCTGTGGGAAGTGAAATTTTTTAAATTGATATTGATCGGAGATAAGGAGGGGAAATAAGTGGCGGTAGAAGTAGCAACGGGGGTTAGTCTCGGCTCGTGCACGTGTGCTGGGGCGCCACCAAGGGTTAGCCGAAAAGCAGAATTACTAAATGATAAGTTCTAGTGAGCACAGATAGGGATTAGTTGTTGTTTTTTTTCTCTAATTGATGATAAGAGAGACGAAAAAAGACTGCCACTTCGTGGCGCTAGACTCTGAATGTTAGGCGCTAGTCTGGGTTAGTTTGTCTATCTGCTGTTAGTACCTTTGTAATTGGGCCCAAAACGGGCATTGAGCCAGGGTCTCGTTGGATGCGTGACTTAAAAGTGGCCAACGCTTGACTAGCTCCATCTGGCAATATGAATTTCTCTCTCAACTCGACGTTCGTCCTGCCCTTGGCTAGGGAGGTGCGCCAATGTGTCGTTGTTAGTAGTTGTGTTTTCAGAAGTTGTTAGTGTTTCGTTGGTCACAATCGGTTAGGTTAGTTTGTTTGTCGATTGTGTCAGTCGATTGGCGAGACCAAAACAAGACTGTTGTTTGTTGGCTCTGAAGTGCGCGCGCGATCAAGGCTAAGCAGACCAAAGACTGTCTATCGCTGTTTATGGGCCCAAGTCCACGGGATGCTTCGTGCCAATTGATCGCGACAGCGCAACGACAACAACAACCATCGGCCGGCCGCCATTGCACTCGAGCACGCGAAGAGCAAACAAATCTAATATACTAAACTGGTCTATCTAAGTGGATAAGAAGACGACGAGAGACAATTGGCGGCAAATGTTGGGGACCCAAAGTGGCACCAGAGGCCAGCTTGAGGGGGTGAGCTGGTGGACTTACCTCTGCATGGGTCGTTCTTTTGCAAGAACGATGTCAGGGGCTCCCAACCGCCGCCGACGCGCACCATCACGGTGGACCTAAGGATGCGGACGAGGCGCAACTTTTGCGACTCGCCAAACCGGTAACGGCCCTCGCCAACGTGGTACACTCTGTACCTCTGCTGGCAGGTGCACTTGGCCACTTGGCGCTGCACCTCGTCCTGGATGAGCTCGTCGTCGGTGATCGGTTTGTCTGGCCTGAGGGAGTCGAGGAACTCCTTGTTGTCGATGGTTCCATCGTTGTTGCGATCAAAAACATCAACCACTCGTTCCATCTCGAGACGGCTCGTCTCGAACTTGGAGCGCAGCATGCCCGAAATGAAGGCCTCAATGGGAATGCGTCCATCGTTGTCGTCGTCAATGGAACGGAAAAAGTCCATCAGGCGACCCTTGTTGCTGTTGACCCAGGCGAGGAAGCGGCGGCGCCACTGGTCGAAGTCGAAGTTTTCCAAACGTTCCATCTCGCGCAACTGTTCCACCTTGTCCTTCAACAGTTGCATCTTGTCCAAGCTGAGCTGCCACACCGAGCGCCACTTCTCGAGCATGATGCGCGCCCTCGCATGGCGCACCTCAGGGTACTCGTCCCTGTAGGTAGCGTAGGATGTGCGCGAGCCGTTCGGCGTCGTGGAGCGTCCTCCGCCAATGGCACTGAGTCGGCCCATAGAGCTAGCGCGCGAGCCAGCCCCCAGCGAGCCTGGCTGCTGCTGTTCCTGCGGGCGCGCCTTTGTTGTGGTCGCGGTGACAATGGTCTTCGAGGTGGCCAGGGCCGATTTGGAGGCCAAAATTTTCACCGCCCTGTCCACGTCCGGTTCGCGTTTGCGCAACTCCTCCATGAACTGGCCATGGGCCTCGATCATGGACTCGAGCTGGTGCGCATTCAGGGGCAGCTGTTTCGTCTGCTCGCCCAAGAGGCGCGTCTCATGCCTGCCCAACCAGTTGATCAGCTCCTCAATGAGCTCCAACAGCTCGCCCAGGGAGCGCAAGTGTTCGGCCAACTTCTGGCCTCGCTGCTCGGCCCACTGGTTGATCTCGTCCCAGCGGGCGGCCACAATGTTGATCCAATGGTTCACCACCGGCTCCGCATCCGGGTGGCACTTGGCCAAAATGTCGCGGGCCAGCTTCAACGTTTGCTCCTTGTTCTGGGCCTGCGAGTGGAGTTTTCTCAAAAATTTCTCATGCTCGCCCAGTTCCTGTTTGGCCGACTGCTCGTCGTCGGGCATGGAGCCAGCGAAGCGGAGTTTCATCTCGGCCTCGGCCAGCCACTCGAGCAGCGCGTGCACCCACTCGTGCAGCTGCTCCGCGTTGCGCAGCGCCTCGTCCAACTTCAGCGACTTGTCGCGCACCATTCGCTCCACCTCGCGCCACTGGTTCGACAGTGCGTTCAGCTGCTCGCGCACCAGTGCACCAGTTTCGGGCGCTGCACCAGACAGCTCCTGCTCCATGCGGCGCACCTCAGCTATGGCCGGCTGTCTGGCCTGCAGCTCGGCCTGGAACGACTTGTGCTGCTCAATCAGGGCGTTCACCGTGTCCAGGTCGCCCTGGACATTCTCCTCGCCCGCCAGCACCTTGTTTGCCCGCTCCAGCCACTTGGCCACCTCCTGGATGGCGTCCGAGGCGGCCACTCCGCTCATGGCGTCTCGGATGGCCTTCAGCCTCTTGGCCGCCTTCTCCTCAATGCGCGCCAACTGCTCCCTCAGAGCTTTCATATTCTTCCTCAACACCTCAGGCTCGGCAATCAGATCCTCGCCAATCAGCCGCTCGCCAGCGCTCAAAACTTCCTTCAAATTCTCCCTAGTCTTCGCTAGCCGCTTGTTGAAATCCTCCATCTCGGCCAACTGTTGCTGCAAAGTGGCCAAATCGCGCCCCACTGGCGCCATATTGTCTAGGCGGCGCTCGAGCTCGTCAAGCTCGCGCCTGATGGCCTCCAAACGCAAATTAAACTTCTCCTCGGCCTCCTTCTGCGCCTCGGCCCTGTTCAGCGCCTCCTTCAGCAGCCTGAGCCGCTTGGCCACCCGTTCGTCGAGGCGCGCCAGCCGCTCCTTGAGCTCGTTGATGGCCTTGCGCAGCTTGGCCGGCTCCGCAATGAGGTCCTGCCTGATGAGGTCCTCAGCGAGACGGACCACGTCGTTCAGCTGGCGCCTTGTTCGGTTCACGTCGCCCTCGAACACCTTGAGCTCTTCGAGCTGGCGCTTCAACTGAGTGAGAGTCTTGCCCACTGGCTCCGCCTCAATGCGGTCCATGCGCGCCTCCAGCTCGTCCAGCTGGCGGCGCAGCTCGTCCAGCTTCAGCTCCAGCTCGGCCTCGGCCTTCTTCTGGCGCTCGGCGTGCTCCAGTGCGCGCTCAAACAGTTGCAGTCTGCGCGCAGCCTTCTCCTCAATGCGCGCCAGCTGGGCCTCCAGTTCGCTGAGGTCCGCGCGCGCCCGCACTGGATCCACCAGCAGGTTGTCTGCGATGAGCTGCTCGGCGAAGGAGCGCAGCTCGCGCAAATCAGCTCCCGCACGCTTCAGCTCCTTGTCGAAGGCCTGCAGCTCGGCCAGCTGGCGCTGCAGCTCGCCCAAATCCTTTGCCACGGGCCCCATGTTGTCAATCCTGTGCTCCAGCTCGTCCAAGCGGCGCTTCATTTCGTTCAAACGCAACCGGAACTTGGCCTCGGCCTCGCGCTGCGCCTGGGCGTGGCGCTCGGCGTCGTCCATCTCGCGCAACCTCTTCAGAGTGCGCTCGTAATCGTCGTGCAACCTGTTCAGGCGGCCCAACAGTTTCTTGTATCGTCCATCCAAATCGGCCACCTTCTCTCTGATCATAATCGAGTCCGGTTCGGTGCGTCCGTTTTCCTTGCAAAAGTCGTCGGCCAAACGCTTGATGGCGTCTATTTTGATGCCGCAATCGGCCAAATCTTCGGAGATTTTCTGGAACACAGTGGGCGAAAAGGACTCGGCCTCGCGCAAAGTGGAAAACTGTTGCACGCGCCGCTCCTCGTCATTGAGACGGCCCTCGATTGAGTCTAGACGCCCATTGGTGCGCTTGATGTCGTCCAGCAGTTTCTCCAGCAGCTCCTTGAGGCGTTTGGCGCGCGCCAGCTCGTCGTCCAAAGCTTTCTGCCTGTTGCCCATGGCCTTGAGCATGCGGTCCCAGTGGAAGTCTATGTTGTCCATGTGCAGGTCGTCTGGAATGCGCACGTTCACGTCTGAGGCCATCTTGTAGATGTCGCGCGCAACATTGGCCAACCGATTCTTGTCGTGCTCCTTTGGGGGCACATCAACGCGCCTAAACTGGTCCAATTTGTCCTTCAGTTTGTTCAACTCGGCCGCCTGTTTGGGAAAGTCGCGCCTATCCAGCTCCCTGGTGGACTCCTTGATCCACTTGAGCAGCTCGCTGGCCAGCTGCTTGTACTCGTCGATGCGCCTTATCTTCTCCTCGTCCAACAGCGGATTTCTTTCCGGCGGATCCGGAAACAGCTCGTACAACTGGGCCAGGTAGGTGATCATGGACTTCTCGTCGGGGCAGGGCACGTCCACGTCCTCGGGCTCCAGCAGCCTGGCCACGTCCAGGTCGCGCTCGGCCACCGAGAAGGCCTGCTCGAGGTTCTCGCGCGACGTCTTCTTGCGGCACTCGCGGTAGTTCAACAGGTCGGGCCGGTTGCGATGGATGATCGCGTTGAAGGCGAGCCCGTCGCGCCATGAGGTGGTCAGATCGGTGACATTGCAACCAGGGTAACCGTCAGTGGTCTTTTGGGCCCAGCGGAGGAGAATCTCGCGGAAGTTAGAGTTGTCCTCGAGCTGTGTGGGAATTTTCGGCGTTTGTTTACGTTTTTTCGCGGTTTGTTTTGGTTGATTTTTTGGGGTAATTTCGGGTGGGTTTTGGGGTTTTTTTCGGGATTTTTGGTGGATTTTCGTGGTTTTTTGGGGGTTTTGTTAAAGTCGGTTAGGTGTTTGGTGCGATGTTTTGGGTGGGAAATTCATCCAACTTTTGACAGATTTAGCCAAAGTTGGACAAACTTAAAGAAGTTTAGACAGTTTAAACAGAGTTTCTACGAAAGGAGCAAATAGCACGAATAGAGGATAGCGACAGACAGAAGTGGAAAAAAATGCAAAAATGCAAAAATGCAAAAAAGACCCGCTCCGAAAAGGAACAAATCAAAGCTAATCATAGCTAATTATAGAAGAGTTATTACAAGAGTTGTAATAATGCAAGCCGAGCACCAACCTTCTCGTTCTCGCCCTTGGTGATCGTTGTGGTCTTCTTCAACACGCGGCGCGTCTTCACAGTCTGCAGGCCGGCCTTCGAGTCGGCCGTCTTGAAGAGCTCCTGAGACTCCTGGAAGGCGCGCGCCATCTGTGTCTTGGTCTTGGTCTCGCCGGGCCCCGTGAGCTCGCCCAGCTCGGTGGAGACGGCGCGCTGTTGGCTGTCCTTGAGACTCTTGGTCGAATGGTGGTGAGTGGGCGTGGAGCCGTTGCAATCGACGCCCGCCGACTGTCTGGAGGGCGACTTGTGCCCATTGGTCAGTGTCTGGCTGCGATGGTGCGACTTGGTGTTGCTAGAGTCTTGCAGCACTCCAGACGAGCGGCTCGCTGGGCGACTGTGCGAGCTTGGCGAAATGGCGCCCGCCGAACGGTCGCCGTCGCCCTTCATGTAGACGCGCGAGTTTCTCTCGTACTGATACATTTCTGAACGCTTAGAGTTATCCTTTTTTAACTTCCGCAGTTAGTCACACTCAAAGTTACTCTTTATGCTCTTTGCTCTTCTCGCCCTCCAATTGTTCTGTTAGTATATTTATATTTATATTTATATAGAAACTATACAAAGCTCTCTCTTGCTCTTCAGCCTGGAAGTCGAGCTTGCTGCAGATCTTCGGCTTCTTCTTCCGCTTCCGCTCTTCTTCTTCTTCTTCGATCGGCCCTTAGCTTTGGGTGCGTCTTGTGAAAAGTTTGGCTCGCAGGAACACCTCAACACGCTCGCTTGTCCGGCGGCGTCCGAACTGAGGAATGAAACTGGCTTCCGCTCGTTCGTTCGCTCTCGATCCAACTGGGAAGTGTATCAGGGCCGATCTGTGGCACTCGGTCTCAGACTGTCTCTGGCTGGTTTCTCGAACACAAGAGCACGCACGAGCAGACAGACGGGCAGAGGAGGAGAAAAACAATAAAATAAAAATTATATTGTCCACACACACACACAAACAAACAAACACTCCTGCTAACTAATACTCCTTAGCGCTAACAACAAGTGCGCCCCACACTCGCTCGACAACTGTTCCTAGACGCCACTGCCACTTTCCGGCTTGAGGGCGGCAATGTTTTTTCGCCAATGTTTCGCCAAATCTGTTCGCATCAACAACAGAAACAACTGCAAGGAATGCAGCAGACACACTACTTGAAAGGAAGACTGTCTCTGTTGTTGGCCCTCTAGAGCGGCTCTCTGCTGCTGCTGCTGGCTGGGTCGTGCTCGCTTTACTTGGCTTTGGCTCTTGGAGGATGAGGCGTCGTGTGCGAGCAGATGAGAAATGATGCTCGCCTTTCTCTCTCTCTCTCTCTCAGACTCTATCTCTATCTCGGTCTCGGTCTCTGTCTCTGTCTTTGCGGAGTTCGAACAAAGGCCATGAAAGGCAATGGCTCCTCCAAGGCGCCAATGATCGAGAGAGCGAGCGAGAGCGAAGAAAGTCAATCCAGACTTGTGCTGGACTTGGAACCGGCGGCCAGCCAGCCACAGACAAGCGCTAGAGAGCAGGCTCGGCAAGGGCTGGCGGGGCAACATTAGTTGAGACTGTGACACAGGCGCGCTTCCTCGCGCCCGTTGGCGTTCGGTCGCCTGCGATCAGCGGGCCCACGACGATCGGCCGACGAACAGGTGCTGCCAGTGTGTGTGTGGATGCCTGTTGGCTCGGCTTGGCGCCACGAACTAGCGAGCTTGCTGGCTGGCTGGGCGGCCAGCCGGCCAGAGCTAAGGGCTGGCGGGCGCAAAGGCGAAAGGGTGGGCGCTAGTGTGTGCGGGCCAGGCGCAGCGCAGCGCGCGGGCACAGCTGTGCGATGGGCTGCACACTGTGTGTAGAGTGCGCGCGCTGCAGCGGACGAGCGTGCGTGCGCAGATTGCACGCAATGCAAGGGGCTCAGAACGCCCGCTCGCTCCTCGCAAGCAGCCCAGACACGGAGTGCCGGGCAACAACAAGTGGGGAGAAAGTCAACTCTTTCATAGCCAAACATGGATATGAAATCCAATTTGAGCCTCCATCAGGCCACCTCAGCCGGCCGGCCGCCCCCAAGCCCACAGAGATAACCGCCACCAACGCAGCTCGACGGCGTTGGTGGCTCGTTGTTTTATATTTTTAGTGCTGCTCGGAGGTGGCGGCGCCAGTGTCAGTGGCAGTGGCAGTGGCAGTGGTGGCGACGGTGGCGCCGGCTCCCCCGGGGGAAGAGGAAGGAGAAAGTCCCCAGAGTTGGAGCAAAACCATCTTGGCTGGTCGCGCCCCTTCGAGAAGCGGCCGCCAAGCATTTCAACAGATGACGCGGACGGAAAGGGCTTGAGCTTGAGCTCGAAATCGGCAAGCTCTCCGAAGCTAAAACTGGAGTCGAGTGTCGTCATTGTGTTTCGCTCCTGTTCACTGCTCACTGCTCACTGTTCACGGCGGCTCCATTTAGGTGGGCGCACTACTTGCTCGACGGCTCACTCAGTTGTCAGAATTGCGTAGGTGTCATCTCCTCTTCCTAAAGCGTGCAGGTTAAGCTCCTCGCACCTCAGCCCAACAGGCCAACGAGGCACACTAAGCCTTGCCAAGCTCCGACTGTCGAGCGCCAGCCGACAGGCAACACAGCTTGTGTGTGATCTTGAATCAGTCTGGCCGCCTGTTCGTCGTCGGGCCAAGATGCTGCCAGAAGGCCAACGGCGGCCACATTCGAAGGCCCTCACGACCACTAGACACTGCACGAGCTGCAGTTAGTGTTCAACTGGCTGCCTAATTCTTAGTCATCGTGACGACCAAGTGTGAGCTAAACGAGCATTAGAGAGTTAGAGTTAGAGAGAGAGAGAGTATCTCACTCAGCGAGCGCGAAATGGTTTCCATTCTAGCGGTTTCCGATGAAAAGTCTCCAGCCACTTTTATAACTGAAAACAGCAGCGAGCAAGAGGAGTTGGCTGAAACGGGAGGACTTGTTGCGAGTAGGCGAGGGAGGAGAAAGTTTCTGGAAATGAGAGATTCAGAGAAAGAGAGAGTGAGAATTAGAGAGAAGGAGGGAGAGGGGAGGAGATGAAATTTGGAGAGTTGAGAAAATCTGCTCCTTTTTGCTAGTACTTACCTGAAAGTGAAGTATAATTGTCCAAACTAGGCCTAATGTTAACTTCTGGTTCCCATCCACTATGTCCTCTGGCCTAATGTTGACTAGCTTAACTTTGCGAAGTTTAATATAATTCAGGGCAATTTGAATGTTTTGCAGCTTATGCACCCGCATCCGGCCACGTTCACGGGGCAATGGATCGCCAGAGAGCATCTCTAACAAGGTTATCAGATTCTGCCCATCACGCAAATCCTCAAACAAATCATTCATCTGCTTGCCCCTTCTCAACAGATACTTGTTTATCCATTTTGTAAATGTCCTCTTCTGAATGGTATCTCGTTCATCTGTTCATTTGTTGGTGGGTTTGCATCATTGCAATCAGTTACGATTGATACAGTGGGTTTTTGGTGAAAAAATCAGGTTAGGATAAAGTTAGAGTTTGGGTGCACCCAAGTGGAAGCTCATATTGAAGCCTTCCATTGGGAGAAAGCATTCCTGAAAGCATTGGGGGCCTCCTGAAAGAGGGATCACGAGTGGGGGAGAAAAAACAAATTGGCCGTGATATTCTAATGCTCTTGAACGAATTGCAACCATCATCATCTGATGCAGACCTTTAGATTCTTTTAGGCAGAGCTCATATTGCATTAGGCCAGCTTCTAGAGAGTCGTCGTTGTCTAAAACCTTCATTGACTCCATCCTTCACTGTCTCACTTTTGTTCTTTCCACATAAAATTTGGCATCAAAATGATAAAACTACTCTTGTCCAATGTGATGATGGATTCTCAGATTTGACCTCCTTCTTTTTCGTCAATTAACCAGAGGGCAGGTCGTTTGATGAATGATATGTCAACAACAAGTATGGCGATTGTGATGAGATCAGTGAGTGAGGCCAATCGGCAGGCTACAGGTGGTGGATCCCTAAAAGCTCTATAAGTTTCAGATGAGCATAATCGACGAGCGATCATACAGAAAAACACACGGATCAAATTGGAACCAAAAATGATAATTCCAATTAGGTTAGATGTGTAATAGAGCGGCCCTTGCAATGGATGCTGGGGAAATTCTTCCAAACAGGTGGTACCGAGTGACGCCTTTAAAGACTAGCAAGATATTGTGTGTGACAAACTATTTGCTTTTGTCCCTTTTGGCTGTGAGGATAAAAGGATTGAGGAAAGGAATGAAAATCTAATATAAACAATGGGAAACGAGGCTTAGTTTGTTTGTCTTTCTCAGTGAATGGGCAATAAATAAATGTCATTGAATATATGCTATCTCTGTGTGTGTCTAGGAGAGGATCATAATGATCATCATAATCATCTCTATCACGATGCGTTGTGGAGATTTTGTAGGCATTTGTGTGTGTGTGTGTTTCAACTAATGTAGTGTCTAAGTTGTAATTGTATTTGTTGTGGTAGTTATTGATAGAGCTGAGCCAGAACGAGAGAGGATGGCTCCATTTCAGTGTAATATGTCTGTGCGTCCGAGAGTATGTTGAAATTTTTTATAATTAACAATGTTATGACGACTATGAGAGGGTGCTACCGCTGCTGGCGGTGGTGGTGGTGTTGGATGAGAGTGGTTGTGGGAAAATAATGGATCTAGCAGAGGAGCGATAATAAGTAAAAGCTGTGGCTAGAGGTGGAAGACGAAGGACGCTTCTGAGGCTGCATGGTACACATTTACATTTACAATATCACCACAACTACAATCATCACGGGCAACAACACAACCACCACTAACAACAAGGGCAACAACAGGAACGACAGGACGCCAACAAAAATTAGACACAAAATGATGGCTAACATAAGAGAGAGAAAGGGAGAAGGCTATCCTGTGCAGCGGGCCAACAAGTGGTTGCCGGCGCCGATGAATGGCCGCTAAGGCGTGAAGGGCCGTTGGCTGCATGTTGTTGCCGCTGCACCACGTCCATGGGCCATGCGATGGTGTGTGCGAGCGGCGTGTGCTAGTGGCCCGCAGGCTGCAGACTTGAGTGGGGCTGACGCGCAAAACTGGGCGCAGTGCAGATTAGGTAGCGCTGCTCAGATAGGCTCACATATTGACTTTGGGCCTAGCTTGACGGGTCTTGGGCCTGTCAGACCGCTGTCACCTGTTGGAAGGCAAATAAACTCTAGGCCTGCCTTGGGCGACGACCAATTGGAGCACCCAAAGAGGATGAGGAGCGAATGAGGCCGACTAATTGAACGACTCAAACAGAGCCTCACGTCACTCGCTTGTCAAGCTACTATGCCCAGTAAATCGGCCTAGTAGACGTCCCGGCAGGAAGTGGTGTTAGCTTTGTCGTGCGATCGGGCTCTGCCTAGCAAATTTCACCATTTGCTGGAGCTAGAATTGTGCAAATGGTGAGCTCTGTGATGAAAACAAAGTTCATCTAGGGCCTGACAGAAATCTGTCACCTGCAAAGAGAGAGCCTTAGCTAAGAG
>Ga0058701_10000632_pt1 | contig 23670 bp, 21 predicted proteins | sample AgamicOrMae_FD_97039 | JGI IMG/M metagenome (GOLD analysis project Ga0058701, IMG submission 97039) | Agave microbial communities from Guanajuato, Mexico - Or.Ma.e | ecosystem: Host-associated > Plants > Phyllosphere > Phylloplane/Leaf | place: Guanajuato, Mexico | collected 2012-06-04 | reverse complement strand
AGCCGCCTGGAGCGGACGGAGGGGCAGAGAGTGGCCATAAGGAAGTTCCACGCGCCACGCTTGGCCAGGCTGGCCCTGGAAAGCACTTCGATGGCCGATATTGTACGATTCGGTAAGGGAAAACTTTTCGTTGAGTTCCTTGCAAGGAGTACGTCTATTTTCTTTAGTGCATGCTATATTAAGCCTGGTATTTTGCGAATGTTGCGGAACTCTAGATTGTGTGATGACCCGTCAAAAGGTGTCTGTTAGTTGCGTGGTTGACAAAAATGCGCAATATATCCAAGAGCTTTAAAGAAAGTTGGAACACAGATTCCGTTCAGTGTTCTTTTAACCTTCTACCTCAAGGCTGTTAATAAATGTAATAGTGAACGTTTATTTCCAGGAATGCCTCAAATGGGCCGTGAGATCGGCCGAGGCCAATATGGAGTGGTGTTCGCCTGTGATTCGTGGGGAGGGGCAGGCCCCTGTGCTGTGAAATCCGTCGTGCCTCCAGACGACAAACACTGGAATGATTTAGCAATGGAATTTTATTATACTAGGTCAGTGAGACAAGTGCGACCTATCTCACAGTCGAATTCGGAATCTGTTTTAAGAGTTCTGCGCCTAGTTGTGGGTTTTCCTTATTGTTTTGTCCTAAGAAGAAGGAGCTTTCATTGTGTGTCTGTTTTTCGGCAGATCGATACCAGAACACCCTCGTATTGTTCGTCTTCGTGGTTCGGTCGTTGACCACACCTACGGCGGCGGCTCGTCCGTTGCTGTTCTCTTGGTGATGGACAGGCTGACAAGAGATCTCTACACCGGCTTACACGATGGCTTGGTATGGAGCACTAGGTTACGAATAGCAATTGACGTCGTCGAAGGCATACGGTACTTACACTCACAAGGCCTCGTCCATCGTGATATTAAACTTAAGAATGTTCTGGTAAGCTCGAATACAAGTTGCGTTAAGCCAATCTTGTCCGTGGAATATTTACAGGAGATCCGAAACTCTCCGTGTTTTATTAAGATTTTATGTTATTGTTTTTTTTTTTTAGTTGGACTGCGACAATCGAGCGAAATTGACTGATCTTGGTTTTTGCATACCGGAAGCGATGATGTCCGGAAGTATTGTCGGCACTCCGGTCCATATGGCGCCGGAACTATTGTCTGGCCAATACGATTCCAGTGTCGATGTCTACGCTTTTGGGATCCTATTTTGGTATATTTGCGCTGGTTCGGTTCGTCTTCCCTTGAAATTTGACAAATTCCATAATAAGGAACAACTCTGGACAAGTGTGCGCAAAGGTGAGAAACCTTACGGTGGTGCCCGCGCGGTAGGCTAAAATTAGATGAAGTTCACATTCACCTGTTTGATAACCTTCCCAAACAACCATATTTATTCAGTATCCTTGGCAAAACTTTCCTGAAAAAATCGTGTTTGGAGAGATACTTTATATCCGTGAATTGTTGCAAACTTAATTCAACCATACTTATTTTCACCTTCAAACTATTTAATTTTAGGTGTGCGACCGGAGCGATTGCCCAAATTTGATGACGACTGTTGGCAACTTATGGAACAATGTTGGAGTGGCGAGCCGTCGGCCAGACCTCTACTCGGTACCGTCCAACCCCAGCTAGAAGCAATAATGAACCGATACACCGTGGAGTCGCCTGTGATAGAATCTTAATTATTTTTGTTCATAATTTTATCGTAATTTTATTTTTTTGTACATAAACGAATGTCGAGACTTCAAGTACTTTCTTCCGTAAATTTGTCATATTGTGACGGCAGAGCACGATTCTCCGTACTGTTGTTTTTACAGATCTGTATTTTGAATCGTAGGCTTACTTAAAAATTTTATATTGATGACATGTCACGTACATTTGTATTATATTTTTAATAGACTGAGAGATAACCTAGTTTGACCGCTGCTCTTTATTTCTTAACCATTGCTTATAATCTGAGAGAGGGTAATTGTATATTTATGTAACTTTGTCATTTATAGCCTATAGCATTTATAGCTTTTATAATATCTCGTTGGGAATCACACAAAGTACCATTCAACTCTAGGAAAAAGAACAAAAAAAAGAGGAAAAAACAACAAAAAACGCTATCGTAAATTTTATCTTTCTTGTGCGCCGTATGTATACAGTTACGATCGAGATAGTACGATCGAGATCTAAAGTCGTTTTGTGTTTATCTGCTACTCGATTGTTTTGTTTTTGACTGCCCCGTGAAGTAAGGAACCCGATAGCTGGTACTACTTAAATTCTCCTTTACCGCATATCTGTTTTAAAGTCATTTCCTGTTCGGATCGCGGTGCTCTCAGGTAAGTACTTACCCTGCCTTTCGTAATCGGGGAATTCCAATCCCATCAGAAGAAGCCGCAGAACGGTTTGAAATTTTTTGTGGCCAAATGTCTTGAATCGAGTTTCCCTTTATTACTTTTACTGTCAAAATAATTTATTCCGTCTCCTCGGATTTGACTTACATTGTTATGTCGAGTGCGTACCCAATTTGAATCAACCGCCTATTCGTAGCCTTCTACTTTTGTCACATAGTGAGGGTCAATTAGCGAGTCGACTTTGCATCGATTCTCTCGAAGGTCGAAGTCGACTTTGGTCGGTCTCTTGAGGATTATAATTTCCGGCAAAAATGAGTGAAAAACGCCAGACTATACATTTTCAAAGAGAAAAATCTGCAAGAATAATTAAATGGAAGGTGAAAACTGGTATGGTAGTTACAGCAGGGAGTGTCATTTTGCTGTACGAAAATCATCCCAGTTGCGGTGACGCGGGACAAAACAAATTAAAGTCAACTGCCGTTGGTACCGTCAAAACTCTGCTTGCAAAGGAAGGTGATATAATTGAACCAGGGTACGTAATTTTAATTTATATCAGCGTTTCACCTGTGATCGCACAAACTTCATGAGCCTCAGCGTCGTTATGCCCCTTTTCCGAGCTGAGTCATAGCTCTTACGACACTAAAACGGTCATATTTATGTTGGCGCGCATTTGAGGTTATGGCTTCTTGTTTTGGTACCATCATACCAGCGCATCTTGTACGCCTGACATGTGTCTCAAACATTGCGTGATTTTTTTATGTAATTGTCCATAACTTTCCCCCCTTCAGTCTTATGTTGTGGCATTGTTGGGGTCAAGTGTTTGAAGTTATCTACCTATACATATGTTAAAATAATATTTTAACTAGGTTAGGTTATTTTCTTTCAGTTAGTGTTAATGTCTTATTTTATGATTGCTGCAGTAGTGATCCTCTCCTCAAAGTAAACTACCAGTATACGGTTAGTGGGCATTGATCTAAGCCAGCTGATCGGTCAGTTGTAGGCAAGATGAGGAATTACCCGTAAGAAAGGTTGACATTGCCCATGCTAGTCCTGAACCTGACTAATGTACATATGAAGTTTGCTTTTTCTTTCCTGTTTTAATTAAGAGAATAATTTTTCAACAAGTAGACCAAATATGTAACCAGTGTCAATAATATTTTCAGTAAATTGATGTAACACTATGCCATTTTATTTTTACAGAGGACCTCTGTTTGAAGTGGAAAGATGCACTCATCCCACTATTATGAAAGATATGTGTGCCGAATGTGGTGCAGATCTTCGGAACGAAGAAGGTGAAGGAAGCCCAGAAGTTGGTTCAATACCCATGGTTCACAGTATACCAGAACTTAAAGTGAATGAGGAGGTATGATCCAATTTATTGAAGAACTTTATCTCCACTTTAAACGCTGTTTCACTCCAACTTTTCTTTTTCTTTCAGCAAGCACAAATACTAGGGAAAGCCGATGAAGATCGGTTATTGTCAGAAAGGAAATTAGTGCTTTTAGTTGATTTAGATCAAACACTCATTCACACTACCAATGATAATATTCCACCAAACCTAAAGGTAAGTTAAATGATTTTTGTTAATAATAAACAGGCTGGCAAGCAAAAATATAACTAATATTTTTATTTACAGGATGTGTACCATTTCCAGTTGCACGGGGCCCGCTCTCCGTGGTACCATACTAGGCTAAGACCAGGGACAGGCAAATTCCTACAGGAAATGAGCAAAATATATGAACTGCATATTTGTACTTTCGGGTCTCGAACCTACGCTCATATGATTGCGATGTTTCTAGACCCAGACAGGAAGTTTTTTTCGCATCGCATCCTGTCGAGAGACGAGTGCTTTAGTGCAAACTGCAAGACGGCTAATTTAAAGTAAAGCATTTTCATCATTTATGTATCCCAACTTTCCTTTGAAAATTTTTCATGACGACATTCGTTTTCAGGGCTCTTTTTCCTTGCGGCGATTCTTTGGTTTGTATCATCGACGACCGAGAGGACGTGTGGAGCTTTGTGCCGAACTTGATTCACGTTAAACCGTATCATTTTTTCCAACACACCGGTGATATCAACGCGCCTCCTGGGCTTTCGAAAAGAGAGAACGACGATGTAGGGGACTACGATTTTAATTGTCTTGGTTAGTAGAATTCATGTATTTTATACTGAAACGCGAGCGAAATATTGCTAGTAAGATTTACCTTGATATTTTGAAAGGATTTTTTTGGTTTTAAAATGTGACGTTCCCTTAATGATAATGACCAAGTTTTGGATTTAAGGACCTTGGAAAGATGATGTATTCTTTGTTCTATTGATTTGATTCTGCGTAAAAAATTCATTCATTGCTGAATTCGAGTGATTCTCCTGGCCAGTTTGCGCGAATGCAACTCGATCTTTCATTGAACTCCTTAATCTCGCCTTTAATTTTTGAGGACTTAAATTCCATGTATTGGCGAGAAAGAAGGGGCTTATAGCAGTCAGCAACTTTGTATCTCTTTGAATGCGCAAAAGCCATTCCTTGATTCGCTTGCATCTTTTTTGTTGATTTTCAGGAGATGGGCAAAAGGTCGAAAAGGAAGACGACGCTTGTAAGGAAGAAGAGGAAAAAGTTGAACAAACGGCAGAGAAAACGAGAGAAAATGATGATATTCGGAATTCAATGAAGGAGGATTCGATCACAGGCGACGAAGATTCGACGGACTTTAACCAAGAAAAATTTTCGCAAGCGTTGAAAATCGAGCAGGAGCAAAGGAAAGAGAAAGAAGCAGTAAACGAAACCAGTGAGAAAGGCGAAGAACCAAGTGAACCAACAAGTGAAGAAACGAAAGAGTCCGCTGAAACTGAAACTCCAAAAACTGGTGAAACGAGCGCAGCTGAAAACACGGAGGAAGCGGAAGTAGGGGATGATAATAGCAAACCGGAAATGACTTCGAACGGCGACGACGGGGAGAACGGTCCAACTAGCGAGGAAAATAAGTCTGAAAATATGGAAATAGGTCAACCCATTGAGACCATCACCAGTGACAATTCGATGAGGAGAGAAGATGACGAGATTGATGTTCAGGATGCAGATGATTATTTGTTGTATTTAGAAGAAATTTTAAAGTCGATTCATCGAGAGTTTTACTTGAGGAAGGACGCTGGCGACACGCCGGACTTGAAACAGATTGTGCCAGAAATAAAAGCGCGAGTTTTGAAGGACACTTCGATAGTGTTTAGTGGACTAGTGGCCAACCACATCCAGCTGGAACATAGCCGCGCATACCAGGTGGCTGTTTCGTTAGGGGCGAAGGTCACGCAAGATCTCATCAAAGGCGTCACCACCCATTTGGTTGCTGTTCGCCCAGGCACAGCTAAGGTTGGTTTTATTTTTTTTATTTTTTTTTTAACTTATGGAAGGCCTGTAGTCCAAAATTTAACCTTTTGCGCGCCGTGCCTTTTGCCCGGGAAGCGTTAAAGAGACTCCTCACAGGAGCTTCAGGCACGCTATAGGTTAATTACCATCCTTAAAATTCTATGCTTTTCAATGACTCTTTACCATAAAATAATTATTGTGCGCTCATCCTAATTAAGGAAGGTATTTTAGGAGTTCTGAATAAAAATAAGAGGATTTATTTTGGGAATCATTTAAGCAAGCAGTTGTATTTGGAGTTCCCTTGAAATGATTTTTTAAAAAAATTATAATCTGTTAAATGACTGGACATTTTAAAATCGGATAATCATTCTGATTGATGCTCTTAGATCAAGGGGTTATTTTATCTTAATAACTTTTTTAAGGCAGACTATTTTTGACTTCGCCTACATTTGACGGTTATTTTTTTCGGCGAGGGAACTGACGTTTTCGTGAACCTCGTTTTTCATTCCTCTTTTTCATCAATTTTATCTTCTAATGTTTGAACTCAGGATAAAAAGTACTATAATACTGAACGTATTAAAAAAAAAAAAACTGAGGCCGACTTTTCTTTAAGAATGTTATGATCCTCAAAAAGCATTCATCTGAGGGGGCTGAAAAAATGGAGATGTTTACGAATCCTTTTCTAATGATTAGGAATATGGGGAATATTCGAGAACGTTTACTAATGTCTTTCTTTATGGTAACGATAAATAGTGTTTTTGTTCTTGATATATAGTGTTTTGATGACTTGCAGTTTTGAGAACGTCGTTGTGAAGATCCGAAGCTCATATTCTAATTTATTCTAGGTTAATTCAGCTCGAAGAATGAGGAATATTTTTGTGGTGACCGCTGATTGGCTGTGGACGTGCGCGGAACGATGGGAGCGCGTCGACGAAAAGGTTTTTCCTCTTGGAAAATATCGCGCAGGCACAAGGCATCCTCCAGCCCACTGCAGCCCTGAGCATCCTCCTCCTGAATCAGTCATACAACCAGCTATCAGGTAAAGCAAAAAATCCTTGAGGACTTAACAGCGCAGAAAATAGATGCATGAACTCAATTGATATATATAATCTGAAATAATATGTGAAAAAACTGTGGAATCCCAAAGTCTTGAGCGCCATCCAGCGGCAGCGGCTCGAACTTACGGCCCTACGGCAAGGAGAGGGTCGGTGGTTTGGGCTAGCGCCGCTAGATGGCCCGAAAGTCAGGGTCTATAGCCCTCCCTCGCTCTGTACATTCCTGATCTTAACCCATAACAGCCCAAAGTATTTGGAGTGAAATGTAGCTTAAGAGAAATTTGAAAGATTATCTCCATTAAATACGCAATTTTAAGGTTTAAAAAATGCCTAAATTATTAAATTCCAGGTTTTCAGAGGGGTGATATTCTTTAAATTGTAACAATACTGAACTGAAAAAATCGTCTTCAATAATTTTTGCTGTTTCCGAACGGCATCGCTGGGCGGTAGTTGGCTAATCCGTCCTCGATGTAATTGTCTCAAACCCGTTCCTGGTTTTGGTTTTTGAATCCGCTCTGATTTGTTTCGTCTCAATTCCACCGCTGATTTTATTTTGCTCTTCGCAGGACCCGTTCACCCTCCGGCCGTTTTATGGACACGATCAACCCGCTTCTGTCCTTCTCGTCGGCAGACATAGCGGACATGGACCAGGAGGTGGAGGACATCTTTAACGAGACGGAGAGCGACGGTGACGACGACGTGGAGGGCGGCGTGGGCGGCGACGCGGCCGCCGGCGCCAACCAGCGGCCCAACAAGCCCACGCGGCGCCGGAAACGGAACCCAACCGAGAACTCCGCCGGCGCCGGAAGTGTCACGTCGCCGAAACGGCCGCGGCCCGCGGAGCTTGACGCAGAGTCGGAATCCAGTAGCTCCTCAGCTGACTCCCTGTCAGGTAATTCACCTCAACCGGCCTTTACTTCTTGTTTCGCGCTAAGCAAAACTACATACCACCGCGCTCAACTCTTTTCTCCTTTTACGGTTTACTTTCAATGGGAACGGTCGCCTTTTAAAGCTATGCTGTTCGTCGCCAAGCTAACCGACAGAATAGCGAGGTACTAGCAGTCAAAAAACTTTTGCCCGCTCCAATTTTTTTAACCTTCTACCGCCCAGCGATGCCGTTCGGAAACAGAAAAATTTATTTTGGAGTATCTTTTCAGTTCAGCATTGTCACAATTTAAAAAATATCACCCCTCTTGAAACCTGAAATATAATAATTTAAGCATTTTCCAAAGCTTAGAATTGCGTATTTTAGTGAAATAAATCCTTCCAATTTCTCTTAAGCTAAATTTCACTCCCAATACTTCGGGCTGTATGGGTAACTTGGGAACGAAACAGGATACGACAAAAAAACCTAGAATCAAATTGATAGATCTCTTGAAGATGTCGCGATTTTATTTCGAGCTTTCCTGACGTTTTTCTCCGTTCCAAAGTTAGGAGGTTTTAAAAAATTGGAGCGGTCAGTACTTTTTTGACTGCTGGTCACGAGACCTAACGTCTAAAGCTCATCATGATGCCGCTTGCGTCTCGTTGGGAAAGACTGCCCCCGAAAAGTTGGCAACCATGTTGGACGGTACCTGGACGGGGGAGAGCATGAGGGAAACGAGGCATAAAACTCGTATTATTCGTCTCTGATCGTCTCGCTGAAATAAAAGGTTGAACGCAAGATGTTGTTGTCTTGTCCTTAGGGGAACATCCTCGGGGTTGGCGGCAGCACGAGCTGAGGAGAGAAGCCAGGGCTCCCGCGGGAACCGGGACGGAGCCAGACACCGAGGAAGACCTGGAGGAGTCGCCGAGCTCGAAATTCCGTCGCGGCGAGGCGCTGCCGAGCGACCTGGACCTGGGGGAAGACGAGTCCGCCTCGCAGGGCTCCGACGAGCCGCCCGACGAGGTGGACGACGGAGACTGGAACATGATGGGCGCGGCGCTTGAGAGGGAATTCCTCTCATGAAAACTACCCTTGGTTCTCTTTATTAGGACATTGGAGTTGTGGTCCAAATTCCGGTTGATCGAGCAATACTCAACCTTTTGGATTGAGTTGTTTATTTATTTGTCTGTTGTTAAGTTTAGGAGGACGGCTCAAACGGTGGTGCTCTGTTTAGTTTGGAACACCTCTTCTTCCGGATGGACAAACTGCTTTTCATCAGCATCCACTTTGTTTCAATTCCACAGGTACCTGGATCAAGTCAGAAACGGGCAATGCCTTTGTTACAAATGAACTGTTGTTCCAAGTGAGTTTGTTACTTTTTTCATACTAAGGTAGAGAGCCTATAGTGTAGGAGAGCCGCCAGTTGCTAGAGAGTCACCAGCTGCTCGAGAGCCGCACCCCCTTCCTTAAAAAAAAGGCATTTTTCCTATGCTTATTTATTGAAGGGCGGGGCTTATTTTTATCAGCTTGACGCGGTTTGCGACTCTCGTATACCACAGGCTCTCTACCTAAACTTAGCAGGTTGACTGGGAAACAAGGTCTGGTTTAAACAGCGATTGGGCAAAGAGGGTCAGTTTGGTGCCAGCCGAAGCTCTGATTTCTCCATGGATTCCTAAAAGACGCTGCCTGAGATATTGTTTGTCAAGTGGGTTCTAACTACAGGTGGGGTAGACTCGTATCTGTGAACGGGATTGCCGATATTTTGCACGTTGCAAATCGTCTCTGTTAACGAGTTATGATTTGTTTTGTTTTTTACCCTCGTTGCTTTTTACCAGTCTGTCAGTTTGAGCGAGATAACTCGCGCAACACGCTCTACATTTGTTGTCGCTGTTGTTTCCCGATGAAATTGACCTGTCACTTGAACCGCGTCGCCAGAAAAGTCGGTCATCAGCCAAGCATCGGCTTTTGGGAAAGAGTGCAGAACGAGCCTTTGAACTGTAGCATGATTCTCTTTCAGCGTTTCACATCTTGAAATTTGTGTAAGCCATAAGTGCGATGTGTTCAGTCTTCTAATATATTTCAACTGCAGTTTTCTGAACCTTAAAAGCGTGTGAAGTTTCAAACCATTTTGTCCCTGAACGATTGCGTTACATTCACAATATCAACTTGTTCGTCAGCAGAGTTTTTAGAACTCGTGCTATTTAATGTTTGACTGCGTCCTTGCGAGGTTGTCCTGGTATGATCGTAGCATAAATGTGTGTTTGATGTTGTCACTGGCTGCGTTCACAGTCGGGGACAAGACAGCCGTTGGCATAAGTTCCAACTTTTACTGGCTGTATTACATGCGGCATTTTGGGTTATCTCCGATCTCATGCGATTTTTTATAGTTTTAAGTATTATAATCCATTACGTTTCGTTGTTTTCCTTTGTTGACGACGTGGAAACCCCTAACTTTCACTTCAGGACTGTCCACTCTGTCGTTCAATACCGAATTCATGAAGGTTTTCCGTTCGTTGCACCGCGCGTCATGCATTTCCGGAGATGTACGGTTGTCGAATGTTGTGCTCAAGCGTCGGGGTCGTTTGGCCCCTGCCGGTTCCTTTTGCTTTTTCCAACGCTAAAAAAGTTTTGTTTTGAATTTGTGCAGATTTTTGTGTTTTCCTGGCTTAGATTCTGTTTTAGATACATTCTGTGATAGAAAACTAATATGGTTGTTTGTTACGTCTTTCTCTTTCCCAGTTTCATTTTCTGCGAGAAAAATAAAAACCAGAGCAGAAACTGCATTCATCACTCCCAAAATACGTGTAATGTCACTATTCCTGATCTGTGGCTTACACATTTTTTAAAAAAAAATTTTGACGTAAACTCCTAGAGAGCTATAGCTCGTAATTGGGTGTTCATAAACGAAACAACGCTGATGACATACCATGATAAACAATTTCGACACAGAAAAAGATGAAAACAGTTTTGGTCACTTTTTTTTGTTACTTGGTGGTCTAAGTCATCGACTGTTGGACCTCGATAGGGAACCAAAGAATTTTTTGCGTAACGCCACTGTATCTTTTGAACGGGCGAAACGTTGGTCGTTGAAATTAAATATCCGTTGGATTGTCCAGAGGAACTTAGTATTCTAAATTCAGGTACAATGCTTTCCTTCTAGCACCAGTCTAATGACGGGCGTTGAATCTATCAAACGAGCTTCGGTTAAACAGATCGTCAGAAAATCCGTCTCCTATTGCTACAATACATTATTTTAATTTAAAAGAGAAAAAAAAATCTGACCGTATGCCTAGAAATCGAATAACGATACGATCTTTGAAATCGGAATAGATCTTCTCGTATTTGATCTGGACAATATTAGAAAAGCGAGCGACGTCTTTCTTAAAAGCATGTGGCCGATAAAATTAGGAAAAATAAAGAGATTCACGAGCTTACATAAGCAATTTGCTCTTACTAATGGTTTGGCTTTGCATCCATTTTCCCTTTGTCTGGTTTGCTTCTTAAGTACAATTAATACAGTGTGATTTCAAAGCGGAGTGTTCGAAGTTCAACGCGAAAGAGATTTCGAAGCGGTTCTAAGGAGGCGTTAACAAAAAGCTTCTGAAACATTCACAATTTTATTTACAGCTGAAATTTGATTCTTTGAACAGCCAAGCAACAGAATCGTGCAGCTAACATTGACTCACTTTTAGATAAACATATTTAAAAAAAAAAGAAGACTAAAGGCTAAATAATTGATCACTTGTCCTCTTTGGGAGGTATGATAGTTAGAGCCTCATCATAATGCCTTCTTGGATGATCCTGTGTGGTGAAGTCTCGTTTGCCCTCTTGCCAACCTCTGGGTGGTGCTTCATCATACTTAAATCGATCTGGATTGCCACCTCCATATGCTACAGCCTCCGCCTCTATGTCATCTCTGAAATATGGGGGGAAAAAATGATGTAAATAAAGTCCAATCCCATCATGATTGATGTTAACAATTTATTCTTTTTTCCTTACCTGTAACGATTTTGGACAACAGTCCTTCCTGTGATAGGATCTGTAATATTTCCTAAAGGATACACTACTTTTAAAACTTCATGAGTAATCAGAGTAGTCTTCCTCTCAGGAAGTTCTCGTATTAAGACATAGTCCCCCAATTTGGATTTCTTGTGAGGATCGTCTGCAAAGTAGTATTCACACTCCTTGAAATACTGAAAACAGAGATACAATAAATGTAAGATGGCAGATCAAATACATATTATTTAAAGCTCAAGTCAACAATAGTTAGAGGAGAATGACTTGGTCTGCAACACTGAGGGTTCACACAGAAATATGCAAATAAGTCTGGCATTGAAGTACAGACAATGAACGAACAAATAGTTTTACAAATACACATTCCTGTGAATCAATTAAAAAATGTAGCCCAGGTAAAGAAAAAACGTGACGAAATCGCACGACACCTAACCTACATGAGATACAAAGACATGTATAACAACACAAACAGCGTACCATGAGAAGATAATCATCAAAAACCATTCGTGGTACTTTGACTTTTACAATATTTGGTTTAACACTAGGCACCGTCCATCCCATTAACATGTAGGTTTTAGATAATGCTTGCTTGGCTGCCATTTCTTCTAGGTTATGTCGACCGACAACAACAAAAGAACAAAAGGGGCCACCGAGTTGGGCACCAAAATAAGCCAATCAGAAGCAGCGGCTGCGAACGTTTGGGCGATGCCAGAACTCAAGTTTGTCGCTGATTGGCCGCCACAGACGCTCAACTCGGTGGCTCCGTCGACCCGAATCGAGACCTTTGGCTGAACTGCTGAGTGAACTACGGTGGTGAATTCACTATTCCTTATTCCTTTTCGAGAAAGTTCTTGTTGTTGCCCGCCGGTGCTCGTGCGTTGTGTATTTTGCCAATTGTGGCGATTCAGAATTGCATTTGCATCTTAATTCTGCGATTGCCCTTGCTGAGCTTCGTGAAGATCATTTGAAATTTTCCTTGCGGATTGTGGTGTTCTCAAAAAGGTAAAATTTCTGTCTTTGCCTTGGGGTTTTGAAGAGGTCTCTGTAACCATCGTAGTATTGTTGTCACTACGTGAAGCAGTTATTATTTGTGAGTTGGTGACTCGGAATTCTTTTCGCTGTGTCATTTCGTAATTATCATTAGTAATTATAGTGGGTTTCATTGACGGTGTTTGTCATATGAAGTCGCCGGCAAGTTTTGAATAAACACCGCCGCCGTTGTGCTTCCAACGTTCCATTCGTTTTTCGTGAGATTTGAGTTTTTACCTTGTTTTATTGTCGACCTCCCTGTTACTTTGGTCTAATCCTTGCTTTTTTTTAACGCTGGATATCCAGCCGGGTGTATGTAATTGTTTCTTACAAAATTGTCATCATAACCTTAAAATATCAGCATGTCAGTTATAAAATTTAGCAGGGCTTTTTAAAACTTTGCTTGATAGTGGTCCTGCAATGTGCTGTGTGTTTGTTGTCTTTGTGTTTGAGCCATAGCCATGAATTGTACTGTTTTAACTCTGTTGCAATAGCTACTGCCATGACAGTGGAAGAAGTTCAGCAAGCAGGAGATGGAGGGATTGATATTACCCCTGAGAAGAATGGTGGTGTTCTGAAAAAGATAATCAAGGAAGGGACAGGGACAGAGCTACCAGGCCATAACAATGAGGTTTCTGTTCACTATGTGGGAACTCTTCTGGATGGCACAAAATTTGACTCGTCCAGAGACAGGAATGAACCCTTCAAATTCAAGCTTGGGAATCGTAAGTGCTTGATCTGTATTATCCTTTTTTACTGAATGCATTTTACTAATTTCCCTTTTGCTTAGGGTCGGTCATTAAGGCGTGGGATCTTGGTGTGGCTACTATGAAACGAGGAGAAGTCGCCATCCTTACTTGTAGATCTGATTATGCCTATGGCAAACATGGAAGTGGTTCCATACCACCAGATGCAACTCTGGTGTTTGAGGTGTGTTATAGAAAACATTGTAACTGCTATTTTTTTAATTTTTGATAATCATGCTTGAATTTTGACCTACAGGTTGAGTGTATTGACTGGAAAGGTGAAGATCTTAGCCCTGGCCAAAATGCGGGAATTCTACGAGAAATAATCACCAAGGGGGATAAATCAGTAAAACCACCACACCCATGCGATGGCTGTGAAGTAGAAGGTTAGTGGTTTTAAGTAAGAGAGAAATTTCCAAATGTGTGAGATTTTTAACTTGTGTTCTTTTTTCAGTTCATATTTGTGGCAAGTATGAGGGGCGTGTGTTTGAAGATCGTAGAGTGAACTTTACCTTAGGAGAAGGAAGTGAAGAAAACGTCATTGAAGGTATTGAAATCGCCCTGGCTCACTTCTTCAAAGGAGAGAAGTCTCGCCTGAAAATCAAGCCAGCTTATGCTTTCAAGTCGGAAGGAAACACTCAACTCAACATTCCACCAAATGCCACAGTGGACTATGAAGTAGAATTAATCAACTTTGAAAAGGTATGTTGCCCGAAGCGTTCCGAACCCGGGAATTTCATGCCCGCGGGGCATTGAAAGTTACGGTTTTCAAGTAGGAAATCGTTTAAGAAACAAGTTTCATGACAAAGGTAGAGAAAGACATTGCAGTACTCTCTAAAAATTGAACTTTCTAGGAATAGGTATGCTCTTTACGGGCAACATTTGACCCGTGTTCAAGATCTGCCTTACAGTGTTGTGGAGTCAGTTGCCTCTTAAAGTTACCTCGCGTTATGTTGAACAACGAGTAAAGTCTCAAATGTCATGATTCTGATTTAAACAAGTAGTAAAAAGTCTTGCGTCCTTAAATCCGTTCTCATATTATTTTGTTTTTCCATTTGATTCATTATTTTTATCAATTTTTTTATTAATATAATTTTTATTTATTAAATTTTAAATATTTCGGATTCATTACGAAAAGATTTTTCTCTTCGCAGACGGCAAAGGATTCATGGACCCTGACCTTGGAAGACCAAATAGAACAAGCCAAAATTTTCAAAGAAAAGGGCGGAAAATACTTCAAAGAAAACAAAATAGCGCTGGCCATCAAAATGTATTCGAACATGTTGCAATACTTGAACGAAGAACGTGAGGAACGTGATGGCATAGGTAAGCAACCGTGTCCCTTTTCCGTATTATTGCCGTCATTAATTTGTGTTAATAGATAGTAATTGTTTGGTCGTTGATTAGGTGAAACGCCGGACGAAGAAAAAGAGAAGAAATTGATTGAGGAAGTAAAAACTCTCGCTCTAGCCGCCCATCTTAACCTGTCCTTATGCTACATCAAAGACGGTGCGCACCGATTAGCATTGGAGCATTGTGACAAAGCTTTAGCACTAGACAAGGACAACGAAAAAGGACACTTCCGGCGGGGAACGGTAAGATTCTATTGTCTTCCAAAATGTCCGAAAACGTGGCACTCTTCTATGTTAATGTAACTGCTGTAGTTGACGGGTTTTCGAATATCACCAATAAAGACCACTACTGATTCGATACTCAAAGCGGGTGTTTGATTCCGTTTTCAGGCTCTGATGAACATGGGCGAACCGGAGCGGGCGAAAGCGGACTTCGAGGCTGTGCTCAGGCTAGCTCCTGACAACAAGGCGGCAGCAAACAGTCTCGTTCTCTGCAACAACAAAATCAAGGATCAACGCAAACGTGAAAAAATGATTTACGCCAACATGTTCGAAAAGTTTGCACAAAAGGACAGGGAGGTATGAACCCCAAAATGACTCGTAATTTGTGTGGTGTGCCAAGTCGTGCGGAGATCCCACTAAGTATGTGCATGGATGTGTTCGCTAAGTCGTCTTATTCTTATCGCTAGGTTCTGTTCTCTCATTTACCGAGAATAAATGTCTGAAAACGTAATTTTTCTTGTGATTCTTGCCCTATGATAGAATGAAACTCTTAAGGGCTTAGATTTGATTGTTGTAACAATCTAACCTTTTTATGCCAAGTATATTTCGTTAGCTGATCAGAAAGCCCTCTGTATTGAATGGAAACAGCGGCCGCAGACTGAAAGGAAGAGAGGAATCCGCTTGAAATGAGACTGTGGCAGTTTAAAAAAAATTCTAAATGATTTTAGAGCAGGAATGTGTAAAGATCGGCAGTGCAGGAAGAATTTGATATCTGAACAGCAGCGACAGTCGAAAGCTCTGACGGCCTGTTGATGGGTATCTTAACATTTGTCGTCATAAGATGCATGCATTTCGAGGCCAATTTTCAATGAAAATCGGAACTAAGCTTCCGAGAATTCTGTTGAGAGAATCAAATGTTCCTTTCAGCTGAGGTGTTGGCAATTAACGGCTCGTTGTATTCTATTCACCATCCTGCACCACTTTGTGAGCTGTCAGAAGAATCCATGTTTTGCAAGTGTTTAGGGGAATCGATGTCCTTACATCTACTTGAAGTTAAGAATGCTTTTGTACTAGGAACGACTGTACAGTAGAGTTACTAATAATCGTGTGGATACAGTTAACGCTGACCGGCTAACGCTTGATAGCATGTAACCTCGAAGATGTTCGTCTGATTGCATGAGCGAGGTAAGATACTGAGCATCTACTGTGTCGCAGTCGTTTTTTGGAAACCAGAGAGTCATTTTAATTTTCAACTCCAGGAGCAACTGTGGCGATATGGTTGGTGGGATGGGAAGCAAGTCCAGACGCCCGAACCAGTGAAGGATCCAGAACTGGAGGAGGCCAAGAAAGAACAGGAAAAGGAGAAACTCAAGTCCAAGAAACAGTTCTTGGAAGCTGCTAAAAAGCGCCGAGAGGAGATGGCAAAACAGGCGAATAAAGAAGAAGCAAGTTCGTCGGGTGATACTGAAAAGGCACCGGACGGAAGCGCCGAGCTGTCAACACCTTCATCACCGGGAAGTTCACATGCTCCGGAAAACTCACGTCCTTCTCAAGAAGTTTCAGCGACTTCAGTGGCACAGACCGAACAGCCAGATCAGAAATCTCAAGTTTAAAAAAAGAATGTACACCTGGTAATGAAACTAAAGCGAGTCATGTAGATAATGTAAAGGATCTCGCACTTTTAACACGAATTGTGTAGGAGCTGTCTTTACACTTATTGCCGCCTTCAGGGTTACACCAATGGAAGATCAGCCTCCATGCGCCCCTAAAAAAGCGCGTTGAGACTTTTTGTGGATTAGTATGTGGACTGGAGTATTGGCCTGTCAATTGACCGATGTACTTCGTTTTTTTTTTTCTAAATAGGGCAAGTTAAAGATATGGCGCACTTGGTTCTCAATTCAAATTAACTTTGTGCAACACTTGTACAAATTTAAGGGAAATATGACAATAGAGCAGTTAAAGAAGGGCTTAGTTGGTCAGTGAGATAAGATCTTATGTACTTGGTTACGAGTTGTTACTGGTGTAAATCTAGTCTTAGGTGGTACAGTACCATACAATGGGAGTCCCTGGGAATGGGGGTGAAGTGAAATAGTGAGTGGGGTCTCCAAATGACTTAATCTTCCTGTGGCCTTTGTAGTGTATATATTTGTTGGTGTTTATTCCAAGCTGGTGTTTCCCTGTCGCAGAAAGAGGAAGAGGAGCTCAGCAAGCAACCAGATGTGATGAAGGAGTTGGGGCAGTGGGGCAAGGAAGAGCGCACCCACGACCCCACCAATTTCGAGAAGGAGAACCCTGACATTCTTATGCTTGATGGCTCCGGCCAGTTTAAGGACATGTAAATCAATTTCATCGCCTAAGTGGAGTGTAAGTCACGAGATTAGGAACTGGAGAATCTTCTTGCACGGGGAAGAGAAAGTAAAAACGTTTCGCATTGTACTTAAAAGCCTGTTGATTTGTTTTTGAAATCCTTTGAAGGTTATCAATTTAAAATAAAAGTATTACGAACAGTACTGCTCCCAGTCGCGGTTCAGTCTGAGGCCTGGTCTTCGTAGGTCGCAGAGAGCGGTCGTAAGGAAACTGTTTCCGGTTGCAGTGCCATTTGGACCCAGCCAAAATTCTTACGACTACGACGCTGCGACTCGCCTCCCGCGACTTATGTTGATTGGGCTTAAGGAGATAAGTTTTATTTCGAACGTCTCGTTTTGTGAGATGGAAATTCTTGCTCTTGAGCTGAAACCACGCGCGTGAACCGATTTGGAGCATAGTCGAGGAAAGCGCTGTGTACTCTCAATCGACGTCTTTGAGTCCACTAAGTTTTTGCAGCACACCGTTTGCGCCTCTGATCTTCAAGACGCTACAATCATTGCGAAATTCTAAGGTTTTCCTTTGGGGTTAAAAATGGAAGGCTGCAGAATGTAATAAAGAAATCTTTAATGTCAACTATTTCAAGTTTTCTTAGAAACAGCAGTCGGTAAGGAGAAGTCCTCCCCTTCCGATTCTAAGACACAAGCCAAGACATGAGGAATCGACACAACAGTGCCGGACACAACATGGAGAAAGTCTTTTTGACCATCCTTTCGGTTATAACACATAAGTAGCCTTTTACTAATGAAATCCTCGCATAACGACAAATTGCCCACCTCGACGTAACAATTCAAGTGTGCAGAAAACATCTGAATACTAGCACGCAAGCTTTCCCACGGCCGGAGACTACGAGCTGGTAAATATTCGACGCGAAAATGGTAGTCTAAAGATTTGTAAAGACTTGTGACAACATTTAATGTATTTTCAAATTCATCCCATGATGACTCGGAACTTGGAGTAGCTACAAAGACTTCCACTGCAGAGCTCTGCCAGGGAGAAAACAGACCTGGCAGAGAATTCTTAGCCTCTGGACTGTAATGCCTTCCAAGAGTCACATAACGAAGGGGTAAAATTGAAAACTGAGCCACACACTTGGCATGAAATGCACAGAAGGATACCAGAGAAGCACCTCCCACCAAGTGCAACTTCGTGAAAGAAGGTTCACTAGTATCCCCCTTTACAATGAAAACAGAACTGGGGTCCTCTGGGTCAAGACCTACTCCCTCAACTACGACACTCCTTCCAAAATCACTATTGGACATGTGAAGAAAACCCCTATCTCCCATTTCATCCAAAAACAGATAACTAAGTCCAAGCTCAAACAGAGCAGCATCTTTTTTCAAGAAATAAAATGAGGAGTCATAAAAATCAACTAAATCTAATTTAGATGCAACGGACAAATGGCTTTCCTTCGGTGCATCAGGTTTAAGTCCAAAACTTGAAATAGGCTTCCCTTCATCCCCTGTTGGAGTTAAATGGTGCAAATGATTAGGGATGGACAGGCCTCCAATGATTGCTTTCCTTTCAAGATCCCAAATTACTTTTTTAATAGTTTTAACTTGTTCTTGAATAGCTCTTGCATCCTCAAGCAATTTATCTGCCTCGCTTTTTTTATCAGCCTTGCGAAGTTCTTTTATTTTGAATAGTAAAGCTTGATGCTGCTCTTCCAGACTAGCCTTAGTGTCTTCTTCACTTTCAAGTTGTTCCCAACTATCTTTTATTAAATCTAAATTGATGCTCATGCCTCGGCAAGATATATTACTTCTTAAAGCATCCATGTTCTTAAAGACAGGAGTAAGATCAACATAAGGTACAACAGATACCGCCTTGCCTGCTGCCTCATCTCCCGGTATGTACAGGGCTGAGGTTCCTCCTTTCCATTTTTTAAAGACTGATGCCTGTTTGTGCCACACAGGGACAACTCTTTGAATCCTGGAAAACATAGTTCACCACTGGTATCAATCTAGCATTTCTTCTTCATCCGAAACACTTCCAGATTCAGTGGGTAAAGGTTTCTGGGTTTCAATCTTCCGTTTCTTAGGGAGGATGTAATTTCCCTGGCCAGCTGCGCGTTCGGATTCCTCGACAGTGTAAGGCTCCAACTCCAAGGCTTTCAAACGACGTTTATGAACCTTTGTCCGAAAATGATCATTCAATGCCGTCGCGTTGATGAAATATCTCCTGCAGAGACAGTGAAATGTAAACGACACTTCGTAACGGAACGAGAATATTGAATAGCATCACAAAACTTACGCGCAATGAAGGCAATAATGCTGTGCTTGTCCAGTCTTTTCAACGTCAACTTCCTGGTTTAACAATGCCTTAGCGTTTTCCTCCTTCAGATCTTCATTGATCTGAATAAAAATATAAACAAGTATGTGATTAATTTCAAAGGTGTTGCAGTCTCCAATTAAAAATTCTTAACAAAAAGCCGATGATGACAAAATTCTAAAAGCGATAAAGCCTGCAAAACTTCTCAAAAATAGAAATCACAAAACACTACGACACAATAACAACACGAATTACTAACCTCATCAAGGTCCTTAGTTTTCCTCTTAAGACGCCACCTCTTTCTCAAATGAGTATCTCCAAAGTGGTATTTCTTTCGCTTATATCTCGTCATTTAGAAACGGCGGTCGAAAGAATAAATTCTCCCGACAGAACACACATAAATTTACACGTGGATCGGTAAAAGGAATGTGAGAATCAGTCGCAAAAGCGAAAAGAACAACAGCAAAAAGAAATCAAAACATTGGAAAATCAAAACAAAGTGTGGTATCTAGCACTCAGTCAGCATCAGGTCAGCATGGTCGATATGGTCAAAGTTCACAAAGCATCACGATGAAAAGGCAGTTTAAATACCTTTTAGAGTGGTTAATACAAAAATTAAAATCTAAAAATTCTATATTAAACAAATTGGAACTTTGAAAACTATTCTTAATTGCTTTTCTTTACTTATTTATCAGTCCTACTATCTAGAGATTTAAGAGCGAGCCCCACAGCCTTAATCATCTCAGAGAAGATTGATTAGTTCCCGGCACAGCATATTGTACAAGGCACGGGGTGTACGATTTATGTATTTTATTCTGATCGTTTGAGAACACGATGGCGTGTATGAAGTTACCTAATTGTTTTGCTTAAAAAAGTGAATATATTGATGGGAAAGGCAGACTGTTGGAGTGGCGGCTTTCTTGTTTACCTTCTCAAGCCGTTAGTTCGTACGGATTCCGCTAATCATGGCATCAATGGACGACGCCATTTTGAGTGCTGGTTGCGTCAAGCTAAGCTAGTGAAGTGAAGGAAGGAATGCCTCCTACTCGTGGATGTGTGTACACTGGAAGGCTATTTAACATGGATTGTTATTTTGGAAGGAAGTGGTGACTGTAGAGTAGTGAGTGAGTGATCAAGTGTGCAAGTGGCGGAGTGGATTGCGGCTTTCCGAAAGCGTTTGTTTGAGTGCAACGTTGATTGACCCGTCGGAAGTCCGAGTGGTTGGTTGGTGGCGGTTGCGGGCGCTCTGCTGTCTCTGTCGCCGTCGTCCCGTCGCCGCCGCCGCCGCCGTTGCCGCCGTCGTAGTCGCCGCTGGCTGCCATAGGTTCGATTCGACGTCGAGAGCCTACTGTCGCGTCTAAGTTGAGGTGATGAGGAAACACGTGTGATGGTGTAAATAGAAGTGATATTATGGCCAAGGTTCTCAACAAGGATCCTCTCACGTACCAGAAGGAACGGAATGATTTTATTCGTGAGCTGCAGCACTTCCATGAAACGCGAGGGTAAGTAACCTACCAGCATAGTTAAGCTCGCTGTCGCCTTAGACACCCAGCCAATGTTTGAGCCTTGCCTACATCCCTTCTTTATTCTTTACAGGACTCCGTTTCGAAGAGTTCCTCAGATAAACGGCCATGAAATAGACCTCTACTTGCTCTATGTCCTTGTCACCGCTCATGGAGGCTGGTTTAAGGTGAGTCGTTTATTTTGTTTTGGTCGGGTCCGAGCGACCATCGACCGGATGGGTTTAGCGGTTCGGCCGTACCGTTCAGGGATTCGAACCGCGCACCCCGCCGCTGTGGCCGAACGTCGCTGCCCGCAACACCTTCCCGCCTGCCCGCACTGGCCCGTGCCCGGCACCCACTTGCCCGGGTGCGCCCGCACCTTCGCCCGCGCCCTCACCCGCGCCCAACTACTGTCTGCGAGATTCTCTCTTGCTCCCCGCTCGCCTGCATGGCCCCAACAAAAACAAACTCTTTTGCTCCAATGTTTGGCTCCATTGTTTTGGCCCGCCTTATATTCGCTCCATCTCCGCGCCCTCAATATCCACAGAACGCCCCAAAGAGTCGGCCACGGTGAATTCTAGGCCACTCCGGTCGGACCCGGTCGCATATTTACCCCTTATGATTCCCCCTAGTGCTCTTGCACCTACTTACAAACTTCATAGAAATAGTAAAGAACTTATTTGCCTAAAATAACCTCCATTTTGCTCAGCTATTCAGCACTTCTTAAATGATTATTTTGATATTTCATCTCTCCCCCAAGCTCCCAAGTTCACCGTCAAAAATGCATTTGTATCATTACTATACTTTTCTAGTAAAAAAAAAACAAAAAAAACATTGATTATCTAAGTTTGTGAGTTGTTTTGTCCAAATCTTTTCTATTGGCATAAGGGACTCAATGGGAAGCCTAAAAAGATCCCAGCAGGCATTTGTAAGTTTACCTCACATTAGGAGCTTGCATTAGCAAAATCTTCTGTTACTGCTGTTCTTTAGTCAGTAATTTACTCTTCAGGAATTCTTACTGAATTCTGTACCCACATAAAGAACATTTACAGATACTTGCCTTGATTTTGAGGTTATGTTTGTCAGACAATGTACAGTTTATATTAAGTCTATCACCTGTCTCAATAGAGTGGATAACATCTTTTAAAATGGAAGACAGCTTTAGGTTTTGGTTTTTTGTTTAATTCTAATAGAACTACTTTTGTCCTTGCCCAAAATAGACAAAGCACTCAAGATGCAAGCTCCAAGTCATATTAAATATCCTTATCTCAGTGGAACTTTTACATGTACTTGATGCAGTGTAATTTTACTGTATGAGAACTGTTTGCCCAAGTTATATATTATTTATTTTGGTGCATCTTGAAAGAAAAAGTGGACATCTTGATATGGTCATCCCATGTTGACTTTCTCACAGTTCCTACAATAATTTTAAAAGAAATCTTGTGCCAGTGTGATATTTTTTTTCTTTTCTATAAATTAGTATAAGTGATTGAAAGCAACTTTGCTCCTTCAATTTTTACTGTTGAATTCAAAACTAAGTGATCAAAGTTGGCAGCCCATATTGTTTTCACGAGGAGATTTGTTTTGGGTATCACAGTAGTTTTCTTTTGTTTTTATTTATGTGTCCTTTTTTTATTTCATAGCTTCTATTTTGCATTCTATATTACTGATAACATTTTTAAAGGAATATGTCAACATACATGCAATTTTGTTCTATCGTACTGACATGATATGATAGCGGAGAATTGACACTTCAGAGATAAAAATACTGTGAATATTTAAAATGATCTTGATGCAAACGCACATAGTCCAGTTGTATGTGAATAGTTAAAAATCTGCTTTTGTTGATATTTTTAGTTAATACTTCAGATATGGAAAACTCAAAATTGAGACCAATGGGTCAAGTCTTTATAATATTGTATGTGAATAGATCAGAATATCGTATTTGGTCTTAAGTGTTTTTTGAGGAATTAGAACCGACCAACACAGTCCTTTTACGCTCCTCATCTGCACCTTCCAAGGGGCATCTATCTTTATACGGCCTGGTGATTATTTTGGTTTTTTTTGGTGAGGGTCCTTGGCTTGATTTAAATGACTTGCATTTATTTAAAATTATGTAAAATTCAGGCTTATATGGGAGGTCCTCGAAAAACCCGTTCTAAACACGCCCTTTCCCGCACTCTCACTGTCACTGATCTCACTTTGCATTAATTGGATTTTTTGGAATGGTAATGATTTTCTATTTCCGAAAATTGTTCATCGCCAATAAGCAATCATTGCGTTTTTTTTTAGTTTTTTTTTTTGAGACACGTGGAATTTTTACTTCCTCGCAGAGTTACATGGAAAACTATGCGATTCAAGGTTTTTCTGAGTAGATGGCGGGATGACGGAGTAAATTCCAAGAGATTCGGGTGCTCCTCCGTGTAATGTATTTTGCTGCCTGGTGAAAAGCCAATGTGTACCAATGCAATGCTTGTATAGTTTCAACTAATCAAACATTGCAAAGCATTATTACCTTGCTAATTTTTTTTTATTATTATTTTTTTTTAATGATAAACATACAAACTT
>Ga0058701_10000631_pt1 | contig 23709 bp, 14 predicted proteins | sample AgamicOrMae_FD_97039 | JGI IMG/M metagenome (GOLD analysis project Ga0058701, IMG submission 97039) | Agave microbial communities from Guanajuato, Mexico - Or.Ma.e | ecosystem: Host-associated > Plants > Phyllosphere > Phylloplane/Leaf | place: Guanajuato, Mexico | collected 2012-06-04 | reverse complement strand
AGGGTGGAATGGGGTGAGTGGATGTACGTTTCTTTGTCTTTGTTTAATGTCCGAGCCTCTTCATGAAGCAAATAGCATATGCAAAGCAAAAATACCACAAAAATGTGCAATGCGCTCAAGAGAGAATAAACACGATTTTACAGTTTTTGGGGTAGTTATTCAACCCCGGATCTCCCGAACGCTCGAGATCGAGCGTTTTTCCGGCCTCGGGTATTCGTTTGGCATCGAGTCCCAACGATTAGTGCCAAAATGGAGGGAATCCTCGTGTCACATCAAAGTACCTTCCCTTGTTAGTCTACTTAAAATAAAGTTTGAAAAATAGGAATGTTGAAATATTTTTAATTAAAGTATTTTGATCACATTAATTTCACACCTTGATGAATAAAAAGTTTTTTACAAGAAGGGTTTCTTTACGCGTTAAGTGGCCGCCATCCCATCAGCTGGTTTTGTAAGGACGAACTTGACTGATTTCTTTCACTGACCTTTCATTCTCTTGTATATTTCATTGGAACACATCGAGTTCCTTGAGCGTCTTGTTCAAGCGTGAGGGGCATTGGCCTTTTCAATTTTAGCTGTATGGGGAAAAATCAGTTCCAAATCTTGAAACTGAGTGTTGTGTATTTCGACTATTTGAACGTTGACAACCGACTGATAGAATGGCTTTTTAGTACCGCAAAGTGGGGTGGCATACCAAATGAAACGTGGATCGGTTTGTCGGTATTTCAGGGCACAGGTACGATGGGTGTTCACATTCATATTCACCGCCTGGGAAGACCAATCCTCATGCGTCAGGGTTGTTAAATATAGTACAACGATATTACCATTAAGTCAGTGCCACCAAATCTCAAAAAATTGTGTCTAGCTGTTTTTTGCAACTAGTAAATATGCCTGTGTCAACTTGCTGCCATTACTTTTCAGATATTACTGTAGGAAAAGGAATAAAGCGAATTTTATGGTTGTTGGGAATCATTACCTTTGGGTCAATAAATATCTTTGTTAATTCTAAAGAAAAAGCACGAGGCCTTACCGTTTTAATTCCTTTTAACCGAAAACCGACACATAAGGGATTGTGCATATGTTACGTACCCGTTTTTTTTGCCCTTTACCCCCTCTATTATTCGGTGGTGCCTCGCGCGCGCTTTATACGTCTGATGAGCTTCTTCTTTACGGTCTTAGTAGCGCTGTTAATGCATAGGTGTCTGCTAAAAATCAGTAGTCTTGATGAGTTGGAGAATGCCCGACAAAATTCCATGTTAACACAAGGACTAGGCAAACTACCAAAACGTCCTTTTTTTAGGGAGAAGAGAGGATGAGAATAGCGGTTACATACTAAATACGTCCTCCCTCCCTCCCTCCCTCCCTCCCACCATTCTTCCCTTTTCCCTGCTTTCCTTCCTCCCCCTTCGTCTTTTATTTCCCCTCTCCTTTCCCCCTTTTCCTCTTCTTCACTCGTTTATCTCTTCTCTTTCCATTTTTCTTTATTTTCGGGGTTCTTTTGGGTGGGGGAGGCATGATCCCCCTGCCCCCCTCCCTGGATCCGTCCCTTGGATGATTATCAAGCGGCTACTGTACATGAATCATACCGCATGAGGTGCATTCTGCGTCTTGATGGCAAGGCGACACCTCAAAAATACAGTGACGGGCACAGGAGGGAGCAATCAGCGGCGGGTTGCCTATTTTCATTTTTTAACTTTTTAAAAATACGTCGAAACTTCGTGTTTTTTGCTTTTTGTTTTGCCCTCTCTCTTTACTTACTCCTTCCACTCCTGGTTACCTATTTTCCATATTTCCCTTCATTTCTTTCCTCTTTTTCTTCCGCTCAAGGGAGGGGAAAAGGATCGTCGCCTTTGAACACCACTCCACCGAAACCACCACTGTAACAGTGGAATTGTATGATTGGAAACTTTGCGAGGGGTTTCCACTTGGCGGTATTTAGAAGCACCTCTTGGAGCAGTCAGAGAGCTTCGTCTGCGTCTCAGCCTCCCACCCCCCCTTTTTTTTCATTCGACGTTCGTTAGCCTAACAGAGTTGCGCTTCGAGCAAATACGCGTGGGAGATACGAGAGCAGGGCTCACAGCCAAGTCGAGCATCAATTTGCGACGTCTTGCGACCCAGTCAGCTAAGGTAATCACATCCCCCCCTCCCCCCAAAAAAAGGGTAGCTGAGTTTGGGAAACTTAATGACGAACGAACAAGGACGCTGCAGCTGATGAAAAGCGATCGCGATATTTTGGCAGGGTACGGCAAGGATACGGAGAAGGCGTTGCTAAAGCTGCCCTACCTTTCTTCATTAGCAACGCAATTAATTATGTAGGTTGGTTAAAGCTGCTGGACAAGACTCCTAAGTAGCAGAATTAAGGATGTTATTTAGATCTCAAGAGCTTATTGTCTTTCAGGAATGCCTGGTGGATGTTATGTAGCAATGGCTAGAACCATGCCCATGGGAGGTTCACCCAACTAACCGTTGGATGTTATCACTACTCACGGTCGCGCTTCGCAGTGTCTTTATGCTAGTTGAAAGTCCAGCTATAGATGTACGTGTGCGATTGATCCGTGAAAAACGCTTTTACGCCTTCTGTTGTATCGCTATCGCTAGTATGAGTGGGTGTTTGCATGTCTGCAATATGTAGAGAGGGAGGAATGGGCAAGGCCGAAGTCCTCTGACCATCTGAGGCTCGTGTTGCTTTTTCACACTTTCCAGCGAATGTACGCATTAGTTGTGCAACCTAAACTAGTCACTTAACATATAGGAGCATGGAAAGTTATTTTAAGAAAGCTGTGAACCTTTGTGAAAAAGATTAGTTGCACAATATAGCGGGAAATACAGTGGAAAACCCGCGTGACTCTTTGGAAAAGAGCAGTTCTCGGGAGTGCACTTAATGTAGGTACGTCATGTTCACTAAAAATATTAAAACCTCATTTTTCAAGGTCATTTCTGCCAACACTGAAAAGTCGTCTCACCTCCTCCCTCGACCAAAATCGTAAATGCGTGATTTTTTTTTGTTTTACCCCATATTGTGCTTGCTCCCGCCAGAGATTACGAAAAAGGTCTCACTCACAAGTAAATGACTTATTATCGTTGTATTTGGTGATGAAAGCAGCTGAAAAAAGTTTCACATTCCGTACTTAAATACTTTTAGAAGGAGCAGTAGTTACCTTGTTGCCTATTCTGTGACGCAATGTTTCAAGAAGCAGAGGGATGGCGCTCTTACTTTTAGCTTATTTGTGTACCGGTACATACCTTCCTCGCCACATGCTTATTCAATTACGAGGGAGCGAAAAATGTGGATAGGCTAGACAAATGCAAAGGAGTAGAAACACGTAATGTACGTCACGTAACACGTAAAGGCAAGTATGTGACATGCACTACTGTTTTTATGACTATGCACTCTTTATTGGACGAGCGCTGTAGATTTCAGGAATTATTGACATTGATAAGCTTATTGAATGTTTATTCAAATTACTCAAGGGGGTCCTATCGAGATCAATAAAAAAAACTCTGTCAGAAAATGGTTTGATTGAGTTGAATGCTGCAAGGCTGCAAAGTCATCCTCATCAAGCGAATAAACAAAGTCACTGGTGATGCTAAGCCGTCACGCACAATTGAACACAATCCCTCGCAAAGCGTGCACACGCGCGCGTGAGCAAGCAGGCGGCGCGAGTGGGCTGGGCTGGGCACTGCGCCTCCACGCGCGCCAGCGAGATAACATCCTCTGGAGGCATGCAGCGAGAGGCGATGAAGACGTTGAGCGCCGCGCCGCGCCGGAGGGGATATTAGGTGATGGGTGTCTGTCACATTTGGGTGATGAAGATGAGAGAATGAAATCGGTGAAAACATATCAGCGGCGGCGGTGCGGCGGCCTCAAAGAATCGGTCTGTCATTAATCGTGGTAAGTTGTCATCCGTCCGGCAGAAAGCACAGCAGGCGTTCGGTGTGGTGCAGGCATCATCCCTGCCCACGAGATGCTCGAAGCCAGGGTCGCAGCGAGGGTCACAACGGGTCACGGAATCCTACCACCCAATTAGTCCCACCTTTGCAACTCAATCCACCGCCCTACTTCCACTTCAGTATGAGTGCTTTGATACCCGAAACCTGCTCATTCAGAACCCTGCACGCTCATTATCAGCACGCCACGGAGTTCCGCTAGTTATGCTTTGGACGTCACTCGATCTTCTCTTTGCCAACTAAACTTGTCGACACTTACTTCATTTGAAACCTGTAATTAACAAGTGGAAATTAAAATTATTAGATATATGCTGTAAGCGCTACTTGAAAGGGATCCGAGTTAACCAGCGCAAAGAAGCTCACTGGAGCGAGAGATGTGCAGAGCGCTTGCTGGCTCTTGTTTACAAGGTCGAAACTCCGATGTTTCGTGCTGTATTTGAGGGACACTGCCTTCGTTTTACTCGGGAAAGTTCATTGTCTACTACAACAATATTTTTTGAATTCACCGTAGTCCTGAAAATAGCCTTACTTCAGCAGTGACTGGAATGAAAAGCAGACCAATCCGTGTCGAGTTGGCTGGCCAATTCCACCCTTCTTTCCCCGCAGAGGCCCTCCACCGCCTCCAGCGCCAAGGATAATAATCAAGCTTCTTGTCGTTTATATCATTGTTCCCTGCTTTGAAGGGCTTCCGTATACGTAGGTCTTCCCAGATACGCGCGTGCTTGCAAGGTACCGACACTCGTATCCCAAGAGTCGCCGGTTACATCAAAGCTAAGAAGACTGCAGTCTTCTTGCTCAACACATACTGGACCTTAATAGACTCCTCAAAGGTGACGCTTCTTCCAAGTGTTGGGAACGCCCGAAAAAGTGCTAGAAAGATTTCCAAAAAGGGCTGCCCTCATTTCTTTCGAACGCAAAGTGTCCAAAAGGCATCCATTTTGAGCGATGGCCGAAAATTTTCGAAGAATCACTGTAAGTGGGGTAAATTGTGTAGCGTGTGAATTTAAACGATGATATTGTAGGCCCTCCATAGATTTTTGAATGAAGATCAGAGCCAACCAGACGCGAAATTCGCTTTGGGGCCCACTTTCACTCGTTCGCCCCATTTTTTGAGGTTCACTAGTTGCAAAAAGGTTTGAACTAATTGTAGTTAAAGTCGAATTTGGGGCTAAAAATGTTGCGTATGAAATTCAACCTTTTTTGCGGGGTTAAATAAATCCCAAGGACTTACACTGATAGTTGTACCGGTACATCATCAATAGTGGTCTCTAACGATGCGAAATGGTCTCAACTCTAATTTAATGCTTAATTGTTATGCAAACCTGTAAGCCGGCGATCGTTGGCGCTGGAATTCAGATTCCAGCGAAGCAGTGATTCTTTTGTATCAGATATCAACCTCAAAGAAAACGAGCGATTTGACGGGGAATCAGCTGCATTTTACGTCAAACAAGCTATCTAGCTAACGATAAAACCCACAGTTTCATGTCGTCAACGAGATCTTCAGGTTGTTACAAAGCCCTTTCGTCTCGGTGGAGAAAAAAAGGTTCGGTTGGGACTGCGTAGTCCATCTGTCCGGCGCGTCCGGTGAGCTGGTTTTGGCTCCATTCCGGCTGGCTGCTGCCGCTGGCCTCCGTGCTTCTCAAGGCGCCCGACAGGCCGCAATCAAACTTGCGGTTCAAATCTTTCTGAGACGAACGCCAACTTAATATTTAATGTATGCGTAAAATATCAATGCTCAAGGGTTATGGATTTGAGAGAGAATACCAACGTTTGCCGCTTGCGTGCTTTTAACACGTTTACAGCCTGAGTTGCGTCAATATTGCAGGATATAACAGACAATGAGTTGCGATCCCATTGGCAAGCGCTACGCATACCGTTGGCGACCGCTTTAGTGGGCCGCTCGATATCCTTTTAAACGACTTACCGTATTGATAAATCGTGTCACTTTCGCTTCAAAACTCTTCCGAATAAAAGCAGAGCAGAGGAAAATCATATTGGATTTTATCGCATGGGCTGAAAATGGCCTGATTTTGTTTTTTTTTATGTTAGGAAACTGATCGCAGTACACTCTAAATTTTCAGGGTTGCATTTTGAACCTTTTGGTTAAACCCCTACGACGATAAGCCAGCGGAGCGAGGCACAAGGCACATAGCCTAACCTAGGGTTACCTCATTAAAAGGTCGCCAAGCCTGATGCCGCTTACTTCTCGGCGGCCGATTCAGAGCCGCCGAGAAGTAAGCGGCATCAGGCTTGGCGACAGCCGAGCGGAGCGATAGCGAAGCGAGGCACAAGTGACTATAACTAATCGTGGTAAAAAGCAAGGGGCTTTGTTATGATAGGTTAAGTTAGGTTAGATGCCTCTTGCATCGCTCCGCTGTCGTTCCGCTTTTGATGACGATGAAAGGTTGAACCAAAAGGTTAAAATTGCTACCTTAAAAAATTAGAGTGTACCGGTACACAGGGCTTCCATGAGTTGGGGGGAGGCGCGCAGCCGATGGAGAAGCGGCGCCTACAGGTTGTGAGTAATATGGAAGCAAGAAGACAGGAAAGAAACAAATGACTGACAGTAGGGAGGAATCAGAGAGGAGCAAGGAAAGTGAGCAAATAGAGGCGCTAGTAAAAAATAACATTAAGTGAGGGAAAACAATAGCTTTTAGTTCCAGATGGAAAGGAGGAGGAGTCACGAGCTTGGGAGTCCGGATGGGCGCTCGACGCGACGCGACGCGACGGCCCTAACAAGGATCTAGTTAAGCTAGTCAAAAGAGTGAGGCTACAAGGCAAGAAATACGGCTCTAAAATGCTATTTGAAGAAAACAACTTTCGAAGGAAGCTCACGGCCTAAACTTGGAACGATGGACTTCATGAAGCCAGACATCCCGCCCAGTGCTGATCGATACCTCCATGCAGGAAGGTCATAACTGGAAAACCCAGTGCTGTAAGGTCATAACTTTTAGATCGAAAATTTCAGTGCTTTTTGAATTCCAATTTCTACACTTACGGGCTGATTTCGATGGATATTTCATGTTGGAAGCCTACTTCGATATGTTGAGAGTGTATTTGGTAGGGAAGTGTCGGAAAATTTATCCGTGAGCGCAGAAATAGAATTCGAAAAGCGCTAAAATTTTGAGGCCGAAAGTTATGACTTAAAAGCTCTGGGTTTTTCAGTTGTGACCTTTCTGTATGGAGGTATTCAAATGATCTCATGTTGTTACAGAACCATTTTTTGACGAAACGTATTGGTGAGCTGGCGTTCTGAACCTACCTGAATGAAATCCATAACGAACGCGAAAGTTGTGAAGTTGGTTATCACTCGTACTTCCATAAAAGTATTTCAGGAAAACAACCGAAGGAAAGCAGTTTTACCCAAATTGAAAAAAAAATATTGTTACACGCTCAAGAGTCCGATATCGTTGGATAAAACTTCCAATAAGTAAGGATACGTCAGTAAAATTGAATGTTTAGTCCACAAGAGGAAAATCCATAAAAAGAAGATCCGTAACTGAAGGTGCAGATTTTCAGTGAGAACTGTGAATTTGCTTATTACGTTGTGGTAAAAGAAAAAAAATCAGAACTCAAATTTTAGTTCTACTCGTGATGTACCTTATATTTTAACAAGTTACTGAAAAATCCGAACAAAATGGCTGAATTTGTTTTCATCACGTATGTTTAATTTGTTTCCGAAAAATTTTGTCAGCGGTTAAATCTTTCAAAATTGTTCAGATTTTATTTATTATACGATAGTTATGTTTCCTATAACTGGGGCCCCAAGCGAGAACAATTAGGGCAATATTTATCTAATATTGGAGGAGGAGTGATTTTTTTTCACCCCTACATCTGAAGAAAGGTTGGAAACGGAGACATATCAAGGAAGTTAAATAATATAAATTTTGAGACGGGTAATTTTGGTTCTATTCTTATCAGACATTTTTAACGGTATTTGAGATATTTTGAGAAATAATTCCAAATTTTTGAGGGGGTCTTTTAAATCCCGACTATATCTAAAATAGTTACAAATATTTGATTTTTCAATTAATTGTATTCTTTGCCTCACGAGAAAAATCGGGGCAACATTTCCTCGAAAGAGGAATTCTTGAATTTGAAAAAAGAGTTGAAAAGGGGAAGGGGTGATTGTTACGATTTTTGAACCCGTACCTCATGAAAGGATAGAGATATCAAAAGATTATGGAAGTAAAAGGCCGTCTTCGGAACGATTTTTATTCTAGTTTTTGTCCACTTACAATCAGTGGAAATGCATTATTATATCGACATTAGCCGTTACTTCAAGCGTGGTTTTGCATTTAGCACATTCAAAGCCCCTTCACCATGGATTGGTGTCGTGACAACCTTTGTGCTTTTAGGTATCAGTAAGTAAATTTTATTTACTTTTTGACTGCTATTTGCACGTTTCGAAGATTAGTGGTCTCTGCAACAACATCAATGTAGTCTAACTTCTTTTTTCAAATAATGATATTAAAATATTAAAAAAAAACTTTTTAAGCAAAGTCAAGCACACAAGAAGCATTTTTAGCGAGCCACTGAATAAATAAATATTCCAATTTTAGTAACAATGAGTCAGATTTACGCCCAAATAAGTAAACATGGCATGCTTTCGTCCGACATTTCTCCGAATGAACGTCTCACGCTAATGCCGTCACTAAAATTATTGGTCAAAGCTTAAGTATTCAATGACGTAATATTAAGGGCTAAGCCTTTGATTTGCTGTAACTCTTTGTTTGTTGAACATGTGAAAAAGGGGATATATCACGACAAACTTTTCATTATTTTTTGTTTTTTAGCTTCTACATTGGCGTAACTTTGTTATCTTACATAGGTAACGCATTCATCCATAGTATATCACAGTATAAAGGCTATACAGGCAAAGGACGTGTTTCAGACCTGAAATTTCTCTACGTCCTTGGAAAGTATTAAGCCATGCCATGTCGTGCAATGCTAATGCCTTTACGCGGATCTCCTCTTAAATCTCCAAAATTTCCTTACGTTGACTCTTGCCGATTCAAGGCTGAAAGTGCGATGGTTCCCGGTGCTGGTAATTAATGGAGACATTGCGCAAAACCCTTTGATGCAGAGATCCATAGATGTGTGATGCCCCACTCCACCACCTGCCCGAAGGAACAATAAATGAGGTTATGCTGTGCAGTGAAAAACGACGTCTCTATCGTGGGCTCTGCTCGGCTGAGCCCGCGGCAAGACACAGTGTCACCCACCGATGTCAGCCCTCAGCTTGTCAAGCGACCGAGAAACTAATCATCATCTGGGTACCTTTAACTTGACCCGGCCGCCTTTTGCGTCACCGTCATACGCAACGTTACCTGAACTTGCGTATTTCCAAATTGGATGCGCATGGAAAGAGACAAGTCTTTGTCCCACAAATGTGATCCTGTGAAAACGGCAGGAAGGCGCTAAAGATTTTCCGTTATTGAGCAGTCGATTTTACGAATGGAAATCTGCAGGAGGCGCAAACACGTTTCTTGCAGGTTAATTAAGAGGCACACGCCTTTGCTCGCGAAGTCCGTGGACGAGGCACATACTGTGGCACAAAGTGAAAGTGGAAGCGCAAAGCGATGGCAGGCAAAGGCAGGCGATGGCAGGCGCCGCCGGTGGCAGAGCACTCACGAAGAAGTGCCCCAGTCAGCTGCCGGGCCCGCCTTCCGCCACCCCTCGCATTTCCAGCCCAGCCTGGCCGCCCGGACAAGCGGCAGGGAATTTCAATACACCTTTTTCCTATCCGCCTTGATTCTATCGGTTTGAAAAGGTGTTCAGTGGCTAAACATGAATGGATTGGAACGATAAGATAACACCACAGTAACACGAGGGTGTTTGGACAGGGTGTCGGAGAACTTTATACAATGGAAGGATCGTGCATTCTGTCAGCCTTTTGAAACTTTCTGCTGTAATGAGGATAAAGATGTGCGGAAACATTGTGCCGGGCGCCGGGTCGGGTTCTTTGTAGGCCTATACTTCCTTTGGTCTTTTATTTTTTTAAAAAAAAAAACATGTTTGGAATTTAAAAAAACAAAACAAAACCGCACTTAGTTTCTGGGAGTATCAAACATTGTATACGATTGGTATACAATTGTTTCCATCTAGGTTGCAGAACCGATTAGTTGAAGACAGTACCGTACGCCCGTAAATATCTGTGAACATGACGAGCGGAGTTGGCCTTCTCTCCTGGTTGATATCAATAAAGATGTAGGTGGTGGTGACTGAGATCTCCGTTATGTTTGGGAAAGAGGAACGTCAATTTGTGTACAGTATATCCCACTTTCATGAGGTTATGATCGATGGATGTAAATGCAAGTGAGTCGAGCTCGTGACCTGAGGATTGGAAATTCTTTCGGACAATAAGTTGGAGCGACATTGTGTGTTGATGAGGCAATGATGGTGCCCAGCTCAGTTGGGGGCTTTCACGGTATAGGTGCATGTGAAGCTGGCTAACCCAATTAAGTATTGTGCTATTCACTACTCTAATGGCCTCGTCGAGTATTATGTCAGCGGGAAAAATAGCTTTCTTCGAGCCGTAGAGCTAAAGTAGCGTCCCAATGAGTTCCAATAATTAGTTGTGAGTTGTGCTAGCACAGCATCTGCTGCTAGTTTACAAAGCGGTAGTATAAATGTTTTCCCAGTTCATGATTCAACTCCCTAAACATCTCACAAATTGGTTAAGAGTTGCGCTTTTTAACGCGCGTGTCCGCTTTTTTCTTTGTTCCAGGTTCGTTTTCGGGAGGATCGTGGGACGACGTAGCCGTAAGTTGTATCCCGTGAAAATGAAGCCAGCTTTTGTCCTAATGGCGTGTTCCCTCGCTCGGTTCGGTTCGACATTTGGTCTCTCCTCTCCGATTATGGAGCAGATGGATCCGGCTCATATATCGCAAAACAGCCATCATCATTTTTCCAACAGGTGGTCCCAAGTCCTAAGAGATACTTTTTGGTACACCGCGCGATAAGGCTTCAGGTACCTTTGGAGAATCACCCGCTTTTCAGCCGCATGAAACAAATCTGATGCTGTTTTAATTTCCCTTTGCTCACTGACATATTTCAAGAATACGAATATAAGGAATACTTTTTTTCCTGAAGATAGAATATGGTATTTCTTTATCTTTCTACATTAGGCTGGATATACAGTATTAATATTGCAGAGGGTGTTGAACCGGCTCACATGCTTGTCCATTACATCTGGTAATATTATCACGATTACGTGGAACATTCCATCCGTTTGTTGAAAGGTGTCAGAAGTGAAAGAAAAACGCTGTGATGTCTGTATAATGGACGTCATAATTGAAAAGATGTAACCAGTAGCCAGGGATACAATTCCAGTTAGCAGTGCCGCGTTTGATATGCACGCAGTAAGTGTCTGTCAAAGTGACGTTTTTATCTTAATTCTCCATCGCTGCATGGTGGCGTCGTAACTCGCTTATCCTCATGCTCTTGCCTGTATTATGACGCCATTATTTCCAATTTAAAGTTTTGCAAATCATAAGAATGTCTAGTCCGTCCACAACACAAGAGTAGTAATTTGTTTAAAATTGAGTTTGATCTCCGAGGGAGGATTCCCCTGTTCATTGAGCATTCCATAAGGCAGTGTGATTCCTAAATAGACGAAAATAGTTATGATTTTGGGCTTGGGTCTTTCACCTCTAAATGGGCAATTACTGCGGCGCAAATCAAATAAAAACGACTGATGTTGGAAATACAACGCATAAACTCCACGAAAAAGTAAAGACACACCTTTACCACATGGACGGCAATGAACTCAAGACCTTTGGTCGGACAACCACTATGCGTTCATGTTCATTGATTATATCTTCCGAGCAAGAAAGCTACGATTTATTTAATACGAGACTCTGTCACATATAAAGTTCAAGTTAAAAAAAGAAGAAGAAAAGATTTGTGACAATAGAACTGGGAACGGGGCATTTCTGTTCCATTTGATTTTAAAAAATGCCTGCAAAAATCGGGTTGGCTGTCCTAAAATTATCTTGTTTTGATTTATATTTGCGACAATCTTTCTGATTAAGCCCCCAAATTATTTTATCACATTTACGGCGCCTTCGTAAAGACGATCCTTCAGGATAATGTGAACTGCCCGACCGAAGAAACACAAATAAATTCAAATTCAATGCGTTCTCTTCGTTTACTACGTTAAAAAAATATTACTCCAAACATAATTTCTAGGGTACCGTAACTTATTTTTTTTTCGGGTGGAGTGTTTCTTTGAAGGAGTGACTGTTTTGGCCGGTGCCACGATCGTCTTACTGGGTACGTTCCGATACGCGTGGTAATAGGCCTTTTAACATTTACGGCACCATATAAAATATAATTGACAGCCTGCTGTATCGATATACAGTATGGGGCGCATATGTAGTTCTTTTGGGCACTGTACGCCTTTTTAAGCTAGTTTACATGGCCCCTTAGTAAAATATGTGGCCCCATGTATGGCTCTTAAGAACACATATGAACCGTGGAGATGCTAAATAGGGGCCCACGTGCATGTGTGAATGTGTGGCCCATACAGAAAGCGTTTAATGTGTCGGTCCATGTGACCTTATGTGATGTGCCACTTTCATCACAGGTATAGTTATGGTAAAAACGAGTTGACACCCAGCAAACAAGCGAAGGTGATGCACGCTCGAATGAGTTGAGTCGTGCTGTTCCCTGGATATTCGCCGGATCGGTAAACGAGACGGCTGGTGTCGCATTTCACGCCGCCTCTCCGCACCACGCCTCGTCGGCGACCAGCTGCTTGCTCGATTCATCAACGCACTTGATTTGACAAAAGCACGCCACAGCAGTTGGACATCACGCAGATTTCCTCGTCAAGCTCGGTTTATATTCCGATTCGCCCAGGAACTGATTTTTCTCGCAGCTATATCCTTTCGCATTCCGTGTCTCGTTTGTCCAAAATTAGCGCCAAAGTTCCGTTAATTGCCGATCAGGTTTTGTTCTTTTGTTTGCACCAAGAGAGCTGATCGCGGACTCGTATTATGTCCCAGAAGAAGTGATCCAACGACACCAATAGCTGAACCATGTTGCGAAACCTCTCCCGTCGTGATCACCTCAAAGGACCTGACATTCTCCCATGGTACTCCTGCTGGGTATCTCAGGCCAGGATGGATATACCTCGCCAGCATATCACTTGATAAAAAGCTCTCACATGCAGAGAACGGATGTATCTCAATTTGTCCGAGAAGCGGCTTGTAATGTGTTTCTTTGAATTCGAGGCGAAGAATGGTCTTGTTTTATTACGCATTACCCGAGGTGTAATTTGGCCCATCTGTCACCAAGCTGTCGCCTCTCATTCATGAAGAAGATTGACGAAGCCCAACTAATGAATTAGCCATGGCGGAGCATGTGCATTGCCGCCAAATGTGTCTATAAATGCCAGAATAAAAGATTCTGGCTCCACTTGCTGCGGCGGCCCGCCAAACGGATGTTGACAGTTACGGCTGCGGCTGGATTCACTTCGTTAATGATCAGATGCTCTTCCTGACAGAACCAGGAACATCTCTATACTGTCCCACTTACACTCGTCGCCATTCTCCGTAGGGGAGTGTTCTCGCTTCTTCGTTGGCCGTTCATTGATTCTCACTGGCATTACAGAGCATATATTCTCATCTGATGGTAATCAGCAGTGGTTTAGTCGTCTCTAAATGAGAGCAGCAAGCCTGAAGTGAAGCAGTTCGGCGTGACGATGGGTTATGTTGTGGAGGGGAAGTGCATCGGTGGTGGAGAGCCGAAAGAATGCGATGTGTCTCAGTAACACGATATGGGATTCCCCAATCTCCTCGGGTACTCATCATTTCACGCTGTACGCCTCACCGGTTTAGACTGCGGCATCAGGCCATTCGAAAGATGAGCTCGTTTAAGACCGTTTAGTTGCAGCCGATGACGGTTCTGTGCCAAGCAGTTTAATTTTGGTAAAACCGCTTGATCCACTTGCTGAGAAGCCGCGCCACTGATAAAGAGCGTAGAGGGAGGGTGACATCCGCTTTGGCGTGAATAAACAAACCCCCGTCCTACTTGGCTGCCTTCGCCGGCCCGCCGGCCGCCCGAACGAGCCTGTAGCTGATCCAGCCTACAAACAGACTACCTCCCCTTCATCCTCTGTCTTTCTTGCTTGATGCCATTCCGAACAATAATATTTGCCCTGTCCTCTGCCTCCTCACCCTCCTCTTGTAAAATAAAAAGGGAAACCGGTTACAAAATGCTGTAACATTGCCCCAGCCCGGCCCTTGGGCCCGGCCCTTGGGCCCGGCTCTTGGGGACGGCCAAAGGGGTCCCTTGGGGCTGACTTCACACGTGACTGTCCATTAGGTTCCTAAAGGGCAGGATCTTTAAGTGAGGCTGTGCTTCCAGCTCTGTCGAGTTATTTTCGCACTTAGTGCGGTGAACTCATTTTACTGTCATTTAGGTGGAAAATTGAGTAAGACCAGTACTTTGTCTCCACGTAAACGCAACTGGCCTTTAAACAAGGGAGTGTTTATTCGTCCGGTAACATTTTCGTCCTCACATTGAAAACGATACATTTGGTGAAGGGAGTTCTTGCCTGTTTTGGGAGTATTGATAAAACGGGGGTAGTTCTGTAAGTATTTTGATTCTTTTTCAAGATAGGCCAATTTTCAGCCATTATTCATTTTGTCTCGACGAGGGCTTTATATTGATGTGACTTGATATAGGTCTATCTTAAAAAAGTACTAAAATACGTACCACCCTTGTTTAATATTCACTCCAAAACAGGTGAGGACTCCCCAAAAGAGGCTGATGGTCTTTTAACTATGATCTTCTCGGGTTCCTAACCTCTGTCTATTCGTGTTGCGGATCTTGGTCGCAACGAACCAGCGAAATTTTGGAGTGCCTGTTTTCCTAGTTTCAGGATTAGACAGTGCATTTTAAGCATATCACGAAACTTTGAGAAAATGTTTTGGTTACCAACTAATCACGAGTATTCGGAATCTCAAATATGTGTGACAACGACTAAAGACGATATGAATAAAGCGGCACTTTTAAGAGGAGCCAACATAGAAGTCAAGATAGAAGACAATCCAAGATCGGATCAGTTTTTTCTGAAGCCAAAATCCTTAGTCTTCGTAGACGACAGTGATACGCCGATTTAGAAACCTAGGATATTTGATCAGAAGATCTAATCAAAGTTCGGAACCTATTTTGTTAGCACGTATCAAGAGAGCCTGTCTTTGATATTGTACCGTACCATGTTTCCTCTGAAGAAATCTTTCCTTTTTTCGGAAACACGGATGTTTTAGCGAAGATATGCATAACAGAGATTCTCGGAACCCCGAAGCACAGGCTGCAGAGAAATATGAGCATATGAAAAGTCTACCTCTGATGGCAGAGTTTCAGAATATGTGTCGCCCATACTCACTCTATGCTCAACGGTGTGCTGTTCACGCGATTCGTTATAGACTGCCTGGTTCAGGTCCGTCCCTTCGTTAACATGTTATTTCATAGAGTTGATGTTCAAGTGCAAGCAGTAAACGTTCGGAAACGGGTTAAAAGGAAAGTGTAACTTGAGACTGTATTCCACTTAAATGGATCATCTTCTGCCTTGAAGACACAAAGACAGCTCACCCCTTTGGCGGCATTTATTCGATTAGGCTGCGAGCGGCGCCACGGGAAGGGCGAGCGATGTTACCACAGGCGTTTGACAGAGAAACGCTCCTCTGCCGCCGGAAGCGGAGGTTAAAGAGCCACAGAGACGGAATCTGGGTACCACTAATCAGATTTAGGTTAGATTGCCCACAAAGAGAGAACAGGAGGGGATTGAAACCGAACCGGTTTCTCTCTACTATGTATCGCTTCTTCTGATTCATTCAAATTTTGCTCGTCTGCTCCTAACGGGATATCTACCTCTACTGTATTTCGAGGACGCGTTTCATTTCTACTTTTCGATTCTTTATGTCAATCTTCAGGTTCAATGTTCTTCAAGTCAGTACTGACCCAAACATAAGTTGAATGACAGGAAAACGTATTGATTCATCGCAAAGAGCCGTCGTGTTTGACCTGCAAAAATCCACTCAATTACAAAAGTATCTCTTTGATTTTTTCGTCTTCTAGGTACGATATGTTATGGCCTGGGCCAGAAAATAAAAGCAAGAATAATGATTTAATTTCAAGATTTTGTTAAAAAAAATCAAAACCTTAAACTTTGTGAACCGGTAACGTTATAGCTGACCGAGTCCGACTTGGAGGTGTCGCTGCGCGTGTTTTCACCTGTGCGACGCGTTACGATCCACTCCGATAGCGGCGCTATTTCAAGGGATAATATCCTTAAACTCGACAGGGAAGTGAAAAAATATAGAAAAAGGGTTACATGTTTAAGTCAGACCTTTTTTTTCCAACAAAACTTTGGAACAACTCCTTCTGCATCTTATGCAAGAGGAGGAACAACTTGTGGTCATTAATCGGGTTTTGTGTTTTGTACTGACATCCTTAGTCTGGACAAAATAGTTACTTAGGTATTTCGCTAGAGGGTAATTGAACACAGGAAATTCAAAACTGTTGATCTTCGCACGAAGTTTCAGGTGCGATTCTGAGGGCCTCTTAACGCGTACGGGCCGTAGCAAGCTGACCGGTATCTCCGTACCTTTCCCCACCTTAATGTTTTTCCTATCCGCTCCTCGGACTTCTTCGTCTTCTCGGGCGTTGGAGTGAGATGACCGCTGATGCGAATCAACCGTGGAAAGGATACGACTCGTTCGAAAACTATTAATCACGGTGCTGGGCGCATAGCACTGTCGGCCGCTACCAAACTTCGAAGTCTTTCTTGGGGGAAAAAGTACCCATTTTATTATTTCGAGCCGGTTATCGCAAACTCAAACGCGATATTTATTCAATGCCGTTAAAATATGTAGGTAAATACCGTACTTAAACCTTATAAAATTTTATTCCTTAGTTTATCTTTTATAAAATCTCGTTGTTTTGCTCGCATAAATATAGGTAGATAGTTATCATAGGCACGGTCAATTTTGATTCTTTTGCGCCCCTTTCGGTAGAAATTAGGCACCTATATTCTATATGGAATCGTCCGTCAAATGCGATGGCATTTCTCTTCAACTTTGCACCTGCTTTTTGTGCAGTAGTCGTCAAAAATTTTGAGAACAATATGTGTGACATTCAGTTAGAGGTAGAACCTTCTCTAGTTTTCTTGTGGAATTTGAGAGAATTATCTCTAGAAATGGTTCCTATATCAGAGTGGAAACATCTCGGAGCACAGACGAAAACACTTGCAGAAGTCAGGTGTGGCCAGCTGTGAGGTCACCCTGATGTGTAACAATATCTTGTTACACATTGTGGGTAGAAATAGGTGAGAGTCTCCGGAAGGACAATGTTAGGTAGGCTAGATAAGCAAAGTATGTGCAAAGCTATCACGGGCGAGAGGGGTGGAGGAGGGTGGAGGCGAGGTGAGTCGACGAGGCCCGAAGATGCCCGAGTCTGCCCCTCATTGTTTACTCTGTTTGTGAGGCCGCGAGGCTTCTTGCTGTAAATAATGCATATCGGACTGATTCGGTTAGGAAGCTCATGAATACGAAGGTAGCAAACGTCTTACAACAACCCCTGCAAATTCGATAGAGTGTTGCTTACTCAGGCCGGATTTTTATTGTCGTTTTATTTACTGACTGACGAGGCTTAATGATTTATTATTAAATTACGCCGACTAACGAAAGAGCCGTCTTACAATGGAGTATCACAGTAACAACAAATCCCTGTTTTAAGCACCGGTAGTCATACTGTATTTTGGTTATGGAGGTAAGATAGAAAGAGCGTAATTTGGTTACCTATCTTCAGACATATCAGTAAAAAGGTTTCGCCGAGAGCTTTTCATTGATATAATTCTTGAAAAGGGTGTCTTCAAACCAAATGACGCTTGTTTCCTATATCAATTTCATACCTAAAGCAGTTAAAGAACTACGTGAAGAATATGTTTGTTTTCACTGTAATTTCGAGATTTTCGTGAAATGAGGCCTGAACAAAAAAGTTTCCAGTGACGATGTGCCTCTCACCATGATACTACTTTAGATAGTACCATGAAAAGTCTCATGATAATACATATAAAAGTCTCAATTATGTGAGCTTTTTCTCTTTCATCCTTATTGCCTACCTTGAATTGCTTTTTCTTTTTTTAGATGAAATTGATCCTAGCTGCTTTTAACCGTTAATCTACTCTGTTAACGTTTAATATGATATTTTTCATAACAGCATAAAACCACTGAGCGCTGCAACATGAATTATTAGTGAAGTCATGTATGATTTCACATGCAAAGTAGACAATCGCAATCAGCTTGCCTACGAGAAAAGCCTCCGGAGTGCGATACACAGTTTACACGCATGTGTCTACCGTATGTTGAGGGCTATCTGGGAACAGGCTGACTGACAATGAGTTCAGCTTGATCAACGCAACCTGAATCGCGGAGGTATCCGAATTCTTGGGAAAAAGTGAAACAATCCGAAGTTGTGTACCGTATGTAGGTTTCACATGTTGCTGCTAAGATTGAATGATGTAGCCTAACCATACTTGAATCCATTGAACTTGATACACGCTATTAACGCACGTGAGTCAGGTGGGTTGTGAAAATGAAAGCCAGTTTAGAGGATGCGTTCTTATTCCTTTTAGTGGTGATAACATTTCCCGTGACCTTTGTTCCTGAAGGATTTCTCTGTGAGCGGAGGAAGCGAATGCTAAATCATTGTTTTGCCTCAACGGTTCGGTCTGGGGCAGGCTCACAAGCGCGGCCACCGGAACCATGCCAAATACAAAAAGGTCGTTATTATTTGGAATGGTGGCAGGTGACCAGCGACCCGTTATCTTGGCTTGACAACAAGGAAACGGGCTTTCCCAATGGAAATCATTTGTTTACATTTCAAAAAGCACAGTCATTTATCGTCGAAAGAGAATCATCACAGTAAAATCGGACCTATATGTCTCCCTCACTTTGTGCAAAAGCCTTCGCAAACGAATAGTACTTGAAAGCGTGTGTAGCACCTGAAAGGGTAGTGGAAGATTTCAAACGAAAAAAATGCAGGCGATTCTAGTCTCCATCAGGGAAGTCCTCTGAAGTTTCTCGATAACTTCAAAGAAGCTTTAACAGATATTTGTGTTAAAGGGGAACTGATCCTTGTAGGAAAACACATCTCTTCTCCCTCAATCTGAACATTTTCTAGATCGACACAAGAAATAAAGAGCGTATTGCGTGAATTTTATTCCATTTATTACTTTTTTAAACCTCAGCTAAAAAGGACTTCAAGGGCATGCTTCGGTCAAGGCGTCAATTCAGATTGGGAACTTGGGATGGCAACGGCCTGCCAGTTCTTAACGCAGTGGGTGAATTAGGCCCCTGTACCCTGGCAACGAAGGCAATGCACCCTAGCCATGCATGGTCCATTTTTCCATCTCTTTGACATAAAGGCTTTGTTCGACGAAGCCGTAGCATTTTTAGGTGCTATAGGTAAGGTAACCCATGATCAAGTTAGCCTCTCAACGGTTCTTCCATTTATTTTTTATTTTTTTGAGGAAAATGAAATGATTAAGAGATGTTAACAAATGACCACGATTCTGTTTTGTTTTTTTTAAGCATTACAACTTTGTGTACTTTTTATAATCATTATTCTCCATTATTTTGGTTGGCTTTTTTCTTGTTTTATTTTGTTTTTTTAGCGATTTTTACCGATTTTTGGATCAACTTTTGGAGCGCGGTATAATATTTTTGTATTAAAAAGAAAAATAAAATCAATTGATTTTTCAAGAAAATTTCAGCTTATTCAAGGCTTTTTTAAGGACAATTCTCATTATCCAGGCTTTTTTTAAATGGTTTTGATGGAGTCAAGGGTTGCCGTAGCCCCCTAAAAGATGTGTAAAACCAAGATTCCTTCCCATATAGGTCTTTAACGTTCGGCTCGATCTTGTCGTTCTCTTACCATACAGTCCGTAAGGTATGAACTAGACCCCTCTAAGCTAATGCTCAGAGATAACTAAGATTAAGACACGATCAAACGTACGGCAGAATCAACAGAAAACAGGAACACAAATTCAGGAGTGGGATCACATTTGAAGCTACCTGGCTTCGCGCGCCAGGCCGCTACGCGGCTACGCGTTACGCTAAAGCTTGGTAGCAGAGCAGCTTTTCCGAGAAACGGGAGAGTGAAACAAAGGTGGCGTGTCTTGGATGGATCGTGTATTTTACAAGGGCCGGCGGAGGGCCTAAACCAACTCTCGGCTCTCGGGTAAGACAGGAGGCCGTGTTTGATCCTAAGTTCCTCATCTCAATTGACTTCTCTACCCAACCCCCACTCACGTCCGTTCAGAGGTTGTGTTGGTTAAAAGTATACACCCTGTTTACTTTTCCTTACCATCACCGAGTTAATTTCTTGCTATCTGATGTGTTTTATCCTCCTTTGCCTAGCCGCGCGGATCGCCATAGGAGCGAAGCAGACGGCATCCAAACTAATCTTCAACCTGTCTGCCATCAAGTGAGTCTGTTTGCCAGAATAAGGCTGCGTGCCCTGTGCCCACTGCGCTTGGCTTGACCAAGTCAAGACCAAGTACAAATCAAGAGATTGGGCTGTTGGAGAAACCGAAGGTTATGATGAATGGGTAGCTATCATACGCGCCAAACTTGAAATCCGCCAACCCCGAACCTAACCTTTGACTTTGGCGGTTATGATTATTGGCGCTTATGGGTACTGGCGGGTATAGCGTTGGTGGCTTAGAAATTCGGCGGTTGTGGGTGCCGCTCATGATGAATCTCTTTGTGCGACCTTTTCAATTAACAGTGCGGCTCCGAGTGCTGTTGATGTTAAATATCCGCGTGACTCTTACCACCAGCCATGTTTAACCTTTCGTTTCTCTTGTCATACAACTTCTATATCAAAATCAGTCAATGACTTATTTTTCCTAGAGAAATTTACCTTCGTTACGTTGTATTCTGAAATTCAATAATTATTTTGTATATTTTTTCTTTCGTAGTGATTCGCTTTGTGGGATACAAACAGTTCGTCACCTTGATGTTGCTAGGGGGCCTTATGAATACTTGGAAAATCAGTTTCATCCGAGTTGCGAGGGGTCTGTCTACTCTCATTTTCTTCTGCTTGGAAGGGTATCGTGTTATTATAGCCCTCACTTCTTTTCGTCATCGTCGGTTTCAACTGCTTGATCGTGGTCTGTCAAAGCAATTAACCTTGGAGGTTCAGTTAAGCTTACTGTTTTTCTCCCCCGAAAGGAGATATTCTTTTCGGCAAACAGGTGCTAGACCACCTAAGCGAAATGAAGACACCGGTTAGCGACCCTTTGCCTTTCATCTACGGCTTCCCGCCGCCCGCTGGCTTTCTCGACGTCTCGTTTAGGCAAAACCACGTGATTGCAGCTGCTGACGACGACTTGTTACGTAGCTGACCTTCCCCTGGTAACCACTTTGCCCCACGCATTTGAGGTTGCGCTCAACTCCCTCTGCGGAGCAGTACCCTTGAGCTAACACACCGACTTTGTATTTCAACGCACCACTCTTTAGTAATTTCGAAAAATCTTAGCGTTCTACCCAGAGGAAAATATGAAGGCAAAGACCTCACCCAATCACGAAACGCTTTTCTGTCCTCTTTTCAACCGCTCCCCCCTGCATAACGCCATGTAGACATTTGACCGACCGACCCCCCATGTTATGTAACTTTTTTACCTGACCGTTTTACTCCTTTTTTCATTGTATTTGTCACAGGGCATTCTGAATGAAGAACTTGTCAGCGATGGAATGATTTGATCTCGTAGTCATAGTTTTTGGGAGCTCGTTATAAACCAACGGGATAGAATTAAAATTTGATTAAATTACAGGTACTTTTAAGCAAGCCTTTCTTTACTTGACTGATAGTCCCCATGAAAGAAACGCAAGCCCTTTCAAATAGAATTAGTTCTATTTGTTGAACAATCAGATTACAAAATAAACGGACTGAAACACAAGAGACTGGGCTAGGTATTTTTTAAACATTCCTGTTTCTAGATTATCAATAAATTCCAGAAATTCCACCACTTCTCGTCGGCGTGAAACTTCTAAATAACGTTTCACGCAAATCTTCAATTGAAACATGTTACGTAACACAGCATCCAAACCCCCCCTCCCCCATGTAACGCTATGTAGATATTTGGCCGGACCCCTCCCTCCTCCTCTGCGTTACGTGGTTAATGGACAACCGCTTTGGTTAGCCATTAGACCCATCATGTGAAGTCCTGTAATGAATGTTTCTCCTTTACAAAGTGAGATGATATGACAATGTTTGTATCTTATATTAAAAATAAACTTTGACAAGAGAGGATTTAATCAACTATTTTCTTTTGTGTAGTGTTGTTACGATTAGGCCTACGCTTTGCTAAAGTACCGATCTTACCATAACTTTTTGAGCACTACCCCCTGTAGGCCGTAAGAAAAGTAGAAATCCTCTTAGGTTTGAAATAGTTTGTCACTATTTTTGTGGAGCAGAACGTAATGGCGTTGATGACGGCAATGAGGCGCGATTTTCGGTCGAGTCTGCTCGGCCGTCCTCGGCCGTCGTCGGCCGTCTGTCGGCGATGACGGGCGACGCCAGGCCGGCGTCGTCGGCGCGGCGTCGCGTCGCCGACGTCGTCGAGTTTCAGTGAGCGATATTGAGCCTCGCCGCCACGCCGGGCCGGGCCGATTAAACACGCTTCACAGGGCCAAGACAGGCAGGTACCAAGTGCCGCGTCCTCCGCCAATTGGAAGAAGATACCTACCCGTCCCGCGCCGTGTTCGAACGAACAGAAGTAGCGTCTCGTTAACAATCTGTGGCCCGGGAATCGAGCGTTCCTGACTCGGGTGATTTGGATGTGGCAGCAGCAGAGCCAGAGGCAGGGCGCTCGAGTTGGGACCCCTCGCTCCTGTGCAGATCAAGTTTCCTCTAATCGGGCTCTTCTGATCCTTGTCACTGCTTTGTGGACCTCCTATTCGGGTGCCACCCCACCCCCATTGGCAGTCAACATTTTCACTTTCTTGTTATTAAGTCATTTTTTTGCGTAATTGCCATGTTTGGCCGTACAATTAAACCTCTTATTCCAGTCCTCCAGCTCTCCCATGTTTTTCTCTGTTCAGGGTTCTTGAAGCACGGTCCCTTGATTTCTCGACTGTTACCGTGGGCAGTTGATCCTGTCGCAGGAAAATAGTCCGATCATTTTCGCCTATGAGACCATTTTCTGGAAGGGTATATCGTAAGGGGTGGTCCTACAGACGGCTAGTCAGAGTGACGCATTTTGCTTCAAACCTTGGTTCTTCACGTTCCGAAGGTTACAAGCTAAATCTCTACTTGTCTTGATATTAACGTCTTACTTTAAGATTGTTCCTCTATGAAGCATATACGGAAGTTAAAAAAAAGGTTGAAAATATTTTTATATCTAAAATGATAATTGAGCCCTCGCTTAAGCTACTTTAAATTCTATTTATCATTCAAAGACCTAAATAATGTAGCCTTCATAAGAGAGATTTTTTCTCAAAAGAAAGAGAAACCGTTCACACTTAAGGATATTCCAGCGCTTCCGACTGGTCAAGTTTATCAAAAAATTCAAAACGCGTGTTAAAAATTTGAAAATTGAGAAAATTATCGCTTTCGACAAGTATTTACAGGAGCTGTTCTTCCCTATTTATTTTCACCTCACTAAACATTTATTTCTTACGTTGAAAAATAATGAAGTTGCTGATTTGACTCACTTTTCTACAAAATGCGTCTGTTTTTAAAGTT